>ERZ827496.2406-NODE-2406-length-18746-cov-4.051094_pt1 | contig 18746 bp, 18 predicted proteins | sample MGYA00519769_ERZ827496 | MGnify/ENA primary metagenome ERZ827496 (study PRJEB31778, sample SAMEA3449327) | human gut metagenome | biome: human gut; feature: human-associated habitat; material: faeces | place: United Kingdom | collected 2010/2012 ...
TATATTTGCAATATTATTGGTTATCACATTCTCACGCATCCAGCTTGCATCAGCCGCTTTATCAAGTATATTTGTATAGTCAAATACATTTGTCGTAAACATACTGTTGCTCCTTTCATGCACTATTTTCTATATTATTCTATTTTATTATAAAATATCTCAAAAAAAAAACAAGAGTTTTTTATTTTTTTCGTGGTTTTTTCCCGTATCTTGTATTATTTTATGATTTGGTGTACTACAATTTGTCCTTATCTTTCATATTTTTCTCTTTTTCGACATTTTCCGCGTTTTTGCGCACATCTTCTTCAGATGAAACACCAGCGTTTCCGCAAAAACATCCCCGAAAATGAAAATTTCTCAAGAAGATTTTTATCTTATCATTCGATTTTTCAAATTTAGGGATGCGAAACAGCAGGTTTCATACAACGAATGGCATTCATCTGTATTCTTTCCACTTTCAGGTGTACGACTCAAAAAGGAATCCGCTATGTTTAACAAATAACATAACAAATTCCTTTTTGTTTTAACTATTCTTATGATTCTCTTTCTTTATTTTGTCCAGAGGATCTGTACAGGGATCAATTAACTGTATCTCTGCAAACAGCAAACATCCAGAGGAAGCATTAAAATTCTTAAACCTTGTAAATTCTGATACTTATGTAAGAGATGCATTATATTATGGACTTGAGGGCGACAACTTCAACTATACAGATGACAAGAAAGTTGAAAAAACAGATAAGCAGTGGCTGATGGCAGGTTATAGCCAGGGAACATTCTTCAATGTAAGTCTGTTAGCTGACCAGGAGACGAATCAGTGGGATGAAGTAAAAGAGTTGAACGAAAAAGCAGAGGCTTCACCGGTTATCGCAGTTTCTATTGACACAACAGAGTTTGAAGATGAACTTGCAAACTGTACAGAGATCTACAACAGATATAAGAGTGAGATCAACACAGGTGCAGTTGATCCGGAAACGGCTGTCCCGGAAATGATGAGTGAGATGCGTGCAGCAGGATTTGATGATATCGTTGAGAAAGTACAGGCTCAGATCGACGCAGCAAACTAACATCTTGCAAAGAGATACAGCAGGAAATAAAAAACCAAAATGAGATGATAGAGGGCTGATACATAAAAATAAAAGAATTGAAATTTATGTATCAGCCCTTTTACAAAGGAGCAGGTATGAGTAAAATAATTGGAAAGTCATTGCCAAATATTCCATGGCAGGAAAAACCGGAAGGGTATACGATGCCAGTATGGCGTTACACAGAAAACCCAATCATTGGAAGAAATGGAAATAAAGTTTCGAACAGTGTGTTTAATAGTGCAGTTGTTCCGTTTGAGGACGGATTTGCAGGCGTATTCCGCTGTGACAGCAGGTCGATCAGCATGGATATTTTTGTTGGAAGAAGTAAAGATGGTATCCATTGGGATATCGAGGATACACCAATCCAGTTTGAGGGAGAGGATGAGGAGATCTTAAAAAGAGAGTACCGCTACGATCCAAGAGTCTGCTTTATCGAGGACAGATATTACATCACATGGTGCAACGGATACCACGGTCCAACCATCGGTGTTGCCTATACATTTGATTTTAAAAAGTTTGTGCAGTTAGAAAATGCCTATGTGCCGTGTAACCGGAACGGTGTTCTGTTCCCGGAAAAAATAAATGGCATGTATGCAATGTTAAACAGACCAAGCGATAACGGACATACACCGTTTGGCGATATTTTTGTAAGTTTCAGTAAAGATATGGAGTTCTGGGGCAGACACAGACATGTGATGAGCCCGATCCCAGGAGATGAATCTGCATGGCAGTGTACCAAAGTTGGACCGGGTCCGATTCCAATCAAGACGGATGAGGGATGGCTTCTGATCTATCATGGTGTAATTACAACCTGCAATGGTTTTGTATACCGTATGGGTGCAGCACTTTTAGATTTAGAACAGCCATGGAAAGTGCTGGCGCGCTCAAAAGAATATATTTTAGCACCGCATGAATATTATGAGTGTGTCGGGGATGTCCCGAATGTTGTTTTCCCTTGTGCAGCACTTGCAGATGCTGATACGGGAAGAATCACGATTTATTATGGATGCGCGGATACGGTGACAGGAATGGCGTTTACAACAGTTGATGAAATTTTGGATTATATCAGAAAGTAGACAGGAGCGAGAGGTGCCGGAATGGATTTCTTAGACAAAAGAGTCGGTGTAATTTGCAACGAACTTAAGAAATTAAAAGTAAAACAGGTATTTCCACTGACACAGTGGGAGTACAAGGAAGGAAACTTTATTCACCCGGAGGATGCATTAAAAGACGAGGCAGCCTGGGAAAACTTTGACTGCAAGACCATGCACTGGTATGGCAAGGACCGCCACTACTGGTTCCGCACGACCTATACCATTCCAGAGGAGCTGGATGGAAAAAGTGTATGGATCCGCGTTTCCTCACAGATCGACGAGTGGGATGACGGAAGAAATCCGCAGTTTATCGTGTTTGTGAACGGGGAGGTTTATCAGGGTATCGATATGAACCACAGGGAGTGCCTGATCACAAGAAGCGGAAAGGCAGGAGAGACACTGACCATCGACCTGCAGGCGTATACCGGGATCATGCATGAGGAATTTGCGCTCCGCACACAGATCGAGGAGATCGATGCAGAGATCGAAAAACTCTATTATGACCTGTGGGTTCCGCTTGCAGCGTTTTCCCGCATGGAGGCAGATGACAAGAACCGCAAGGATATTGAGTATGTGCTCAATGAGACGATCAATCTGCTGGATCTAAGAACCCCGTATTCCGAAGACTTTTACCGGAGTGTGCGGGAAGCATCTGCTTATATCCAGAAAGCATTGTATGAAGATATGGCAGGGTATGAGGATGTGATCGCAACCTGTATCGGGCATACACATATCGATGTTGCGTGGTGGTGGACTGTGGCACAGACAAGAGAAAAAGTCGGACGCAGCTTTGCAACTGTGTTAAAGCTGATGGACGAGTACCCGAATTATAAGTTCATGTCCAGCCAGCCACAGTTATATGCATTTTTAAAGGAGCGTTATCCGGAATTGTACGAGAAAGCAAAACAGCGCATCAAAGAGAAACGCTGGGAGCCGGAAGGCGGTATGTGGGTCGAGGCAGACTGCAACCTGACATCGGGAGAATCCCTCGTTCGTCAGTTTATGCATGGCAAACGCTTTTTCAAAGAGGAATTTGGCGTGGACAACCGTATCCTCTGGCTGCCGGATGTGTTCGGTTACTCCGGGGCATTGCCGCAGATTATGAAAAAGTGCGGAATTGATTATTTTATGACGACCAAGCTTGCATGGAACCAGTTCAATAAAGTGCCTTACGATACGATGATGTGGCGTGGAATCGACGGGACAGAGGTGCTGACACACCTGATCACGACCCTTGGCGTGAGCCAGCCGATCAAAGATTACTTTACGACCTATAATGGCATGCTGCACCCGGATGCGATCATGGGAGGATGGATGCGTTACCAGAATAAGGATATCAATAACGATATCTTAGTCTCCTACGGTTACGGCGATGGCGGCGGCGGCCCGACCAGGGAAATGCTTGAGACCTCGATCCGTATGGAAAAGGGAATCAAAGGCATTCCGAAAGTACGCCAGGAATTTTCACGCACCTATTTTGAAGAACTTGAGGAGCGCGTGAAAGGCGACAGACGCCTGCCGGTATGGGAAGGTGAATTTTACTTTGAGTACCACCGCGGAACCTATACCTCAATGGCGAGAAATAAACGCAGCAACCGTAAGGCGGAACTTGGTCTGATGGATCTGGAACTATTGTCCGTTTTAGCACAGGCACAGGTTGCGTATCCGGCAGAAGAACTCGACCGCATGTGGAAAAAAGTCCTGATCAACCAGTTCCATGATATTCTGCCTGGATCTGCGATCCATGAAGTATATGAGGTGACAAAGGAAGAATATGCTGCACTTCAGAAAGAGATCAAAGCACTGGAAGAGGAACGTCTCCATGCGCTCGTTGGAGATGGCGAAGGCATCACTATTTTCAATACGACCGGACACGACCGCAGTGATATTGTAGAACTTGGGGAGATCCATGCGGAAGCGTTAAAGGATGCAGAGGGCGTGCTCTATCCGGTACAGAAGACCGCAGAAGGTGCAGTGGTTTATGTAGAACATCTGCCATCAAAAGGATATAAGACATTTGCTGCTGTATCCGGGGAAACAGAGCAGAAAACGCCATTTGTCATTGTGGGTGACCATACGCTTGAGACACCGTTTTATACGGTTCATCTGGATGCGGAGGGACGTTTTGACCGCATCTACGACAAGGAAAACGACAGGGAAGTACTGCAGGATGGCAAAAAAGGCAATCAGTTCCGTATGTACGAGGATAAGCCGATGTGCTTTGATAACTGGGATGTGGATATTTACTATACCGAAAAGTACTGGGATGTCAATGATGTGATTTCTATGGAATGGACAGAGTGTGGTCCGGTGCGCACAACATTAGAGATCGAGCGCAGGGAGAGCAATTCTGTGATCCGCCAGAAGATCCATTTCTATGCAGACAGCAGAAGGATCGAATTTGAGACTTATGTGGACTGGAAAGAGCATCAGACATTGTTAAAGGTACATTTCCCGGTCAATGTACATACCGATGAAGCAACATTTGATGTACAGTTTGGTAATCTGACACGCAAAGTGCATACCAATACGAGCTGGGATAAAGCACGTTTTGAGAGCTGCGGACAGAAATGGATCGATCTCTCGGAAGGTCACTACGGAGTCAGCATGTTAAATGACTGCAAATATGGACATTCCGTGAAGGATTCTGATATGGCACTGACACTGATTAAATCCGGCATCGAACCGAATCCGGTGGCAGATCAGGAAGAGCACTATTTTACCTATGCAATCTATCCGCATGCGGAAAAATGGCAGGAAGCAAAGACCGTGGAGCAGGCATATGACCTGAACCAGCCGGCTATTGCAGTGGCAGGAGGAAAGCCGGGAAGCCTGTTGTCAAAAGCATCTGTGGACAGGTCCAACGTTGTATTAGAGACGATCAAGTGTGCAGAGTCCGGTCATGGCATCATTATCCGTATGTATGAGAGCGAAAATGCACTCACAAAGACAAATCTTGTAGTTGAGGGGAACTACAACAAAGCGTTTGTCTGCAATCTGCTCGAGGAGGAAGAAGCAGAATTAGAGTTGAAAGACGGAGTGGTTTGTGTACAACTGAAACCGTATGAAGTTGTTACTGTAAAACTCGTTTAAAATCATATAGAGGCATTCAGATTCCGAAGAGAGTTCGGTGGGATGCCTCTCTTTTTATAGGGAGATTTACGTTATGACCAATAAATTAAGCCATATTTTTGAGTGTTCCGATCATATTACGGAAAAACAGTATCGGACCAGCAGGGCACTTTTTATCCTCGATGGATGCGCTTCCACACAGATTTTTACGGTTACTTCCGGCGCATTTTTATCGGGACTTGCCTATCTTGTGGGTGCGGGGACGGCACTGACCGGGATCATAGCTGCACTGCCGACGCTGATGAATACCATCCAGATTTTTTCCTCTGTCGTCTATGAGAACCGCGCAGGCAGCAAACGGATCACGGTAGAGTTTGCACTCATCCAGCGCTTATGCCTGCTCATGATGCTGTTTGTTCCGACATTGATGTTAGGAGCGAGAATCTCGGTGGCAGTGATCGCGGTGCTGTATTCCTGTGCACATTTCTGTGGGGCATTTATCAACACCGGGGCAAATAACTGGCTGATCAGCCTGGTGAAAAAAGAACGGTTGGGAAGATATCTCGGACTGAAGGATTCAATGACTTTAGTTGCGTCCACAGGCGGTTCCCTGATCTTAAGTAAAATTTTAGATGCCTACCGTTTCGCGGATCAGGAGATTCTGGGATTCCGGATCATCGGCATTTTATGTATCGGTATCTGCGTGGTCGACATTACCTGTCTCACGCTGATCCGGGAACCGGAAAATGTGAAACATGTGGAGCCACTGAACATAAGGAAAGCAATACAGATGCCGCTCACAGACCAGAATTACCGCAATATATTGATTTTCTTCCTGCTGTGGAGTGTGGCGTCTAATTTTGCCAGTCCGTTTTTTTCTATTTATATGTTAGAGAATCTGGGGCTGTCCTATTTTTATATCACCGTCATGAATATGGTTGCATCGGTGGCGCGGATCGCGGCTGCAAATCTGTGGGGGAAGGCAGCAGACAGTTATTCGTGGAGGCTTGTCACGCTGGGGTCCATTTTTATGCTGGGAGTTGCATATATCGGCTGGGGACTGCTGACGAAAGAAAACTGTATCTACTGGCTTCCGGTCGTACAGGCTGTGAGCGGGGTTGCCTGGGGCGGCATCAATATTGCGACTTTTCGGATGCAGTTTGCCTTTGCACCGTTAGAACACCGTGTCAGCTATGTCAGCTTCTGCTCAACAATGGTTGGGTTTGTAGGATTTTTTTCATCCATGCTCGGCTCGACATTTGTGGCATTAGCAAAGGATATCAGGATTTTAAACATTCCGGTAGATAACATACAGATGGTGTTTATTTTGTCTGCATTCGGAATTATTGCAAGTGCATTATACAGCCGAAAAATAAAGGAGAAATGACAGGACAGATATGGAGAGAGATAGCAGAAAGCGGGCAGAGGCGCTGCTTGCGCAGATGACCGCAACAGAAAAAGTGGGACAGTTAAACCAGCATTTATATGGTTTTCGGATCTACCATGTAGAAGATGGAAAAATTATTTTTACGCAGGAATTAAAGGATGAAGTAAAAAAGTGGGGCGGGATCGGCACGATCTATGGTCTTTACCGTGCAGATCCATGGTCGGAAAAAAATTATGAGACAGGGCTTGCCGGGGGACTTTCCATGCAGGCATATAATCAGTTACAGAAATATGTGATCGAACACAGCCGCCTTGGAATTCCATTTTTACTGAGCAGTGAATGTCCACATGGACATCAGGCGTTAGACGGATATCTGCTCCCGGTCAATCTGGCAGTAGGTGCATCGTTTGACCCGGCATTGTATGAGCGGGCAGGGCAGGTGTGCGGCAGGCAGTTAAAGCAGATGGGCGTGGATTTTGCACTGGTTTCGGCACTGGATATTTTAAGAGACCCAAGATGGGGGCGCAGTGAGGAGTGTTATGGGGAGGATCCATATTTATCGGCAGAGCTCGCGCGGGCGATCGTAACAGGAATCCAGAAAGAGGGCGTTGCAGTGGTTGCAAAACACTTTTGTGCACAGGGGGAGACGACCGGAGGGGTCAATGCCAGCGCAGCGCGGATCGGAGAGAGGGAACTGTGGGAGATCCATTTACAGGCGGCGAAGGCATGTTGTGAGGCGGGCGTAAAAGGCATTATGGCTGCATACAACGAGATCGATGGAAAATTCTGCCATGCCAACAGACATCTGCTGCAGGATATTCTGCGGGAACAATTGGGGTTTGACGGGGGCGTGATGGCGGATGGCATCGCCATCGACCAGTTAGACATTATGACGGGGGATAATATCAGGTCGGCAGCACTTGCACTGAAAGCAGGTGTGGATATCAGTCTGTGGGATGAAGGTTATACAAAGTTAGAGGAGGCGTTAAAACAGGGATTTATCACGGAAAAGGAACTCGATCAGGCGGTCCTTCGAGTGCTCACTTTGAAATTTGAGCAGGGACTGATGGATAAACCTTATATTGATGAAAACGGGAACCGTACCGCCTCTTACAGCGAAAATGGTGCTGTTTCATTTCCGACAGAGGCATATCAGGAGTCGGAAAAACTGGCGCGCGAGTCGGTAGTGTTGTTGAAGAATGAAAATGTACTGCCGATTGGGAGAGCAGAAAAAATAGCCCTGATCGGTCCAAATGCGGATGATATTTACCGGCAGATCGGTGATTATTCACCTCCAATGGACAGGGCAGGATATGAGACGTTAAAGAGCGGCATGGAAAAAGAATTTGGTGCAGACCGGGTTCGCTGTTATAATGGACATGAGGTCGGGACGGCTGTTTCTCTTGCGGAAAATGCGGATATTATCGTGCTGGCATTAGGCGGATCATCGAGTCGTTTTAAAGGGGCGCTGTTCGATGAAAACGGTGCGGCAAAAGTACAGGGAGTACTTGAGATGGACTGTGGGGAGGGCATGGATACCGCCAGATTACAGCTCCCCGGGAACCAGAACGAACTGTTTACGGCTGTCTGTGCGCTGAAAAAACCGGTGATCTCCGTAGTCATTGCCGGGCGGCCTTATGCAATCCCTGAAATTGCGCAGGATTCAGATGCACTGTTATATGCTTTTTATCCGGGACCGATGGGAGGAAAAGCAATCGCGGAGCTGTTGTCTGGAAAATATGCACCGTCCGGCAGACTGCCGGTGTCCCTTCCGCGAAACTGCGGACAGCTTCCGGTGTACTATAACCATACGGTGTCCTATCCGGCAATGCACTATTGTGATATGGAACATGGAGTTTTGTATACATTTGGGGAAGGAATGGGATATTCCCACATGGAGTATGTGGATATCTGTCTTAAAAAGCAGCAGGATGTGTGGATTATTTCAGGAATTGTAAAGAATAAAGGAAATATAGATGATACGGCAGTGCTGCAATGCTACCGGAAAGTGTTGTCCGGTGAACTTGTGCCAAGAGAGCGGGAACTGGTTGCATTTTCCAGAATAAAAGTGGAAAAAGGAGGTCAGAAGGCATTTGAAATCGTTATGGATGCGGATAAATTCCGGTATTTTAATGAGAGTGGTGCAAAGATTTATAAGAGTAAAATACTTTTAATGGATAGTGGAAAAATAATTTTTGAAGAATAGGAAGAAATTCTGACAGCAGGAGGAGAAAATTATGTATTTATTACCAAAGCCAAAAACAATCAAAGAACAGGACGGACAGATGCTGCTTTGCCACAGCACACATATTGTGATGACAAAAGAGGTGGCAGAGACAGAGATGCATGCAGCAAAAAGACTGCAGGAGGCGATCAGGCAGGAAACGGGGCTTATCCTGCCGTTTTCCGTAGGGGAAGTAAGGGAGGGGGATCTCTCTCTTGGGATCGCAAAAACATTACCAGAGCAGACATATGAGATCACGATCGACGAAAAAGGCGGACAGATTTCAGGCGGCGACGGGGCTGGCGTGCTTTATGGTGTGGAGACCTTCTGCCAGATCGTACAGCAGTGTGGCGGGATACTGCCCTGTGTACAGATTCAGGATGCCCCGGATATGCCAAACCGTGGTTATTATTTTGACCAGACAAGGGGACGTGTGTTAAAACTGGAAGAACTCAAAAAAATTGCAGACAGGATGTGCCGCTATAAATTAAACCAGCTTCAGCTTTATGTGGAACATACCTATCTGTTCCGTGACTTTTCGGAAATGTGGAGGGATCAGACTCCGCTTACGGCAGAGGAAATCTTAGAACTTGACAGTTATTGCCGGGAACGTCATATTGAACTGGTTCCGTCGCTGGCAAGTTTTGGACATCTGTGCACACTGCTCTCCACAAAAACATATGGGGATCTCTGCGAGATGGAGGATTCCTGGAAGGAGCCGTTTTCCTTCTGGAACCGGATGCGGTATCATACGATCAATGTCTCCGATGAGCGTTCCCTTCCTCTGATCAAAAAGATGATCGCAGAATATATGCAGTTGTTTTCTTCCAACAAATTTAATATCTGTGCGGATGAGACATTCTGCCTTGGCAAATATAAATCGAAAAAACTTGCCGAAGAGCGTGGCGTCCATCGGCTTTATATTGACTATGTCAAAGAGCTTGCACAATTTCTGGTGGAAAATGGAAAAATCCCGATGTTCTGGGGTGATATTATCTGGAATTCGCCGGAACTGATGAAGGAACTGCCTGAGAGCATGAGAACCAGAGAAGAAATGGAGGCAGAAATCAGAGGCTTACAGCAGTTACTCGCTGCGACAGATTATAAGGCTCTGAAACATGCCGACGGCGCCCTCACAGACGAGGAGTACGAGCCGACACGCACCCAGCGAGCTGAATATCGTCAGCAGATCAATGACCTGCAGGCAGCGATTGAGACGCTCGAGACCACCGAAGGGCAGGTGGTAGACAATGAGTAACCTCGAAATTATTGAATTGCAAAACGCAATAATTTCCAACATGGCCCAGATTAACGCCGAGCTGCACTCCAGACTCGAGCAATATGAGGCCGTGGCTCAGAACGAAAAAACCGAGCAACTGGAGGAAGCGACCGGCAACATGATCGGACGCCTGAAGGCCGCCGGCATTTTTGAGGAAGGAGGGATCCTATGACAGATCTGAGCATTTTCATCACGGTGGCCGGGCTCTGTCTCTCTGTCGCTACTTTCTATTTTGGGCGCCAGTCAGTAACCAAAGCAGACGGGAAAGCCGCCGGAGCTCTGGAAACGGACCTGCGCTACATCAAGGAAAGCGTCGGCCGTATTGAGGGCCAGCTCAACAGAGACGTGCAACGACTGGAGGGCCGGATCGACGAGATCAGCAACCAGCTCGCCGGAATTAGTAACACAGCCGGCCGAGCCCATGAGTCAGCCAAAAGCGCGCACAACCGCATTGACGAACACCTCGAACGTGAGCACAACATACAGACGGATCGGAGGCGATCAAATGCGGAAACCTAGAAAAGAATTTTCTAAGACCATATTACGAGCGGTAGCTGCTGCCACCGTCGTGATCGTGGTCTTTTCTTTTGCCCTCATGTGGAGAACCGGCGACACCTCGCCGCTCGCCTACATCATACCGGGAATATTTACCGAGCTTTCTGCTGCTACTGGTTTTTATTTCTGGAAGGCTAAGGCTGAGAATGAGATCAAGCTCGACACTATCAGGCGTCAAAAGGAGTTAGAACAATCTAAAAAGCAGAACACTGAGCCCGGAGAATATGATCCGGGCTCTAACTATGAAGGAGGTACACCATAATGACAGAAAAAGAATTAAGACAGAGCTACGTCAATGCAGCCGTTTCCTATCTGGGCTGCAAGGAAAGCAACGGCAGCCATAAGAAAATTATTGATCTTTACAATAGCCACAAGCCCCTCGCCAGAAACTACGCCGTAAAATATACGGACTCATGGTGCGCGACTTTTGTCTCAGCTATGGCTATTAAAACGGGACTTACTGACATTATCCCGACCGAGTGCGGCTGCGGCCAGATGATCCAGCTTTTCCAGAAGCTCGGCGCATGGGTAGAAAATGACGCATACAGACCGAGCGCCGGCGACGTTATTTTTTACGACTGGGACGACAACGGAGTCGGCGACGATACCGGCTGGCCTGAGCATGTCGGCATTGTAGTGAGCGTATCAGGCAACACGATCAAGATTATCGAAGGAAACAAGAGCGACTCAGTAAGCTATCGCGAAATTGCTGTAAACGGCCGCTATATTAGAGGCTACGGAGTGCCTAAGTACAGCAGCAAGGCAACCAGCGCCGGATCTGGATCTGGCAACGGTGGAGGTCTGAAATACTCAAAGGGCGATATTGTAAACTTTACCGGATCCAAGCACTACGCAAGCGCGAACGCTACCAGCGGTCCTTCCTGCAAGGCTGGAAAAGCAAAGGTAACAGACACCGCAGAGGGTACAAAGCACCCTTACCACCTGATTGCAGTCAATGGATCGGGATCGACCGTTTACGGCTGGGTAAATGCCTCAGACATTGCGGGAGCCTCTACTGCTGCCGCCTCTGGCTCTATTGCGGAGGGCAAAACAGTCAAGGTAAAGAGCTCGGCCACAAAGTACGCAACCGGCCAGACGATCCCGAGCTGGGTGAAGTCCAGAAAATACACGGTACAGAAAATCGACGGAGATCGCGCCCTCTTGAAAGAGATCACAGGCTGGGTGAAAATCTCCGATCTTGAATTAGCATAAGGAGGGCAACGGAATGGATCAGGAAACTCTCAACACACTCATGTCAATGGTTATTTTGCCTCTGCTGCTGGCTCTCTCAGGCTTCGCGGTTGCATGGCTGAGAAAAAAGACGCAGGAAATCACGGCAAACATTAACGACGCAACTGTCCGCAAGTATGTGGATCTCGCAAGCGACGCCGTAACGAAAGCCGTACAGACAACCTTCCAGACCTACGTCGACGCATTAAAGGCGCAGGGTAAGTTCGACAAAGAGGCCCAGCTCACGGCATTGCAGAAAGCAAAAGACACCGCTACCGCTCTTATCACCGACGAAGCCAAACGAGTGATCGCTGAGGCTTACGGAGATTTTGACAAGTGGCTCGCCTCTACGATCGAAACCCTCGTCAGGGAGGATAAGAGAACGGCACCTGCTGCCACTGAGGAAAAGCAGACACAGATCGCCACTACTGCTGCCACCGCTGCTGCCTCGGTAGCTGCTACGGTAGCCCAGACGGCAGTCGCTCAGGCTACTGCTGAGGTAAAGGCTGCCAAAGCCACGGAAACGGCCACAGAATAAGCCGCAGACGGCCAGAATTGACACAAAGACGCTCACCCGGTAATTTTATCGAGTGGGCGCCTTTTTTGCGTTCTGGGGCATTTTAGAGGCTGCTTTCCATTATTTTAATATCTTGTGCAAGATAGACAAAAGCTCCGGCAGAGGTTTGGTGAGTGTGTGTATTGTTATCTTGCACACGATATAGTATTATAATATCAGAAACAAGGAAAACCGCAGAAAATAAGGAGGCAGCACATGAAAGTCACAACGTACACAATCAACGAAGGAACCGCTTCTCAGTATTACGGACTGAAAAGCGTAAGCGAAAACCATGTTTTACACTATGCACCGAATAACTGGAAAACAAAGCGCGGAGCTATAAACTGGGCCAAGAAAAACGGCTACGAGGTGGAGGAATAGGAGGCGACACCGTGGGAAGAAAAGCAACCAAGACGCCGGAAGAACTGGCGGCGGCCCGCACCAAGTACAAGAACACATGGCAGCGGGAAAACAAGGACCGGATCCCGATCACGGTTCCGGCCGGTGACAAAGATCGGATCGCAGCATGGGCCAAGTCAAGAGGCTACCCAAGTACAAACGCATACATAACCGACCTTGTATACAAAGACATGGGGGAAAGATAACACCCGCAGCAATGCGGGGCACTAATGAAGCCGAGGACGGTCCCAAGCCCGTGAAAATTCAGAGGGGTGCGCATAATGAACAGATCAAGCCCGGTCTGAGTGATAGCTGACAAGTTTTGCTGGTTTTTAATGTGAAAACCTTAAAACGAGACAAGAAGGCAGCAGGCGCCGCAGCCAGTCCCGTGCAACCCGTAAACAATAGCCACGCGGTCGAGGAGGCCAGAGAGGAACGGTGATAGCTGCCGAGCTGAGCAGGCTCTATTTCTCGAGCCCTATCGAGAGACGACCGGGCATAACAAAAGCGCCAGAGCCTAAGCCCTGACGCTTTTGTTTTTTGCTATTTCCGCGTGAAGTTTACCACCACGGCGAACACTTTCTTGAAAAAGTACACCGGGTTCGGCTTCGCGCCATTGAGTGCCGGCAATGGGACTTGAACCCATACGATGTTGCCACCGCCAGATTTTGAGTCTGGTGCGTCTGCCATTCCGCCACGCCGGCTTATTCTGTTTTCGAATTGCTCGAACAATAGACATCTTATCATATCATGTAATAAATTGCAAGCAATTTTATTTTAACATTTGCTGATATCATATAAAGAATTTCATACAATGCTATTTTAACATTTGTTGATATCATGCAAAAAATTTCATACAATGGTATTTCCTGATTGTAGCAAAAAAATCCGAAGGTTCACGTTAATCCTTCGGATTTTTTTGATAGTCACTACTCTTCACCAACTCCACTGATTGCAGTTCTCTGTACGCTTTTGACACCGTTCTCCACAGTCGTTGTTTCAAGATAAGTAACGCCATTGATCACAACTGTCTTTGTTGTTGTGGTCTCATCATCGCTGTCTCCACCGCCTCCGGTATTTCCAGCCGCACCGGTTCCGGATGCCTGTGTGGTCTGTCCGGATGTTCCTGTTCCGGATGTCTGTCCTGCGTTTTCTGAGTAACTCTGGGACTGACCAGCTTCTGCTTTTGTTTTCTGGATTTCTTTTAAGATATCATTATAATTTTCACTTGGCATTACTTCATCGGAACTTCCGATCGTCGATACATAACTGTCTGCATCTTTGCCGTCTACATCCTGTGTAGAAACATTCTGTGATACTGTCTGATTTTTTAATAACTCAGATACTTCTCCACAGTAACTCAGATATTCATCAATTCTCAGTGACACCCCTGCTGTTTTTTCTAAACAATTTCTAAATAAATATTCCGTTGCTTTTATCACAGCCTCAGATTCTGAAATGCCCCAAACACATCGAGTGTCCCATATCCCCACTCTCTGTTTGGATAGGTCCGGTTTTCCGGTTTAGCCGTGCCGCGGATCAGCATATTTTTGATAGAAGTATTCGACATGACTGTATTGTTCTGATCCACGATCGCCCACTGCATGATCTGCGCGCAGGCTCCTGCCGTGATCGCAGCAGCTGCACTTGTTCCCGTAAAGGTGATAAAGTTACCAAGAAGCCCGGGACCATAGACATCCACTGCCGGTGCCACAAAATCCGGTTTGATCTCCCCGGTTATCGTATAACCCCTGCCGGAATCCGCATAGATACTGGTATTTGATGCCTGATAACCGCCCACCGTGATCACCTGCCTTGCCGCACTCGGAGAAGTCAGTGTAATCTCCGGATTGGAACGAAGAAAAAAATTATTTCCATCCGTCAGCTCCCGCAGCGGCAGCCAGAGATGATAGTTTCCCGTCACTGTCAGCTGCGGGAAAATGCGTATCGTCCACAATCCCGGTGTCGGTCGGATAAAACGGAAAAATATGAGCTGGCTTGCCGTCTCTTTTGTATCGATCCGGTAATCCACCGTAATTGTTGTTCCCTCAAAAATAAAATGAAACTGCTCTGACGCTCCACGGCGCACCAGAATCCGTGGAATCTGCTCCCCCGAAGGCGATATTATGGTGACTGCATACAGTTCCGGTGCAGATGCCCACAATTCCACAAAAAAGCCTTTTGTATTTTCCTCCACCGTGATCTCCGCATCCTCATGTTCCATCTCTCCAATGATACGCCCCTGAAAATGATGTCTTGCATTGGCCTCATTTCCAGCTGCAGTCACGACCACACGCTTTCTTCTTCCACAGATATAATTCAGATAAGATGGCAGAAATCCCTCGCTTGCATGACTTCCTGCACTGTTTCCAAGTGCCACACAGATGACAAGCGGACGATTTAAAATATTTGCAACTCCATTTAAATAGGAAACCGCCATCATAATGTCGTTTTCCTGATATGCCGGAACGCCGTCTTTCACAAAAAAGAAATCCCGAAGATACTGTTTTGCCTCCTTTAACTTTACCATGATGATCTCAGACTGCGGCGCCGCCCCGATAAAGTCACCGTTTTCACTCTCACTTCCACATGCCACTCCTGCAAGAAATGTGCCATGTCCGTTCATATCACGCGACGGCACCAAATCATACGGATTTTCCGAAAGCAATGCCGCATTGATCTGTTCTCTTGTATAATCTGCTCCATACAAAATACCAACAGGCGGCGTTCCATCCTGTATGGTCTGATCCCAGATACGGACGATCCGGCTGCTCCCGTCACTGTATCGAAATGCCGGATTTGTATAATCAATACCGGTATCAATAAAACCTATCAATACACCTCTTCCCTTTAAGGCGAGAACGGGCTGGTTCTGCATTTTTAAAATACCGGACACCTCAAGTGCAGTCTGATCCAACAGCCCATAACACTTTGGAATCTCTGAATAAGAATAACTGCCTACACTAAGCGGAGGCAGTCCCTCCCTTGGATAATAAAAAATATCATATCCTTCATCAATTCTCTGGATACACGCCCCTGCGATCGTCTGTTCATTCGTTTCCTCATAAGATACAATAAAATCAAAAAATTCGTCAGAATACACCTGTTCCCTGCAATCCGCCATAAATAAAAAAACTCCGGTCATCTATTCAATTACTAAATAGATGCCGGAATTTTTTATTTTAGAACCACAAATATTATTCTAATTCGAATTTCTGTACAAGTTCATTTAATGTAACTGACTGTGCTGCCAGCTCCTCACTTGTTGCTGAAGTCTCCTCTGCCATAGCAGAGTTATCAGAAACCACCTGTGACATATCCCTGATGCCGTCACGGATCTGGTCGATACTCTTCATCTGGACATCTGCCACCTGTGCTGTCTCCTGAATCATTCCGTTTGCAATACGAACACGCTCTACCGCGTTGTCCAAAGATGCAATGACATCATTTACGATCGTATTTCCCTTTTCAATCTCATCGAGTGATACGTTGATCAGGTTACGTGTCGTATTTACCGCATCGGCACTCTCATCTGCAAGACCGCCGATCTCTCCTGCTACCACTGCAAAGCCTTTGCCCGCCTCGCCTGCGCGTGCAGCTTCAATAGATGCATTCAATGATAAAAGATTTGTCTGGCTTGCAATATCTTTAATTGCCTTGATGACACCGACAACCTGTTTCGAGGATTCCTGAATTTTGTCCATTGCCTCACGCATCTGTGCCATCTGCTTCTTGCTGTCTTCCATTTTTTGTTCACCGTTTACCTTATATTTCAAAAGCTGTTCTGACTGATTGCTGATCGCAGTGCTTACACTGTCTGAAATATTCATATCCTGAATCATAGTATCAATCAGATCTGCATTCGGATGATATACAAAAGTTCCATCACTTGTCAACAGCATGGAATATCCATTTGCACCGATCGTATAATTCCCCATCATATTCATGACTGTGTCCAGCCCTACGTCTATTCCAACGACACCGACAACCGTATCTTTCTCGTCAAATACAGGTGTTACCGCACTTAAGATTATTTTTCCTGTACTTGCAGCAACATAGGTCTTTGTCAGCATAGTTTCTCCTGTCTGCGTACAGCTTACCATGTGCGGGTCGTACAGTCATAATCATCGCCGGAAATACCGCCTGCTGATGTAATGGATGCATTACTGTCCAAATCCACCGTGAATACACCCTGAATATTTTCCGTGTCAAGTCCTGCCACTGCAACAAGCTTCTTTAGTACCGCTGGATATACCTCGTTCTCTGTCATTTTCTGTCCAGCTTTGGTAGTGGTCAGAATTGTCTGCACATCTTCATCCAGTGCAAGCTGTTCTACCATGCGCTCAAACGGTAAAAAATATTTTTCCACTTGAAGTGATATCGCTTCAGAATCCTGCTGCAGCTCTGTGTTGTTGGCTTTGATCAGCAGATTGTAAACCACCACTACTACCAGCACAGCAATCACTGCCCTAACCACAATAATGGAGGCACCGATCTTGCTCTGGATCTGAAACTGTATGCCCTGTTTGTTTCCTGCTTTTTTATTTTTTTCTTTTTTCTCTTTTCTCTTTTGCCATTTTCACTCCTCCATTTTTTCGATTAGTACTATTGTACTATACTTAATCATAGTGTGAACACTTTTTTACCATATTCTTCAAATTCAAAATGAGGAAAAATCTTTTTCTCAGTCTGTAAAAAAGATTTTTCCCCATTTCAGAATCATTCTTTCATCGTCTCATTCAACAGCAGCAATCCCCGGCGCCTTCTGTTCCCCAATCTGTGGTTACTGTTCACACTTCCGGTGTGACCAGCAACGATTACAGCCCATGAAAAGTGCCTCTTTGAGGCAGGGGCTGTAATCTCACAACAATATACACTACGGCACATAGCTTGACAGCCAATCGTCAAGCTTGCGTCTGAACAGCAGCAATCTGTGCACAGCCACGCATGGTAATGAGCGGTCCGCCCTTTTTCTCCACATACTCTTTTGTGATGGTCACCATGCCGATATTGTCATCTTTCGGAATCTCATACATGATATCGAGCATAAAATCCTCGATGATCGCACGGAGTGCACGCGCACCGACTTTCTTTTCCTTTGCCTGCTTTGCGATCGCCATCAGTGCGTCATCCTCAAATTCGAGTCTGACTTCATCCATGGCAAGCAGTTTCTGGTACTGTTTTAAGATCGCATTTTTCGGTTCCTTTAAGATGCGCACTAACATATCTTCTGTGAGCGCTTCTAAGGTAAACATGATCGGCAGACGTCCTAAGAATTCCGGTATCATGCCAAATTTGCGCACATCCTCTATGGTCACCTTCTGCAGAATATTTTCATCCTGGTCGTATTTATCCTTAAGCTCGGATTTAAAACCAATCGATGCGGATTTATTGAGGCGTTCCTTAATGATATCCTCTAACTCCGGGAACGCACCTCCACAGATAAACAGAATATTTTTGGTGTTGACCATCGTCATGGGTACCATGGCATTCTTGCTGCTGGCTCCGACAGGGACTTCTACCTCCGCACCCTCTAACAGTTTTAACATTCCCTGCTGCACGGACTCTCCGCTGACATCACGCTGATTGGTGTTGCGTTTCTTTGCGATTTTGTCGATCTCATCAATAAAGATAATACCGTGTTCCGCCCGCTCAACATCATTGTCCGCTGCTGCAAGCAGTTTGCTGACAACACTCTCGATGTCATCACCGATATACCCTGCCTCTGTCAGGGACGTCGCATCTGTGATGGCAAGCGGCACATCTAAAAGCTTTGCAAGTGTCTTTACCAGATAAGTCTTACCGGAACCGGTCGGTCCAATCATTAACATATTGGACTTTTCAATCTCGATGCCGTCCTTCTCA
>ERZ827496.2430-NODE-2430-length-18550-cov-3.671641_pt1 | contig 18550 bp, 15 predicted proteins | sample MGYA00519769_ERZ827496 | MGnify/ENA primary metagenome ERZ827496 (study PRJEB31778, sample SAMEA3449327) | human gut metagenome | biome: human gut; feature: human-associated habitat; material: faeces | place: United Kingdom | collected 2010/2012 ...
GTGCTGTTAGCAAAGATGAGATCCGGCACCTACGTAGACTTTCGCGAGTGTCAGCTGACACTCGTGAATATTAGTCGGAGTTGGTGGCTAGCTCAAAACGCCTCTGCCCACGTTGCCACCTTCTGACTGTCCTGCCATCCGGCTTCTCCGGGCGTCCGGATGCATTTCCCTCCTACTTGTAAATAAGCCCCCTTTTTGATACAATAAATAAAATAAGGCTTTTTATGCCCAACGGATCAAATAAGGAGAATGCATATGAAAGTAGTAATACTGGCAGGCGGTTTCGGTACCCGGATCAGTGAGGAGAGTGTACTGAAACCAAAACCTATGGTGGAAATCGGGGACAAACCGATTCTCTGGCATATCATGAAGCACTATTCCCAGTATGGATTCAATGATTTTGTGATCTGCCTGGGCTACAAACAGTATGTAGTAAAAGAGTATTTTGCTGATTATTTCCTGCATACGTCGGATGTGACCTTCGATCTGGCGAAGAACGAGATGCAGGTGCATAACAACTATTCCGAGCCGTGGCGCGTGACGCTGGTCGATACCGGACTGCACACGATGACGGGCGGTCGTATCAAACGTATCCGCGATTACATTGGGGATGAGACGTTCATGCTGACCTACGGCGACGGCGTTTCCAACGTGGATCTGGACGCGCTGGTGGCATTCCACAAGCAGCACGGCAAGATCGCGACCCTGACCGGCGGACGGGCGGCAGAAGAAACCCAGTTCGGCTCCATCACGACGGGAGCATCCAACGACATCGAGCAGGCGACGAAGCTCGCCCGCGGCATGATCACGCGCTACGGCATGAGCGAGGAGTTTGACATGGTCGCGCTCGAGACGGTCACAAACCAGTACCTCGGCGGCGATGCCTCCCTCGCCTGCTCTGCTGAGACACAGACGCGGATCGACCATCAGGTCGTCGCGCTCGTGAAAAAAGAGCACGCCAAGGCCGTCGGCATCCTCACCGAAAACCGCGCCAAGCTCGACGAGCTGGCCAAGTATCTCTACGAGAAGGAGACCATTACCGGCGAGGAGTTCATGGCCATTCTCAACCGCGCCTGACGGACTGCAATGCGGTCGTGCAGCGATCCTGAACCCCCCGCGAAAGGAGGACCACCGCAACCGTATGAATGAAAAGCTGAAAGAAAAAGTAAAGGAATCTCTCTCCAGCGTCCTGCCGATCACGCTGATCGTGCTGGTGCTGAGCATCACGCTCGTCCCGATGGAGATCGGCACGCTGGCGCTGTTTCTGACCGGTGCCGTGCTGCTGATCTTCGGCATGGGCTTTTTCCAGCTCGGCGCCGAAATGTCCATGACCCCGCTCGGCGAGGGTGTCGGCAAGACGCTGGCAAAACGTGAAAAGGTCATTCTGGTCGTGCTCGTGTCGTTCGCGCTCGGTACGATCATCACCATCGCAGAGCCGGATCTGCAGGTGCTGGCAAATCAGGTCGCATCCATCCCCAACAACGTCCTGATCTGGACAGTCGCCGTCGGCGTAGGCGTCTTTCTGGCGCTGGCCGTGCTGCGCATCTTCTATCGCGCGTCGCTGGCAAAGTGTCTGCTGATCGCGTACGCGCTGCTGTTTGCGCTGACGCTGTTTTCCCCGAAGGATTTTCTCGCCGTCGCGTTTGACGCCGGCGGCGTCACGACGGGGCCGATCACCGTGCCGTTTATCATGGCACTGGGCGTCGGCGTGTCGGCGCTGCGCACCGCGCAGGGGCACGATGACGACAGCTTCGGTCTGGTCGCGCTGTGCAGCGTCGGACCGATCCTGATGGTGCTGCTGCTCGGCATCTTCTACCATCCGAGCGATGCGAGCTATTCCGCCGTGGAGATCGCGCCGGTCGTCACGACGCGCGACGTGGCGCAGCAGTTTGCCATCGGCCTGCCGGACTACGCGAAGGAAGTGCTGCTGAGCATCCTGCCGATCGTGGCGGTGTGCGTGCTGTTCCAGCTGCTGACGCACCACTACCGCCGGCGGCAGCTGCTGCGCACCGGCGTCGGCTTTCTGTACACCGTCATCGGTCTGATCCTGTTTCTGACCGGCGTGAACATCGGCTTTACACCCGTGGGCAACCTGCTCGGCTCAGGCCTGGCGGACAGCACGTACCGCTGGGTGCTCATACCGATCGGCGCGCTCATCGGCTACTACATCGTCAAGGCGGAGCCCGCCGTGCAGGTGCTCAACAAGCAGGTCGAGGATGTCACCGGCGGCACGGTGTCGCAGAGCATGATGAACACGGCGCTGTCCATCGGCGTAGCCTGTGCGGTGATGCTGTCAATGGTGCGCGTGCTGACCGGCATCAGCATCTATTGGATCCTTGTGCCGGGCTACGCGCTCGCGCTCATCCTCGCGCGCTATGTGCCGTCCGTGTTCGTGGGCATCGCCTTCGACTCCGGCGGCGTGGCGAGCGGGCCCATGACCTCCACCTTCCTGCTGCCGCTGGCCATGGGCGCGTGCACCGCGCTCGGCGGCAGCGTCGTCACGGACGCCTTCGGCGTGGTGGCGCTCGTCGCGCTCGCGCCGCCGGTCGCCATTCAGATCATGGGCGTCATTTACGTACATAGAGCCAAAGCCGTGGCTGAGAACAAAGCTGACCTGCTGCCCGATGACGGTGTCATCGACCTGGAGGACGAAGAGATATGATACATTCCGAAAACCGACTCGCACCGCGCATGGTGCTCATCATCACGAACCATGAATACCGCCGCAAGCTCGAGCAGACGTTTCAGAATTTCCGCATCCCGATCTACTACCAGTGTCAGGGACACGGCACGGCGCCGTCGGAAATGCTCGACATCTTCGGGCTGAGCGGCAGCAGCCGCCTGCTCACGATCGGGCTGCTGCCGAAGTTTCTCGTGCGCGACCTGCTTGACGCGCTGCAGCAGCGCATCCCGCTGCATAAGCGCGGCGGCGGCATCGTGCTGACGATCCCGATCACGGGGCTGCAGCGGCCGCTGCTCCAGCTCATGAACGACCAGCTGCGCGAGACCATAGAACAGAAGATCGAAGAAAGGGTGTGTAGCGAAATGTCCGATATGCAAACCGGCGCGGGTTACGCCGCCATCTGGGTCGCGCTCAGCAACGGCTACAGCAGCGACGCCATCGACGCCGCCAGAAGCGCGGGCGCCATGGGCGGCACGATCCTCAAGGGACGCCGCCAGAATTCTGAACGCATCAGCCGCAAGCTCGGCATCTCCATGCAGGAGGAAGAGGAGTTCGTCGTCATCGTCACGCCGCGCGAGAAAAAGGCCGCCGTCATGAACGCCATCAGCGACGCCTGCGGCCTGCGCACGGACGCGCACGGCATCATCCTCTCGCTGCCGGTGGACGAGGTCATCGGCCTCGAGACCGGCGAGAACACGCTGTAATATTCCAAGCAAAAATTGCAAATGCCGCAGGCAGCCGCCTGCGGCATTTTTCTTTTTCTATTCCCTGCAAGCACTTCATTTTCGAATCCCGCGCACGAGCGCCATGACCGCGCCGTAGAGCACCCCCGCGACCGCCCAGAGGATCCATGTGTCCTGCGGCTGCGCGTCCCACCACGGTCCGAACGTCCAGAGCAGATACGCCGCTGTGGCCACGAGCCAGTAGATGCCGCTGACCGCGCCGACAACGCCGTTCTGCCGCTTGCGCGGCCGGACATAGTCACCCTCTTCGAGCAGGCGGTCCATCGCCGCCCAATACACGCCGCCGGAGACAAACACCGCGCTGCCAACACCCGCCAGCACGAGCAGCAGGCAGACCGCCCCGACATACAGCAGGTCCGACCCGTCCAGACAGACGGCGATGAACAGCGGCACTGCCGACAGGATACACAGCACCGTGCCCACGACCTTCCCGCGCGTGTGGCGCGGTGCGAATGCCGCCCGTCGCCCGCGTACCATGCCGGTCACGCCGTAGGCCGTCTCAAACGGTTCGCTCTCCAAAAAGGCATATGCTTTCACCTGTGCAGCGCACGTGATAAACACCGCCACCGCGGCCGCCACGAGCACCAGCAGCACGCACAAGCCGATGCCCGCTGCCGCATTTTCCGAGAGGGCAGCACCCGGCCGGTCACTGAGCGCGGCAAGCAAAAGAAGTGCCACCGGCGAGAGCACGCACAGCAGCGTCGCCAGCGCGAGCTTCGGCGCGGCCGCCTGCCGCTGCGCCAGATAGTCCGCCGCCTGCTCCATGGTCACGCAGCGCAGCGGCGCGTCCGACTCGGCCGGGGCCGGTTCCGGCTCGCCGAGCTCTTCTTTTAACAGGTAATCGGTCGTGACGCCGAACAGGCGGCTCATCTGCACGACCTTCTGCATATCGGGCACGGACTGCGCACCCTCCCATTTCGACACCGACTGGCGCGACACGCCCAGCTGCGCCGCCAGCTCCTCCTGCGACCAGCCAGCGCGCTTGCGCAGGGTCACGATCTTATCTGCCAGTATCATAATCGGCTTCCTCCCGTATTGTTTTTCCGTTTCCGGCTGAGGACAGGATATCAAATTAGCCGGTTGCGCGCCACCAAGGCGACTGTCAAATGTGTCAACCAGTGGTTGCGGGGCCATGATTTCAGCATATCGTGCCGCCGCGCAGCTGTCAAGCCGGGCGAAAAATCCTTTCAGCCACTGTAAGTGGATTTTCCGCGCCGGGTGTTGTACCATGGCAGCAGAAAGCAAAGGAGGTACATGCAATGGAACCCATTCTCGAAATTGCAGCCCTGAAGAAATATTACGGCAAGGAGCCGAATCTGACCCGCGCGCTCGACGGCATCTCGTTTCAGGTCATGCCGGGCGAGTTTCTCGGCATCATGGGCAGCAGCGGCTCGGGCAAATCGACGCTGCTCAACTGCATCGCGACCGTCATCGCGCCGACCGCCGGCGCCGTCGCGCTGCATGGCAAATGTGTCACGACGCTGCACGGAAAAGCGCTGGCCGACTACCGCGGCAAGGAGATCGGCTACCTATTTCAGAACTTTGAGCTCATCGACAACCTCACCGGGCGCGAGAACATTCTCCTGCCGCTGTCGCTGCACGGCGTGTCCGAGTCTGAGAGCCGTGCCCGGCTGCAGAAGCTCGCCGATTACCTCGAGGTGACGGACGTGCTCGACAAGTTCCCGGCGCAGATGTCCGGCGGACAAAAGCAGCGCATCGCGGCGGCGCGCGCACTCATTCTCGACCCCGAGATCGTGCTGGCCGACGAGCCGACCGGCGCGCTCGACTCGAAAAACGCCCGTGCGCTCATGGAAAAGCTCTCCGGCCTGAACACGGACGCCGGCACGACCATCCTCATGGTGACGCACGACTGCAATGCCGCAAGCTACTGCAAGCGCATCCTCTTCATTCAGGACGGCGTGCTCTTTCACGAGCTGCGGCGCGACGTACCGGACGAGACGCAGCAGGCATTCTATGGGCGCATCCTGTCCGTGATGGCGCAGCTCGGAGGAGGCAGTGCCAATGTTCTCTGAACTCGTCAAGCGCAACAGCCGCCGCAGCCGCCGGGAAAACGGGCTGTTTTTTGCCTCCCTGCTCATTGCGATCATCGCGTTTTACATCATTCTCTCCCTGTCGCATCAGGACGTGATGGTGTTTCTCAAAACGATGGAGAGCGACGCCGTGAACCGGCTGCTGACGCTCGTCCCGGCGCTGTACGTCATGACGCTGTGCATCCTGTTTTTCCTCGTCTACTACGCCAACCGCTTTCAGCTCGCGCGGCGGCGGCACGAATTCGGCGTGTACCTCATGCTCGGTATGCAGCGGCGCACGCTCTTCGGCATGCTGCTGGCGGAGGATCTGCGCAGCAGTGTCATCGCGCTGGCCATCGGGCTTCCGGCGGCGGTGCTGATCTCGGAGCTCATCAGCCTCGTCACGGCGCGGCTCGTCGGGCTCGGCATCGTGGGGCATCGCTTCGCGCTGTCGCTGACCGCCATCGGCTGGACGGCCGTGGGCTTTCTTGCGATCAAGCTGCTGGCCTCGCTCATCCTCAGCGGGAAGATCGTGCGTGAGGAGATCGGCGCGCTGCTCACCGAGACGCCGGAGGGCACAAAGCGGCAGCGTCCCGCCGCCGTCTACGCCGCGGCGCTCGTGCTGGGCGCGGCACTGCTCGCCGGTGCGTACACGTTTGCCATCCGCGGGTACGCATGGAGCGGCCCGCGCTATATGGCGGGCACGCTCGCGCTCGGCGTGGCGGGCACACTGCTGCTGTTTTACGGGCTGCGTGTCATCATCGACCGGCTGGCCCGGCGCGGAGACCGCGCTGGCAAACTGCGGGTATTTAACTTTCGCCAAGTCGAGGAAACGGTCATCCACCGCTCCGGCGCGCTGGCGATCAGCTCCCTGCTCATCCTTGCGGCGCTGTGCTGCTTCGGCGCGGGCGTTGCGACCGCGCGCTCCTCCAGAGCCGAGGCACACACGCTCGACTATACCTTCCCCACCGACAGCAAAAGCGCCGACGCCGTGCGCGAAACGCTGACGGCGCACGGGCTCGACAGCGCTTTTTCCGACATCTTTGAGATGCGCATCGGCCGCGTGCGCACGAGCACGGACTACCAAAACACCGTGAAATTCCACGCCTTGCAGCGCACCATCGATGCCATGCCCGTCTCCGACGAGCGGCAGCAGCTGCAATACCTGCTGGAGGCCGCGAGCAATCCGCACCTCATTGCACTCAGCGGCTATAACCGCCTGCTGGACGCGGCCGGTCTGCCGGAGCTGACGCTCGCGGACAATGAGGCCGCCGTCTACTGCGACAGCGAGGTGTCATCGGCGGAAAACACGGCGCTGCTTGACCGCCTGATCGCGGAGGGCTCGGCCATCACGATCGACGGTGCACCGTTCACGCTCGTGGGGCAGGTGCAGTCGGTGAGCGTCGTCACCGACCGGTCGATCACGATGTTGTTCGCGCTCATCGTGCCGGACGCGGCGTTCGAGCACTACACGCAGGGCGACTATGACGTCTACCTCGACGCTGTGCTCGCCCCGTCCGTGACGGAGGGCAAGAGCCTCATGAACGCCATCGCGGACATGAACGTGCTGCTCAATCCGCTCGGCCTGAAATACGAGAGCTACCTGCAAAACCTCGGCCGGGAGCTGTTTTACATCGTCGCGGCAAGCTACCTGACGATTTACCTCGCCATCATCTTCCTCGTCGTGGCCAACACCGTCATCGGCGTGCAGTTTCTCATGGGGCAGCAGAAGGCCGCGCGCCGCTACCGGACGCTCGTGCGCCTCGGCGCAGAGCACGACACGCTCTGCCGCGCAGCAAAGACGCAGATCAACTGGTACTTCGGGCTGCCGGTCGGCGTGGCGGCGGTCAGCAGCGCGTTTGGCGTGCGCGCGCTCTTCACCGGTATGCTTACCGCACAGGCGCAGCGCGGCATGACAGATCTGATGATCACCGCCGGAGCTATGATTTTGCTGCTGTATGTGGTAGAATGGATCTACATGGCGGCCGTCAAGCGCTCCAGCAGCAAATACCTGCTGACCCTGATGGCGCCGGAACGCGAAGAATAACACATGCAGAAAGGGGGCGGCGCGATGAAGCACATCGCCGTCGTGGAGGATGAGGCGCTCATGCGCGAGGAACTTGCGGATATGCTGCGCCGCGCAGACTACGCCGTCACGGAGATCACGGACTTTTCCGACGTGACCGGGCAGCTGCTCGCGCTCGCCCCCGATCTGGTGCTGCTGGACCTGAATCTGCCGGAGGTGAGCGGGTTTCAGATCTGCCGCGACATCAAGCAGCGCAGCGCCCTGCCGGTGCTTGTGCTGACCTCACGCGACCAAATGCGTGACGAGGTGCACGCGCTCGAACTCGGCGCGGACGAATACCTCACCAAGCCCTACCGCAGAGAGCGGCTGCTCGCGCGCATCGGCAACGTGCTCAAGCGCTACGAGGGGCGGCCGAATCTGCTCGAGGGGGCGGATTTCCTGCTCGACCGGCAGACCTACACGCTCTACATCCACAACCAGTCCGTCGTCCTGCCGCCGAATCAGGGCAAGCTGCTCGAGGCGCTGCTGACGCACAGCGGGCAGACCGTCACAAAGGACGACCTGAGCCGCGCGCTCTGGGGCACGACGGAATTCATCGACGAAAACGCGCTGCAGGTCAACCTCACGCGGCTGAAAAAGACGATGGCGTCCCTCGGCATGCGCCAGCAACTCGTGTCCGTGCGCGGCGTCGGCTACCGGCTGGAGGTGCCGCATGAAGCGTAACGGAAGCTATCTGCGGCAGTACCTGCCGTGGCTGGGACTGCTGCTGGGCGTGGACGCGCTCGCGGCGCTGCTGCTGTGGCTGGCAGATGCAAGAGCCTTTGCCGCCACCGCCGGCGTGATCGTGCTGGCGACGGTGTTTCTGTTCGCCTGTGTGTGCGCCGTGCTCTGCGCACGGGCAAAAAAGCGCGAGCAGGCCTTCACAGCCTTTCTGGCCACACCGGACGCGGCACACGAACAGGCGCTGTGCCGCCTGCTCTCCCCGTGCGAGGCGCAGAGCGCACATCTGCTCGGCGAGACGCTGCGCGCGCAGCAGCAGACCATCGCACAATTGCAGACGCAGATGGACGACTACGAGGACTACGTGGAGCTCTGGGCGCACGAAGTGAAAACGCCGCTGGCGCTGCTGACGCTCGTGCTCGACAATCGGCGCGACACGCTGCCGGAGGCGGTCGGCTTCAAGCTCGACTACGCACGCAACCGGATGCAGGCGTTCATCGACCAGATGCTCTACTATGCGCGTCTGCGCGGCGCGCGGCGCGACTATCGGTTCGAGCGCCTGACACTGCGCAGCTGCATCGACGAGGTGCTCGACGATTACCGCCCGCTGCTGGAGGAAAAGCGCGTTCACGTCGAGCAGCAGCTTGCGGACGAGACCGTATTCACCGACCGACGCGGGCTGTGTTTCCTGCTCGGGCAGCTCGTGAGCAACAGCGTCAAATACACGAGCGATGCGCCGGTACTAACGTTTTCGCTCGCGTGCAGCGCGGCCGAGACCGTCCTCACCGTCCGTGACAACGGGCCGGGCGTGCGCGCATGCGACCTGCCGTATGTGTTTGAAAAGGGCTTCACCGGTGACTCCGGTCACGAAAAGAGCAAGGCCACCGGCATGGGCCTCTACCTCGCACGCGAGATCGCAAAGGAGCTCGGGCTCACGCTCACCGCCGCGTCCGACTGGGGCGCAGGGTTTGAAATTCGGGTCACATTCCCGGTCGTAGAAGAATGAATATTGAAGATCCGGCGCCGCTGTTCGCGGCGCCGGATTTTTTCTGCCATGCCTTGCCCCCTCGAGCTCCCCCGCTGCTCAGTCGCCGCGCACTGCAGCCACACACCCCACTGCGCAAGATGCCCCGGCAGCTTTCGCTGCCGGGGCAAAGGGGGATGCGACATCTAACGGGTGGTACGTCAGACGATGTTATACTTCTTGAGCAGATCCACCACGACGTTGTTGACCAGCGGCTCCTTGACGAGGTCGAGCAGCGGCAGCACCGACGGGAGCAGGAACTCCAGCGGCTTCTTGCCGTCGAGCAGCTTGCTGGTGGCGTAGAGCAGGTCGCGGATATCATACACGCTGCCCCAGACCTCGGGCACGCCGCGGTCGACGTTGCAGAGCGTGTAGACCGCTTCCATCGCGGTGCGGATGGAGTACTCGGTGGTGAACACGGTGTCGCGCGGGGTGTCGGCAAACTGGCCGACGAACGCGAGGTTGACCGAACCGTCGGGCACGACCTTCGGGCGGTCGCCTTCAGCTCTGGGCTCAAAGAACGTGGTGACGTAAGGCATCATGCACGGCGTGGTGTTGCATTCGTTCGTGGCCAGATCCATGATCTGATCCTCGGGGATGCCGATGTGGTACAGCCACTCTGCCGCCAGCTCGATGCCGGTGCAGTCGCACATGTTCTTCTTGATGAAGTCGCCCTTGTCGTCCCAGCAGTTGAGGCCGTAGACCCAGATCAGGCAGTGATCCTTCGGCTGCTCCTGGAACTGACCCTGACGGTTGATGGTCCAGCTGATGAGCCAGCTCGAATCGCGGCAGGTGACGATGCCGCCGGTGACGACCTTGCCGGAGAGCGGGTCGCGCTTGCAGATCTTCTGGATCGCATCGAGGATCTGCTTGTTGGCCGTGTCGACCGTCCAGGACTCCCAGCTGGTCTCCTTGATGTCCTTGAAGAACTTCTCGGGACGGCCGAAGGCCGGATCCTGCGCGGCAAGCTTCTTCCACATCTCGACGGACGGGCCTTCGCCGTTCTTGACCGTCACGACCGGTGCATGGGTGTTGTCGCCGTAAGCGGACGCGTCGCCCTGGCAGCCGTTGGTGCAGATGACGAGATCGTTCTCGGTCAGCTCGATGACCTTTTCCACGCCGCCCTGGGTGTACTCGATCTTCTTGGCAACCTTCTTGTCCTCGGTGCAGTCGCAGACGATGTTCGTGACCGTGGTGTCAAAGAGCACCTTTCCGCCGTGGTCGGTGATGTATTTGCACATCGGGAGAATCATCGACTCATACTGGTTGTAGCGGGTGAAGCGCAGCGCGCTCAGGTCAGGCAGGCCGTCAATGTGGTGGATGTAGCGCTGCAGGTAGAGCTTCATCTCAAGGGCGCTGTGCCACTTCTCGAACGCGAACATGGTCTGCCAGTAGGTCCAGAAGTTCGTGGCGTAGAACTCATCGTCAAACACGTCATCGATCTTCTTGTCCTCGAGGGACTTGTTGGTCGCCATGAACAGCTTGAGCAGCTGCGTGGCGGCGCCCGGCGTCAGGCCGTACTTGCGGTCGGTATGGGCGTCCTGGCCCTGTTTCTCGGTGACGCGGCACAGGGAGAAGTTCGGGTCTTCCTTGTTGAGGTAGTAGTACTCGGAGAAGATCGTCTCGCCCGGGTTCACGATCGACGGGATGGACTTGAACAGATCCCACATGCACTCGAAGTGGTTATCCATCTCACGGCCGCCGCGCATGATGAAGCCCTTGGTCGCATCGTAGATGCCGTCGCAGGAGCCGCCGGCTACGGGCAGGTGCTCAAAGAGCGTGATGTGCTCGCCGGGCATCTGCGCATCGCGGATCAAAAAGCAGGCCGCTGCCAGACCGGCCAGACCGGTGCCGACGACGTAAGCCGACTTATTCTCGATGCCTTCGGGTTTTTTCGGCGTTGCAAACGCCTCATAGTTACCGCTGCTGTAATACATTCTGTGTACCTCCCATTCATGATGTGTTTTCCGTATTTTTTGTGCAGTCCGTCTGCACGGTTTCTTCTGTTACTGTCACTAACACTTGCTTCGAAAAAAAAGAAGCTTTCGTTTGACAATTATCAATATAGCGCATTTTGCCGTCTTTACTGCACCATTTGTTACACAAATGGCCGTAATTAAACATGACCGTTCGGTTTTGTTGAATGTCACAAGTTTGACGACTTTTCATTGTGCATTTTGACCGTTTTTCACCGCGTGTCCGATCAGAATGTGTCGTTTAGCACAAAAAGAAGCTGCTCGGAAGCGAAATCATGCTTCCAAGCAGCCTTGCCATCTATGAAATCGGAGAAAAAACTGCCTATAAATTGGCCATACTCTCGAGTGCGGAGCGGTCGAGCACGTAGATCTTCCCGCGGCCGGTCTGCAGCAGCCCCATCTGGCGCATGCCCTCAAGCTCTCTGCTGATGACCTCTCTGGTCGTGCCGAGGTGGTGCGAGATCTCCTCGTGCGTGATACGCGCGAAGCCGTCCTCAGGGTGTGCATCGGCTTTTTCAAGCACGACGCGCGCGATGCAGCTGCGCAGCGGGTGGAAGAAATAATACTCAATGTTATTGAGCACCTTCTGTACATTGCGCGCCGCAGTGCTGCGCAGAAACTGCTCCACGACCGGGGCCTCGGCACAAAGCGGACGCAGCGCAACGATGTTGATATAGGCAAACACGGCATCGCTGCTCGCCTGCAGGATGGGCATTGTGTCGCCCGGCTCTGCGCTGTCGAGCGTGTTGAGCACGCAGCAGCCGCCGCTGACGACCGACAGCAGTGTGATCTCGCGGCCGGTATCCGTCGCGATAAACACACGCAGTCCGCCGGAGAGCACGAGGAAAAGTCCGTTTCGCTCCGGCATGGAAAACACCACATTGTCCCCCGCGCGGTATGAGCGGACGATGGTGTTCAGGCGCAGCATCTGCTGCTGGGAGCTTGTGAGCGCATCCCAAAACGGCAGACACGGCGTGAAATCGTAGGAACGCTTGGTTCTATTCTTCTCCGTACTACTCACCTCCGCGATATTTGTCCATATGTTACTGCCACTAACATATCTGTGTAAAAAAAGAAAACCAGATGATATTATCTTATCAAACCGGCGCGTCCGCTCTGTATCTTTTGTTACACATCTTGCGTTTTTTCAGTTTTGTTACACAACGCGGGTGTACTCGGCTCATTTTTGATGTAGTTGACGAGCAGCTCGCCGGTAAATTGCACGACCGCGACCGGAGAGACGCCGAAGGACAGGTTCTCATAGATCGTCGTGCCGGTATATGCGTTGAGCAGGCACTGGTACACGGCATAGATGTTCACATCCGGCCGGATCGAGCCGTCGGCCACGCCCTCGCGCAGCGCCTTGAGCGCCGGGACGGGGATCTCGCGGTCGTAATACTTCCAGAAGACATTGTTGACGTCGTTGCCCGTCCCCTTCTCCGAGTAGGCGGAGAACATCTCACGCGTGTAGTCATACCACTCCGGCCGGCGGTCATAAGTGCGAAAATAAATGTGCATGCAGACGACGAACTTTTCATACCCGTTCTTGCAGGACGCGGCCTCGCGGGTATACTGGTCCATGAAATCCGAGAAAAACGTCGCCAATGCATCGCGCCACGCGGCAAAGACAAGCGCGTCCTTGTTGCGGAAATAGCGATACAGTGACGTCGGCGTCAGGCCGGCGGCCTCGGCGATGCGGCTGATGGGCGTCGCGGCGATGCCGTCGGCGATGAACAGTGACTGCGCCACACGAATGACCCGCTGGATGTTCTGTTCGCGTTGCTCGCTGCGTTTCATGGCTGCACCTCCCGTGTGAATGCTGCCTACAGTATGCCATGTTTCCCCGCCGTTTGCAACCGAAAATGAAGAGAACGCGCTGCCGGAGCGGAAATCCGCAAGCAAAAAATGGGCGCTCTGCCGAAGCAGAGCGCCCACACAGGGGTTACATTTTGCGCTGTGCGGCGATTAAGCCTGCTCAGCCTTCTTGCTGTTAGACGCGATCGCCTTGCCGCCCTCGATGACGAGGTCGATTGCAAGGATAACCAGCAGGACAGCCAGAATACCACGGATGTAGAACCAGGCAACACCCTGACCACCGGCCATGATGCCGACGATCTGAGCCTTGATGGTGAACACCAGAGAGGTCAGCGTCACGAGGATCATGAAGATCATCGGGAAGATGAACATCTTGTTGTTTCTGCCCATCTTGCCGAGCCAAGCGGCGACGGCCAGCAGGCCGAGGCCGGCGAGGAGCTGGTTGGCAGCGCCGAACAGGGGCCAGATCTTCGCATAGCCGGTCATGCCGAGCGCGATGCCGAGCACGACGGTGATCGCAGTGGAGACGTACGGGTTGCAGAGAACCTTGCGCGCGCCGGTGACGGTCGGGTCGGAGACCTTCTCACCGGGCTTGAGCCAGAACTCCTGGAACATGTAGCGAGCCAGACGGGTCGCAGTATCCAGAGAGGTCAGGCAGAACACGGAGACGGCCAGAACCATCAGCGTGTAGGTGACATTGACAGCACCTGCACCGAAGACCTTACCGAGCATCTCGGACAGGCCGGTCGCAAAGACGACGGTCGGGGTGACGACTTCGCCGGTCTTGTATCTCTCCCAGATGTACGCAACGGCGCACAGGGAAACGAGCGCGAGCACGCACTCAATGAGCATGCCGCCGTAGGCGATGGGCTGCGCGTCCTTCTCGTTGTTGAGCTGCTTGGCAGTCGTGCCGGAGCCAACGAGGGAGTGGAAGCCGGAGATCGCGCCGCAGGCGATGGTGACGAACAGGGCCGGGAACATATAGCCAAGGGAGCTGCCCGTCGGAGCGACGGTGTCAACAAAGCCGGTGAAGGCGGGCATGTCGAGAGACGGATGCGCGCCGACGACGCCGATGAGCGCGAGGAGCATCATGGCGTACAGCAGGAAAGAGCTGAGGTAGTCACGCGGCTGCAGCAGGATCCACACAGGCGTGACGGAAGCCACGAGGATGTAGATGCCGCAGATGATCATCCAGACCTGGTAGCTGAGGTAGATCGGATGCCACTTGATGCCGAGCCACATGATCAGGGCGATGGCAGCAACGCCGATGAGCGTGGACACACCGAGAGGCGCGTTTCTGCGGTACACGAAGAAACCGAAGAAGATCGCCAGGACGATGAACAGCAGCGAGATGATCGCCGTGGTCGCGTTGGCAGCAGACTTCGCCATATCGACAGCGCCGCTCTCCAGATAGGTGGCCTTGAACGTGTTGGCAACGATGGACGCGAACGCGGCCACGACCAGGATCAGGGTCAGGTAAGAGAAGATGATGAACAGACGCTTCGCCTTCTGGCCGATACTGCTCTCAACAACGGTGCCGATGGACTGGCCGTTGTTGCGGACAGACGCAAACAGTGCGCCGTAGTCATGCACACCGCCGAAGAAGATACCGCCGATGAGGACCCACAGCAGCACCGGGACCCAGCCGAAAACAGCGGCCTGAATAGGACCGTTGATCGGGCCGGCACCCGCGATGGAGGAGAAGTGGTGTCCCATCAGGACAGGGGCTTTTGCGGGGCAGTAGTCCATACCGTCTTCCAGCTCGTGAGCCGGGGTGGTGCGGGACGGGTCGATACCCCACTGTTTGGACAGCCATCCGCCGTAGAACACATAGCCCAGGGCGAGAATGACAATACCAATAATCAGAATTACAGCAGCATTCATTGAATTAACTCCCTTCTTTCATATTCTTAAACAGTGTTGTCTTCAACAACTGTGCTGTACTGCGTCCGCTGCCGTTGGCAGCCGTTTTGCCGGTGCTCAGCTCCGCAACGCCGGTGTGGTAATCCATCCAGCCGTGGAAGGCAAGCTTGAAGCTCTTATAAATGCGTGTGCGGCGCAGGGCGCGCAGCGCATCCGGCTCACAGGTGTCACACAAAAAGATCGCCGTGATATAAGAGCACATATGGTTCGGACCCGGCTCGATCCGCTGCAGGCCGTCAACACGCGCCTGCTCACGGCACTGCTCGAAGATCGCCTTCGTGAGCACGGGCACCGAGAAAATGTAGACATATTCGTTGTTGTCGGCCTCCCAGAGCTTGGCGGCCTTGACCAGAACATATTTCTCAGAGTGGATGTGCAGCCCGGCCTCCGCGACCAGATGGCCCTTCGGCTCCTCGTGGCGCACAACATCAAAATATCCCGAATAACTGTGGCACAGTTTGTCGAGCGCTTCTTCGCGGGTCATTCGCTGTCCTCCCCGTTCGATGCAAAATTTTCATAGTATGCTTTCATGCAGGTCATGAACAAACTAAGAACAAAGTGTAAACACATTGCTAAGATTATGATAGCGCGCACACCAGAATCTTTCAAGTGAAAAGAATGACAAATATCTGGTTTCTTTTTTGTCGACTTTTCATAAGCATTGCACAAAAACACCGAAAGATGTTATGTTATGTAAACCGTTTTCGTTCAAATCATACAAGTCTGGTGGGAAACGCAATCTCATGATTTTTCAGCAAAAACATTTGTGGGTCATGAAATTGACGAACTTTTCTTCTGTTTTGCTCATCATTATGTAAACCATGCACAAAGCGTGAATTTTTGCCGTGTTAAGAGGCAGGAATTTCGTCGAAAAATGATTGACAGACGGAATGATTCCTGATAGAATGAGGCGTCTCAATTGGAATGATCTTCAGAGTCTTTCCGAAGCAAGATGCGACCGCCGCCGTGCCCTGCACGCCGGCCAAGGCCATACGGACAGCCGGGTCGAATGCCGCAAACCGCACGCATGTGCGGTGGCAACTTCTGTTGCCTTATTGATTGAGTTAAAAGCTCAAGTTTTATAAGTTGGTCACTTAAAACCAGGCTGCTTTCAGCATCCAAACTTGTGAAATGGTCAATAAGAGTAGTAAAAGTAATCTTTGCTATATAGACTCTCAAGACACGACATTCTGTTGGGAACGGTGTGCACGGGCCGGACGCGGCTACGTGCCGACGTGCGCCAATCGGATTTGTCTCGCTCACAAGCGCCGCTGCTGACTTTGCAGCGGCGTTTTTTGTGCCTGAAGGGGGACATCAACCATGAAAAAAGTCATTGAGCTCCGGGGCGTCACCAAACAATTTGACGGCGAAACCGTTCTCGACAGCATCGACCTCGACATCTACGACAACGAATTCCTCACGCTGCTCGGCCCATCCGGCTGCGGCAAGACCACGACCCTGCGCATGATCGGCGGCTTCGAAACGCCCGATCAGGGGGACGTTCTCTTCCTCGGAGAGCGCATCAACGACATTCCGCCGCACAAGCGCAACATCAACACCGTCTTTCAGCGCTATGCTCTCTTCCCCCACCTGAACGTGTTTGAAAATGTCGCCTTCCCGCTGCGCGAGCAGAAGCTGCCGCGCGACGAGATCGAGCAGAAGGTCAACGAGATGCTCGCGCTCGTCAAGCTCACGGGCTTTGAGCGGCGCAACGTCACGCGCCTGTCCGGCGGCCAGCAGCAGCGCGTCGCCATCGCGCGCGCACTCGTGAGCCGCCCGCGCGTGCTGCTGCTCGACGAGCCGCTCGCCGCGCTCGATCTGAAGCTGCGCAAGGACATGCAGCAGGAGCTCAAGAACATCCAGAAGGCCACCGGCATCACGTTCGTGTTCGTCACGCACGATCAGGAGGAGGCGCTGAGCATGTCCGACACCATCGTCGTCATGTCGGAAGGGCGCATCCAGCAGATCGGCACGCCGATCGATATATATAATGAGCCGGAAAACGCTTTCGTGGCCGACTTTATCGGTGAGAGCAACATCGTCGACGGCATCATGCGCAAGGATTTCAGCGTCACGTTCTCGGGCCATACGTTCACGTGCGTGGACAAGGGCTTTGCCAAAAACGAGAATGTGGACGTCGTCATCCGTCCGGAAGACGTGGACATCGTGCCCATCGAGCAGGGCATGCTGCGCGGCACAGTCAGGTCCATCACGTTCATGGGCGTGCACTATGAGATCATCATCGACATCAACGGCTTCAAGTGGATGATCCAGACGACGGACTACGTCGACGAGGGCGCGGAGGTCGGCCTGTACATCGAGCCCGACGCCATCCACATCATGAAAAAGTCCGAGTATTCGGGCATGTACGGCGACTACTCCTCGTTCAGCAACGAGCTGGACGAGCTCTCGGACGCAGAAAGTGAGCCGGACGAATGAGCAGCCGCATCCGCACTGAAAACCGCCGCGCCTCGCTGGCGCAGCGCCTGGCGCTCGCACCGTATTCCGTGTGGGCGGTCATCTTTGTGGCCGTGCCGCTCGTATTCGTGGCCTACTATGCGTTCACGGATGAGAGCTTCCGGTTCACGACCGAAAACCTGACGAAATTCTTCACCGCCGTGAGCACGATCACCGACGACAGCGGCGCCACGCGCGAGGTACACACCTACCTGCTCATCTTCTGGCGCTCGGTGAAGCTGGCCGTCATCTCCACGGCCGTCTGCCTGCTCATGGGCTACCCCATCGCATATATCATCGCGCGCGCCGCACCGCGCACGCAAAAGACGATCATCACGCTCATCATGATCCCGATGTGGATGAACTTCCTCATCCGCACCTACGCGTGGATGACCATCCTGCAGGACACCGGCCTGCTCAACGCGCTCTTTTCCGCGCTGCATCTCGGGCAGGCGCACATCATCGGCACGGAGGCCGCCGTCGTCATCGGTATGGTCTATGACTACTTCCCGTATATGATCCTGCCGATCTACTCGGTCATGGCCAAGATGGACACGCGCCTGATCGAGGCCGCGCGCGACCTCGGCTGCAACAGTCTCGGCGTGCTGCGCCGGGTCATCTTCCCGCTGAGCCTGCCGGGCGTCGTGTCCGGCATCACGATGGTGCTCATCCCGTCGATCAGCACCTTTTATATCTCGCAGAAGCTCGGCAACGGCAAGTTCTTCCTCATCGGTGACGATATAGAAAAAGTTCCCATAATGCAGAAACCGCCCCGAAATTACCGTGCAGCCCTGATACGCCCGACGCTCTTCCGGCCGCTGCCATTCCGGCTTCCGATTGACAAAATTCCCGTACCACTCATAGACCGGGTCCAATGTATACTGCTCAAACAGCGGATAAAGCCGCTCCAGCGTCTCTATTGGCTCCCATCCCCAGAAGCCGCCATTTATTTTAATGATCGTCATGGTATGTACCTCCCTGTTGTAATTAGGTGTGGACGCTGTACTGGGCTTTCTGCAGGTTATCCGCACCATGCAGGATGATGCCGCCGCAGATTCCCGTGCCCCGGGGCGTGACCTCTTCAAAGAAGAAGCTGTACGGCGCACCGTCATCATAAATGAGGATCTTCTCCGCACCCCGCCACTGAAAATGG
>ERZ827496.2452-NODE-2452-length-18465-cov-15.668007_pt1 | contig 18465 bp, 17 predicted proteins | sample MGYA00519769_ERZ827496 | MGnify/ENA primary metagenome ERZ827496 (study PRJEB31778, sample SAMEA3449327) | human gut metagenome | biome: human gut; feature: human-associated habitat; material: faeces | place: United Kingdom | collected 2010/2012 ...
ATTTTTCCCATATTAATCAGTTTATTCTGATTGCGAAGTAACTAATAAATGATGATAGTTTCAATTAAAATTCCATGACTTTTGGGAAAGTGTTGAAAACTCACCTCATCTGTTAATAACTTCACGCGGGCAAAGATATATATTTTTAGCTAATTGCATGATGTGGTTTGGTAAGATTAAGATTTGTTGTAACTTTACACTCATAAAAGTTTGGATAATAAAGATATGATGAAAGAGAAACCATTTCTGTTGTTGTCGAATGATGATGGATTTGCCGCAAAAGGCATTCAGGAACTGATAAAAGTATTAAGGCCAATGGCCGATTTGATGGTAGTAGCACCTTCTGGCCCACGTTCAGGAGCTTCCGGCTCCATTACTTCAGAGCATCCGCTTCGTTGTAAAAAGATAGAGTCGGCACCGGGATTTTCATTGTACAGCTGTACAGGTACTCCTGTGGACTGTGTGAAACTGGCTTTGCACGACTTGGTACCCCGTACACCTGATATGGTGATCGGAGGAATTAATCACGGAGATAACTCTTCTGTCAATGTACATTATTCAGGTACAATGGGAGTAGTTATAGAGGGATGTCTGAAAAAAATACCTTCAGTCGGTTTTTCTCTTTGTAATCATGCGGAAGATGCAGATTTTACGCCCACTTTCCCTTATATACAACGTATCGTAGAAGAGGTCTTACAGCATGGATTGCCTGTAGGAACCTGCTTGAATGTAAATTTTCCTGATGTAAAGGAACTGAAAGGAGTGCGTATTTGTCGGCAAACAGATGGAGTCTGGACAAATGAGTTTGTAAAGTCTGTTCATCCAAGAGGTGGAAATTATTATTGGCTTACAGGTTCTTACCGGAACGATGAACCCGAGGCACAAGATACCGACCATTGGGCATTAGATCATGGATACGTAGCCATTACTCCTACTCAGATAGATGTAACAGCTTATACTTTGATGGAGCAATTGAATCACTGGAATTGGCAGCTATGAAATATTATTTAATTGTAGGTGAAGCCTCGGGTGATTTGCATGCATCTAATTTAATGAAAGCACTGCAAGAAAAAGATTCCAAAGCCGAGTTTCGTTTTTTCGGAGGCGATTTAATGGCAGCAGCAGGAGGTTCACTGGTCAAGCATTATAAGGATATGGCATACATGGGATTTATCCCGGTGTTGCTTCATTTGCGGACAATTTTTCGTAATATGGATTTGTGCAAGAAAGATATTGTTCAGTGGAATCCCGATGTCTTGATTTTGGTGGATTATCCGGGGTTTAACCTGAAAATAGCTGAATATATAAAAGCGCATACGAATATTCCTATCTTCTATTATATCTCTCCTAAAATCTGGGCTTGGAAGGAATACCGCATCAAGAATATTAAACGAGATGTGGATGAACTGTTTTCTATACTTCCTTTTGAAGTGGATTTTTTCAAGAAGCATAATTATCCTATTCATTATGTCGGAAATCCGTGTGTGGATGCTGTACATTGTTTTAAGCAGGGATATACCGAGAGTTTTGAGGAATTTATCCTTCGTAATGGATTGGACAAGAAGCCGATTATTGCGTTGTTGGCTGGTAGCCGTAAGCAGGAAATTAAGGATAATTTGCAACGGATGATGCAAGCATCTCGCAACTATACAGAATATCAGTTTGTTATTGCGGGTGCTCCTGGAATATCACCCGGATTTTATCAGGCTTATATGGGGGCTGATACCAAAATTATATTTGGTCAGACATATAGCTTGCTGAGTCATGCTACAGCTGCGTTGGTTACCAGTGGTACGGCGACACTTGAAACCGCCTTGTTCCGGGTGCCTCAGGTAGTGTGTTATTATACTGCTGCTGGAAAGCTGGTTTCATTCTTACGCCGGCATATTTTAAAAGTAAAATATATTTCTTTGGTCAACCTGATTGCAGGCCGTGAAGTGGTGGCTGAACTGGTAGCGGATGGCATGACTGCAGAAAATGTGAAACAACAATTAGAAGCAATCCTACCCGGGCAAATGACTCGTGAACAAATGTTGCAGAATTATGATGCGCTGATTAAAATTCTTGGACAGGAAGGAGCTTCTGAACGGGCAGCCGGAAAAATCGTTGAACTTTTATCTCGAAAATACAACAGGTCCTTGCAGTAAGACTGAAGGACCTGTTATAAATTTTCTGCTTATATTATTCAATAAAAGAAATGACATACAGATAAACAACCGCTGCCGGAACGGCCATCAGGGTGCTGTCAAAGCGGTCTAACATACCTCCATGGCCAGGTAATATGTTGCCTGAGTCTTTTATTCCAATAGTGCGTTTAAGCAGGGATTCTGTCAAATCGCCTAATGTACCGAATATCACAACTGTAAGGGCTAGTCCTATCCAGATACTGATTGACATGAATGGGAAGTAATGTGCCATCACAATGGCAGCTATAATACTGAAAACTCCGCCGCCAATGGAACCTTCCCATGATTTTTTAGGGGATATTCGTTCAAATAAGCGATGCTTTCCGAATAGCATACCGGTACAGTAGGCTCCCGTATCATTAATCCATGTGAAAATAAATATTGACAACGGCAGTATCGGGTTGTACTGTACCTGATAATTTGACAATTCTCCCTCACTTCCAATAGAATGATAGGCCAGTACATTTAACATTGCAAACGAAAGTGCGATGTAGATTTGGCTCATCATGGCATACGCCCAGTTGTTCAGTGGATTCTTTTTCTTTAAATATAGCTCGCTGACAAGCAGGTATATGATAAGAAATAAGTAAGGAATCAGTATTTCTGTTTGTCCAGGCATGACTCCTAAATAGGCAAAACCAAAGAACAGAAATACGCCGGCCAGCATACATATAGGTTTGTTTATCTCTACATCCGGCTGTTTGCTGATGATAACCCCGAATTCATGAATGGTCAGGGCTGTAATCAGAGCAAACAATAGACTAAAAGAGATAGGACCTCCAAGAATACAACCAATGAGTACTCCTACGAAGATTATTCCCGTAATTGCTCGTTGAATAAAGTTATTTTTCACGTTAGTTGGTTTTTATTCGGTTATGCTTCTCCTTTTTCCTAGTTTTCTTCCTGTGAAGGTATGTTATTTCCAGAGGAAGAATTATTTTCATTATCCGTATTTTCCTGCTTGTTTTCCAGCTGTTTGGTTTCCGGTAGCTGCTCATTGGCTGCCATAATTTCTTCCGAACGGGAAGTCCATGGACGTTTACCGAAAATCTTTTCAACATCTTCAGCAAAGATTACTTCTCGGTCAATTAACAGCTGTGCCAGTTGGTTGTGCCCTTCACTGTGTTCTTGCAGCAAGGCCTTTGCACGCATGTACTGCTCATTAATCATGTGCTGTACTTCCTGGTCTATAAGCTCGGCTGTATGTTCACTGTATGGTTTAGTAAAGCTGTAATCTTCATTGCTATTATAATAGCAGAGATTAGGAAGCTTGTCACTCATACCTGCGTATGCAATCATGCCGTAAGCCTGTTTGGTGACTCTTTCCAAGTCATTCATTGCCCCGGTGGAGATGTGTCCGATGAAAATTTCTTCAGCAGCACGTCCACCTAATGTGGCACACATTTCATCCAGCATTTGTTCCTTAGTAGTGATCTGTCGTTCTTCTGGCAGATACCATGCTGCTCCTAACGCACGTCCTCTTGGAACAATGGTTACTTTAATCAGCGGGTTGGCATGTTCCAGGAACCATGAGATGGTGGCGTGACCTGCTTCGTGAAGTGCAATGGCACGTTTTTCGGCGGCAGTCATGACTTTTGTTTTCTTTTCCAGACCACCTACGATACGGTCAATTGCAGCTAAGAAATCATCTTTATCTACACTCTTCTTTTGATGACGTGCTGCAATAAGAGCAGCTTCGTTACATACATTGGCAATGTCCGCACCGCTGAATCCAGGGGTTTGTCGTGCTAATAAATCCACGTCTACACTGCTGTCCAGCTTCAGTGGTTTAAGATGAACACCAAACACTTCCTTTCGTTCATTTAAGTCAGGAAGGTCTACATATATTTGTCGGTCAAAACGCCCTGCACGCAGTAGGGCTTTGTCCAAAATATCTACACGGTTGGTTGCCGCTAAGATGATGACTCCACTGTTTGAACCAAATCCGTCCATCTCTGTCAGAAGCTGGTTCAGTGTGTTTTCACGCTCGTCATTTCCTCCCATGCTTGGGTTTTTGCCACGAGCACGGCCTACGGCATCAATTTCATCAATAAAGATGATGCAAGGCGATTTTTCTTTTGCCTGACGGAACAAATCACGTACGCGAGAAGCACCGACACCGACAAACATTTCTACAAAGTCTGAACCGGAAATAGAGAAGAAAGGTACATCGGCTTCACCTGCTACAGCTTTGGCCAACAATGTTTTACCCGTTCCCGGAGGGCCTACTAGTAAAGCACCTTTAGGAATTTTTCCACCCAGTTCCGTATATTTTTGCGGCTGTTTCAAGAAATCTACAATTTCCTGTACTTCCTGTTTGGCAGCAGCTTGTCCGGCAACGTCCTTAAATGTAATGCGGTTAGTTCCTTTTTCAAAAAGCTGCGCTTTGCTTCTTCCCACATTAAATACGTTTGAGCCTCCTCCGGCACCTCCTCCGCCACCCATTCGGCGCATGGCAAACATCCAGATACCGATAAGGAAGACAAACGGCAGAACGTTCCACAGGATTATACTAAAATAGTCACTTTTCTTTTCGTATTGGATAGAACCGGTAAAGTTTCCTTCTTTCGTCTGCTCATCCAGAAACTTATCCAAAGCTTCCATGGAACCTATCTGTACGTTGATGGAAGGGCTTCTTCCGACTTTGTTGGCATCTTTCTTGAATACATCTACAATGTGATCCGGCTTGATATACATTTCCACCGTATTGTTGTCGTATGCCACGATTTTGTCTGCATATCCTTTGGTAACCATTTCCTGAAATTCGGTATAGTTTACCTCTTTGGTGGCGCTTCCCTCATCTCCGGAAAAATAGAGGAAGGCAAAAATCAAGGCAATGATGACATAAAGCCACGTTAAATTAAAGCGTGGTACATTGATTTTAGGTTTATTGTTGTTGTCACTCATATTTCTCTTTCCTTATTATATATTAGTCCAGATCTGGAATGTCGGTCAGTTTGGCATCTGCCCACAAGTGTTCCAGATTATAAAAATGTCGTACTTCCGGCAAAAATATATGTACAATAACGTCGCTATAATCCATAGCTACCCATTGTGCATTTCTTTGGCCGTCTATAGCATACGCTTTAGTGCCAGTCTCTTTTCTTACATGTTCTTTGATGGAGTCCACAATTGCCAATACCTGACTGGGAGAATTTCCTTGGCAAATGATAAAATATTTACAGATGGTATCTTCTATTTCGTTTAAATCAGCTACTACGATTTGCTTGCCTTTTTTCTCTTGAATTCCTTCAATGATTTTTTCTATTAAAGTTGTCGTTTCGTTCATTCTTTTGATTATTCCTATTTTAAAAATTGAAAATAAAGTTCTATATATAACATAGGACAAATATACTTGGTTTTCTGTATATCCGAAAATTTTTACTTGAAAGAAGCTGAAAAAAGAAAAAAAATATGTTTTTGGGAAGAAAAAAATGCCGAAATGCTTTGTATGTTCCAAAAATGTTGTACCTTTGCACCGTCAAAACAAAAAGATGACAATCGTTCTCTGATTTTGGGCTATGGTGTAATGGTAACACAACAGATTCTGGTCCTGTTTTTCTTGGTTCGAGTCCGAGTAGCCCAACTTCATTTGCTGCATTCTCACGGAGAGGATAAAGCGTTATTGGGCTATGGTGTAATGGTAACACAACAGATTCTGGTCCTGTTTTTCTTGGTTCGAGTCCGAGTAGCCCAACAAAAAAGGTGTTCTGAGTAATCGGGACACCTTTTTTGTTTCTTCTATTACTTATTCTTCTTGGAGAGTTTTCCTAATTCTTATCTGTTAAGAATCAACTTCTTATGCTATGATTTATTTGGTTTTCTAATACCTAACAGATGTTAATATGTGCGATTGTGAAAACAAAATGTTCGATATGGTAGTTATTAAGTCATCGAGATTGATAAAATAATTTGGTATTAAAGTTTTTGAATGAAAAAATGAAAAAGGTAAGTTTTTTAGTAGCAGCGTTTGCTGTATCTGCTCTTTCTGTGAATGCACAAAAAGCGTATGAAGGAACTCGTTTCTTGGATAATTGGTATGTGGGTGTAAAAGGTGGAGTGACTACTCCTACAGCTCATTCTGCATTTTGGCCTAATATGCGTGCTGAAACGGGCATTGAATTAGGAAAACAGATTACTCCGGTGTTAGGTGTTTCTTTCGAAGGATTGACAGGTATCAATACGTCTTTCAGCAAAACAGCTTTTGATGATTTGAATTTAGGCGTATTGGGTAAGATTAACTTGAATAATCTTTTTGCGGGATATAATGGTGAACCCAGATTATTCGAAGTGGAAGGTATCGCTGGATTTGGTTGGGGACATGATTTTGTGAACTCAAGTATGGGTACTGACCGTTCTTATATGGTAAGCCGTTTTGGTGCCAGCTTCAACTTTAACCTTGGTGAGAAAAAAGCATGGGCTGTAAATGTACGTCCGGCTATTGTTTACAGAATGGATGGCGATCGTGCACAACAACTGAATGTAAACAAGTCGAAGATTGAAATTTTGGCTGGAGTAACTTATCGTTTCGCAAGCAGCAACGGAAAGCACTATATGACTATTCAGAAGCCATACAACCAGGCTGAGGTGAACTCTCTGAATGAGGTGATTAATGCCTTGCGTGCAGAAAATGCCCGTAAAGATGAAGCTTTAGGAGCAAAGGATGCAGAAAATGCACGTTTGGAAAAAGAGCTGACAGATTTGCGTAATGCACCTAAGCAGGTAGAAACCATTATTCAGAATACACATTCCAAGTCATTGGAATCAGTTGTTACGTTCCGTCAGGGAAAGACCACAATCAGTACTGATCAGATACCTAATGTAGAGCGTATTGCAACTTATATGAAGAATAATCCGAAGAGTACGGTATCTATCAAGGGATACGCTTCTCCGGAAGGTAGTGCCGAAGTAAATGCACGTGTAGCTAAGCAGCGTGCGGAAGCTGTAAAGAATATGTTGATAAGTAAGTATAAAATTAGCGCTTCACGTATCACAGCTGAAGGTCAGGGTGTAGGAGCTATGTTCTCAGAACCGGACTGGAACCGTGTAAGTATTGCTACTTTGAGTGAATCAGAATAATTCTTTTTTTATTGAAATAATGTAGTCTGAAGGCTGTTGCAGGTAAATACTGTAGCAGCCTTTTTTATGTCTCTTTGTTTTCATGTATGTTTTTACATTTCTTGTACAGATAAAGACTGGGAAAAGTAACTGAAAATCCTTATCTTTGCGAGGAATTTGTAAACTCATGGGAGAACGTACACGATACAATGATTTTGCCCGGTTTTTGGCCCTTCATTTTTCTTTTAAGGTGCAAAAAATCTCATTGAATGTGGGATTTACTTGCCCGAACAGAGATGGTGTAAAAGGATATGGAGGATGTACCTATTGCAATAACCAGACCTTTAATCCGGCATATTGTCGGACAGACAAGTCTGTTACGCAGCAGTTGGAGGAAGGAAAAGAGTTTTTCGCCAGAAAATATCCGGAAATGAAGTTTTTGGCATATTTTCAAGCCTATACAAATACGTATGCAGAGCTGGACAAACTGCGTCGGATGTATGAAGAGGCATTGCGGGTAGAAGGAGTTGTCGGACTCGTTATCGGTACGCGTCCCGATTGTATGCCCGAAGAATTGCTGGATTATCTGGAAGAGTTGAATCGGCGAACCTTTCTTTTAGTGGAATATGGTATTGAGAGTACGGATAATCATACTTTGCAGCGAATAAACCGGGGACATACTTTTGAATGTACGGTGGATGCTGTAAAACGTACAGCAGAAAGAGGGATACGTGTGGGAGGTCATGTGATTTTAGGACTTCCGGGAGAAAATCATGAAGCTATCATCCGTCAGGCACGGCAGGTGTCTGAACTTCCTTTGACAACGCTGAAAATGCATCAGTTGCAGCTGGTGCGTGGTACACGGATGGCACATGAATATGAGTTGTGTCCTGAAGATTTTCATTTGTATGAGGTAGATGAATATATTGATCTTGTGATAGATTATCTCGAGCGTGTACGTCCGGATCTTGTGCTGGAACGTTTCGTTTCGCAATCTCCCAAGGAATTGCTGATAGCTCCAGACTGGGGCATTAAAAATTATGAATTTGCCGTTCGTATGCAGCGTCGCCTTCAGGAAAGAGATACCTGGCAGGGAAAATTCTATGAAGAAGTAAAAAAAGGAAACAATATAATATCAAATTTTTAAATTAGTTAGGATTCAATGGAAATTAAAGGTAAAGTTCATTATGTCGGTGTGAACGACCGTACAAAAGCTTTGTTTGAAAATTTGTGGCCACTTCCTTATGGCGTGTCTTATAACTCTTACCTGATTGCCGATGACGATATGGTCGCATTGGTCGATACGGTAGATGTGGCTTTCTTTGAAGTATATATTAAGAAGATACGCAGTGTTATCGGAGACCGTAAAATCAATTATTTGATTATAAATCACATGGAGCCTGACCATTCTGGTTCAATTGCTCTGATTAAGAAATACTATCCTGAAATCGTATTGGTAGGTAACAAGAAGACTTTCGAAATGGTAGAAGGATATTATGGAGTAACAGGTGAACGTTATGTGGTAGGTGATGGAGATTTCCTGAAACTGGGACATCATAGCCTTCGCTTCTATCTGGTGCCCATGGTACACTGGCCGGAAACAATGGTAACTTTCGATGAAACAGAAGGTATCCTGTTCTCTGGAGATGCTTTCGGCTGTTTCGGAGCATTGAACGGAGGATGCATCGACCGTAACATCAATACTGATATTTATTGGAATGAAATGCGCCGCTACTATGCTAATATCGTAGGTAAGTTCGGTAATCCGGTACAGAAAGCTTTACAGAAATGTGGAGGACTGCCTATCAAGACAATCTGTCCGACTCATGGACCGGTATGGGAAGAATGTATTCCGCAAGTGGTAGATATGTATGACAAACTGAGCCGCTATGAAGGTGAAGAAGGTGTAGTGATTGTGTATGGAACCATGTATGGTAATACAGAAGAACTGGCTGAGGCTATTGCAGAAGAACTGAGTGCACAGGGCATTAAGAATATCATTCTGCACAATGTTTCTCATACGCATCATTCTTATATCCTGGCCGACATCTTTAAGTATAAAGCTTTGATAGCAGGCTGTACTACTTATAACATGCATTTGTATCCTGAAATGGAATCTCTGTTGAGCAAGGTAGCCGCTCGTGAAATGAAGAACCGTCTGTTCGGTTACTTCGGTTCGTTCACCTGGGCCAGCGCAGCAGTGAAGAAATTGGGTGAGTTTACTGAAAAACTGAAATTTGAAGTAGTAGGTAACCCGGTAGAAATGAAGCAGAGCATGAAGGCCGACAATTATGCACAGGCTAAGGAATTGGCTAAGGCAATGGCCGACCGTTTGAAAGCAGACCGTAAATAAGTCATCTTTTTGATAGATATAAAAAACTTCCACTAAAGGATTTTCCCTTGGTGGAAGTTTTTTTATGGAGTGATATCTGCTTATCAGTCTTTTGCCTGGTGTACGGTCAGTTGCGGGAACGGGAATCCGATACCTTCTTTGTTGAATGTGTCGTATACGATTTTATTCATGTCAAAATACACATCCCAGTAGTTTTCGGTCTTGGTCCACACACGTACCTTAATATCTACACTGCTGGCAGACAAAGCTCCCAGTCCGATAAATGGAGCTGGAGTCGTGAGGATTCGTTCATCGGCCGCAATGATTCGCTCCAGTACAGCTTTTACTTTTTCATAATCTTCTCCGTATTCCACTCCGAATACCCATTCAGCGCGGCGCATGTCTTGTTTGCTGTAATTGGTGATGGCATTGCTGCTCAGAGCACCGTTAGGTACGTAAATAATTCGATTGTCTACCGTAGCCAGAATGGTGTGGAAAATCTGGATTTCTTTTACTGTACCGCTGGCATTCAGTCCGTCAATGTAGTCTCCGACTTTGAATGGCTTGAACACCAGTATAATCAGTCCTCCGGCAAAGTTGGACAGGTTTCCGGATAACGCCATACCGATAGCCACACCGGCAGAAGCTAAGATTGCGGCAAAGCTGGTGGTTTCCACTCCTAATTTACTGATGATGGCAAATGCTAAGATCAGGTTCAGAAGTATGTTGAGCAGACTTTTCAAGAACGTCTGTACACTGATTTCCAGTTTCCGTTTTTCTAAGATTTTGCTGACCAGTCGGCTGATTTGCTTGATGATGAACCGTCCTATAATGTAGATGATGATGGCGGCCAGAATGTCTTTTCCTACTTCGATTCCCCAGTTGAGCAGCCTGTCCAGAATCTGTTCTACGTTAATTCTTGAAGCAGCGTTGCTTGCTTGTGCTGTAGCTTGTAATAATGTAAGTAACATGATGTAATGTGGGTTAATTTTTTATGGTTAATTATTCATTTAATATCCCCTTACCTTGTCGGACAATTTCAGGTACATCATCACAACAATTTATGACGGTAGAAGGTTCAATACCTCCCGTACCTCCATCGATAATAAGGTCTACTTTCTCTCCAAACTTTTCGTCAATCAGCTCCGGTTCAGTGATGTATTCAATGTCTTCTCCTTCCTCTAATGGCAGAGTGGTCGTCAGAATCGGTGCATCGAGCAACCGGCAGATTTCACGGATGATGGCATTGTCGGGTACACGGATACCCACTTCCTTCCGGTTGCGGAAAATCTTAGGCAGACGGCTGTCCGCATTCAGGATAAAGGTAAACGGACCGGGCAGATTGCGTTTCATCAGTTTGAAAGTGGCATTGCTCACGCGAGCATATTCGCTGATGTTGCTCAGGTCGTAACAGATAATGGATAAATTATTCTTGCGCGGATCGATATTTTTCAGTTTGCAGATACGCTCAATGGGGCGTTCCTTCAGCGCATGACAGCCTAATGCGTACACCGTGTCTGTGGGGTAGATAATGATGCCCCCATCGTTCAGAATGTCTACTATGCGCTGCAGGTCTTCCGGTCGGTTGTTTTTAGAATATAATTTAAGTAACATGGCGCTATCTACGAAGATTTGACTTCGTATGAACGCAAAAATAAGAAAATTATTTCTTTTTCTTTCGTAGTTCTTCTGCAATTCGATAGTGAATGGCAGCTTCTATTTCCTTTCCGCTTTTTTCGAGCGCTTCAGCAAAATATTCATGAGCACCGGCATGCTGCGGCTTCAGGCTGGTAGCCTTGTCCAAATCGGAGAGCGCTTCTTCCGTTTTTCCGGTCAGCAGACGAAGTTTTCCTCGGTTGTATACTGCCTTGAAGTCCTGTGGCCGTAGTTGTACGGCACGATTCAGGCATTCCTCAGCTTCTTCCATTCGGTTTTCATCGAAGAATGTCACTCCTTTTCGTACCCAGGCATCCACATACTCCGGATACAGCTCCAGAGCCTTGTCATAGTTGGCCTGTGCCGCCCTCGGGTCGTGTGCCTTAGTGATGCATTCGTTTCCCATCAGGTAATATTCCCGGGCGTATTTCTGTAAATTCTGGCGTTGTTGTTGCATTTGCTCCTTCAGCAATCGGTTTTCTTCCTTTAACCGGTTGATGATGCCTAACTTCCTGCGGATAAAACGCTGTATCAACGGTTTTTCAATGTCATATCGGCTGTGGATGGCCTTAAAGAAAGCTTCTAAGAATTCGGCGAAATTGCCTTTGTCGAAAGCTTTTACAGAGGCTACGTATTGAATGTCTGCCTGTGCCTGTTTCATGGCCCTTTCAAATGTCTGGTTGTCATTGAAGCGCTGCGCAAAGCTGACAATTTCCGGTCGGACAAACACATCTGCGTGCGAAATCCGCCGCTTCAACTGGATGCCGTCCAATGAGGTACAGCGGCTCAGGGCTACATAAGCCTGTCCTCCGGCAAAAACTCCTCCCGTAAAGTCGATAACTACCCGGTTGAAAGTCAGTCCCTGACTCTTGTGTACGGTGATGGCCCAGGCCAGCCGGATGGGGTATTGTGTAAATGTGCCTAATTCCTCTTCTTCTATTTTCTTTTCCGTCTCGTTATATCGGTAGCGGATGTTACTCCAGCTTTCCTTGTGTACATCGAACTCACTCCCGTCTTCCGTTATTACATAGATGGTACCGTCTTCCGAAAGGCCTGAAACCGTACCGATGGTACCGTTCACCCAGCGTTTTTCCTGGTCGTTCTTGATGAAAATCACCTGTGCTCCCGGTTTGATGACCAGTTCCATCAGGGTAGGGAGGCTGCTTTCAGGGAATTCTCCATGTATTTCTCCTTTTAATGTGACCGGTTCACCTGGCAATTCGTTGAGTTTCTTTTCGTTGATATAGTCTACATTGTCCCTCCGGGTGGCCAGCGTGATGTACAAATCATTCTCTTCCGGACAAGGCGGTGTTGGTGTATAACGGGTGTTCAATAGTTGTAAATCCGCATTTCCGGCAGTATTGGTCCGGATATGGTCGAGCACGCTGACGAATACCTGGTCTGTTTGCCGGTATACCTTGGTGAGTTCGATGGATACCAGCTCCATCTCCTGGAACACTTTAGCTGAGAAGAAATACGGATTCGGATAAAAACGGTTCAGAATCTCCCGTTCGTCACTTTTTACTACCGGCTCCAGTTGGAATACGTCGCCCACTAACAGCAGCTGTTTTCCACCGAACGGCTCACGTAAGTTATGAGAGTACGTGCGAAGCACCTTGTCGATAAAGTCGATGATGTCGGCCCGCACCATGGAAATTTCATCGATGATGATGAGCTCGATGTTCTGAATGAGTTTCCGGTGGTCGGAAGAATACTTCAGAAAATCTTTCAGTTTCCGCCCCTGAAACTTCGGATCATCGGGCAGGAGCGGATGAAACGGAAGCTTGAAAAAACTGTGCAGGGTACTGCCACCCGCATTGATAGCCGCAATACCCGTAGGAGCCAGTACCACATATTTCTTTTTGGTATGCTGGCAGACGTATTTCAGAAATGTAGACTTACCCGTTCCCGCTTTTCCGGTCAGAAAGACCGATTGGCGGGTGTATTGGATGAGTTTCAGTGCATTCTGAAATTCGGGGTTGTCGGTATCTATCAGGGTAGGAGTCATCTGTCATTGTGTTTAGAGATTCATGCAAAGATACGGACAAATGGGAAATAAAAAAAGCGGTTAGAAGTCTAACCGCTTTTTCGTCAGAATATTTACGAGAAGCCTTTCGGCATTTATCAGATTCGTCTTTAAAATGCTGAACTTGTCAGCGTCGCAGTTTTATTTGCGTCTTTCGTCATTCAGCATTACATAACCCCAGATCATAGGATCTGCATTTGCAATCTTGTGGAAAATGTTTTTTACCTTTTTCATAATTGTTACCCTTTCTTTTTTTAGTTAGTTTAATTAAATCTTCTTAGCGGACTTCCCAGCCGGCCGTTGTACTTGTTACCTTATTTACCTTGAAAACTTTTTATTGGCTTTTTCTTTTAGCCTTTCTTTTTACACTGCAAATATAGGCCTTTTTTCTTTACAAAATATGTTTTATAGCATGTTTTTCTTGTAAAAGGCCAATTTGTTGATGTAAATCAAATCCGGAGGCAGGGTTATTTCTTTTCAATTACATTTTCCCCTTTCTCTCCCGAAAAACTCGTAACTTTGCAGCCGTTTTGTAGAATACCTATGGCAGCAAGAATGAACAATCAGTACGAAGAACGCCTGGGAACGGAGCGGATGCTTCCTCTCATTTTCAAAATGGCTTTACCGGCAGTGGCCGCGCAGTTCGTCAATCTCCTCTATAATATAGTAGACCGTATTTATATCGGTCATATACCGGAAATCGGGACAAATGCATTGGCGGGAGTAGGAGTGACCACTTCCATTGTAATTCTGATTTCTTCTTTTTCGGCTATTGTGGGGGCCGGAGGTGCGCCGCTGGCTGCCATGGCACTGGGGCAAGGCGACCGGGTGCGTGCGGGGAAATTCTTAGGCAACGGTTTCATGCTGCTGATTCTGTTTACTGTGCTGACTTCGCTGGTATCCTATTTGTTTATGGAGCCTATCCTTCGGTTTGCGGGGGCATCTGCCGTTACACTCCCCTACGCAGAAGATTATCTTTCAGTGTACTTGCTGGGTACCTTGTTTGTGGAAATCTCTACCGGACTCAATACGTTCATCAATTCACAGGGGCGCCCAAACATTGCAATGTATTCCGTCTTGATTGGGGCCTTGCTGAATATCGTGCTCGATCCGATTTTTATTTTCTGGTTTGATATGGGCGTAAAAGGAGCGGCACTGGCCACTATTCTTTCGCAGGCATGCAGCGCCTGGTGGGTGTTAGGCTTTCTATGTTCCGACCGTGCCTCCTTGCGTTTGCAAAAATGTTACCTGAAATTTGACCGCCGTATCGTCGGAGGGATGTTGGCTTTGGGTGTGTCTCCCTTCATTATGGCCAGTACAGAGAGTCTGGTAGGATTTGTGTTGAACGGCAGTCTGGAGAAATTTGGCGATATATATGTAGGAGCCCTGGCTATTTTACAGAGTGCCATGCAGCTGGTCAGTGTGCCACTTACAGGATTTGCCCAAGGTTTTGTGCCGGTGGCCAGCTACAACTACGGACATGGTGACCGGCAGCGGGTGAAAGACTGTTTCCGTATTGTACTGACGGTAATGTTCTCTTTCAATTTTGTTCTGATGTTGCTGATGATTTGTTTCCCTACGGTAGTCGCTTCGGCATTTACGAGCGATCCGGAGTTGATAGCCACCGTAGAGCATGTGCTGCCGCTCTTCCTGGCTGGAATGACAATCTTTGGTTTGCAGCGTGCCTGCCAGAATATGTTTGTAGCCCTTGGTCAGGCACGGATTTCTATTTTTATAGCTTTGCTGCGTAAGGTTATTTTGCTGGTGCCTCTTGCATTGGTTTTGCCTCGTTTCTGCGGGGTAGAAGGCGTGTTTTTAGCCGAAGCGGTTTCGGATGCTACTGCTGCCATTTGTTGCACGTTGCTCTTTTTCTGGCAGTTCCCGAAGATACTTCGCAAGATGCAGAATCTGGTACAGAACTAATTTTACGATTCCGATAGGTAAATTGTTTGAAACACAGAGAGATAAAGTGGTAAATGCTTAATCGTATTCTCTGTTTCACAGTGTGGGATACAAAAACCACACTGTGGGATACATATTTCACACTGTGAAATACAAATCCCGCAGTGTGAAACAGAGAATTCTTCGAAGCGTTCTGAATTATGCTTTTCGGAATTTGTAATTATATGTCCTTTCCTTTTTTCACTGGAACAAAACATTTTTGTTTGCATTTTTTTTGCCATAATATATTGTTTTCATAATTTTGTGAGCATAAAATTATATTAAAGCATCCATATCACATGAAAATAGAAGAAGAGAATAGTATAGTGAAGATAAACAGAGAGAAAAAGAATACAAATAGGAAGGTATAATCCGAACTAAAGATACTGAAAAAAGAAAACCGACAAGCCATGGTAATAAAACGATATTCATCACTTCTGGCAGTTCTGTGTTACATAACATTAAGCCATGCACAAATCTCCACACCACATCTTACGCAAATCAGCAGGAACGATTCGACGGATGTTTTCTATCAAGCGGGATACAGATATGTAGTTCCAAGCTTTCGCAACAATGACTACCGGTTAGAGGTATTCTTAAATACCATACAGAGAACTTGGCAAAACGGGCAATTAGCATGCATTGAAATCTATTCGGGCGTTTCTCCAGAAGGAGAGTTACGTGCCAATGCAAACCTTTCACAATACCGAGCCGACGAAATGGCCACATACATTCTCGAACGCATATCCATACCCGAACATCAGATAAAAAAACACGCCACAGGTGTACCATGGCAAAAACTGCGCGAACTGGTACAGGATGCTTCGGACATGCCCTACAGCGACGAAGTACTGCAAGTACTGGACAACCAAGCGGAAAAAGGTGATGATAAAAGCCTAACGACAACAGGTAAAATCAGACGGGCTTTAACATCGCTGCACAACGGAATCCCTTACCGCTACATGTCGCAGCATCTGTTCCCTGAGCTACGTTGCAGCAAAGTGTTACTCTACACCTATGCACCGCTAGAGACAGAGACGTCCACCGGAAAACAAACAGAAAACGACACGGAAATCGCCGCGACAGCCACGCCATTGACAACCGTGCCCACCCTGCAAAACACGGCCTCCCACAGTCCTGCCGCCGAAGCCTACGCCCCGAAAGAAAGCACCCGCCCCCCGCAACGCCTTATCATCAAAACCAATGCTTTGGGCTGGGGACTGCTGATGATGAATGCTGCTGTGGAATGGGAGTTCTCAGAACGGTTCTCACTGCATGTTCCCATATTCTATTCGGGAGCCAATTACTTCAGCCGCCAGACGAAGTTCCGCATGTTGGGAACTCGCCCCGAACTGCGTATTTGGCCGTTACAGGAGAAACGTTTTTTTGCAGGCATCCACTTCGGGGTAGCGTCTTACAACCTAGCCCTTTCTAGCCAAGACACGCGCATCCAAGACCACCGCGGCCATACACCGGCTCTGGGAGGAGGCATCAGCGTGGGCTACCGTATGCCGTTCTGTAGCAACAAACGCTTCAATATTGAGTTTACAGTGGGAGCAGGAGCATACCGCGCCCATTACGACAAGTTCCGCAACGAACGGAACGGGGCCTATCTCTCCACCGTGCGCGACACGTACATCGGACCAGACAATATCGCCGTATCATTTTCTTATTCATTCAACTTGAAGAAAGGGAAAAAGCGATGAAACACCACACCCACACATACCAGCTATTTTTCCTAGCCGGCGCATGCAGTCTTGCCCTACTGGGCTCATGCTGCGTCCATGAGTTTCCCGAACAGGAGACATTGTCCCAAGCACACCACGTCAGGCTGCACTTAGACTTCCAGGCCGACCTGCCGCAGTACCAAGTTGTAAAATATGCACGCACACGAGCTACCGACAGCTACGACACCCGCTACCAGTTGCGCATCTACCGAACCGACGAAACAGGCACTTATGCCACCGATGAATTTTCCACCGTGCTGGACACCAAGGACGAGACGGATAACCCCAACCACCACTTGGATCTGCAACTGGAAGAAGGGAATTACTACCTGTGCGCTTGGGCCGACTATGTAGACGAAAACAGCCAGGACGACAAGTTCTATGACACAGGCGACTTCGAAGAAATCGTCTTGCAAGGCGACAGGCACACCGGCAACACTGACTTCCGCGATGCCTTCCGGGGAATAGATTACCTGACCGTGACAGCAGAAGGAGCACAGGAACACACCATGACCATGGAACGCCCCATGGCACGCTACAACTTCATCACAACCGATGTAGACTTGTTTCTCACCCGGATGCTCCAGCAGCTGGAAGCCAATGCGGAAAAGGCAGGTAACAACGGCGATGCCGCCACAAAAGCGCCCAACTTGAACGACTACCGCATCCTGTTCCGCTACACAGCGTTCATGCCATCGACATTCAACATCCTTGCAGACAAGCCCATCGATTCGCGGACAGGAGTTGCCTTCGAAGGGCAAATCAGGCGACTGAGCGACACGGAAGCCGAACTGGGATTCGACTACGTGTTTGTGAACGGCACGGAAGCCACCGTGCAAGTGGCCGTGGAGATACGCAATACCGACGGCCAAACCGTTGCCTCGGCAGGTCCCATCGACGTACCCCTCATGCGCAGCCACCTCACCACCGTGCGCGGCCCGTTCCTCACCTCGGAAGCCACAGGAGGGGTGGGCATCGACCCGGACTTCGACGGCGAGTGGAACTATGAAATCAGATAACAAACAAAACAAACAAATTGTTCAACCACCCAATTAATTCTCTACAATTATGAAAAAGCAAGTATGGAGCATGGCAGCCTTGGCACTGCTACTGACAACCGCTTCGTGCACCGACGAGCAAATGGCCGGAGGGGCATCCGGAAGCGAGGCAATGGTGACATTCACTGCACAGTTGCCCCAAGGACTACAGACCAGAGCCGCTGGCGACGGACTGACAGCCACCACACTGTCATACGCCGTCTACCAGCAGGGAACCACTACACCGCTCATCACGAGCGAAGACGAAGTCACTTTCGTGAACGGACAGGCCACACTGAGCCTGCGCCTGGCTGCGGGACAGAGCTATGACTTCCTGTTCTGGGCCGACGCCTACGGACAGGATGCCGCCGACGCGCCCTACACGCTGGACTTCAACACCCAGACGCTGAGCGTGGACTACACCGGTGCCCTCAGCAACGAGGAGGCACGCGACGCTTTCTTTGCCAACGTACAGGCACTTGAGGTAAAGGGAGCCGTCAAC
>ERZ827496.2475-NODE-2475-length-18305-cov-4.125370_pt1 | contig 18305 bp, 18 predicted proteins | sample MGYA00519769_ERZ827496 | MGnify/ENA primary metagenome ERZ827496 (study PRJEB31778, sample SAMEA3449327) | human gut metagenome | biome: human gut; feature: human-associated habitat; material: faeces | place: United Kingdom | collected 2010/2012 ...
TTGTTTTGATGAAGGAATTACTGTAGTAGAATGGTCTGAATTTATTGAAGATCAATTGCCACAAGATCATATCAAAATTTCTTTTGAAGAAGGTATCGATGAAAATCGTACAGTGACATTAGAATATACGGGTCCTGTATCAAAAAGTATTGTGGAGGCATATCATGATTAGTTTATGTATGGATAGTGCTTATAAAGCATTAGTGTTAGGTTTATATAAAGATGGAACATTGATTGATGGTGTATCTATTGAAGCGTTCAAGAAACAAAGTGAAACGATTTTTGTGGAATTAAATCAATTGTTTGAAAAAACAGGTTTAGACTACAAAGACGTAGATGAAGTAATCATTACAGATGGTCCGGGTTCTTATACAGGTATTCGTATTGCGATGACAATTGCGAAAGTATTTTGTACACAAATGCATAAAACATTAAAGTGTATTAGTACAATGCAGTTGTTTGCGGGCATGGATGAAAGTGCCAATGTTATTTTGGATGCACGTAGTAAAAGAGCGTATGTAGCACATTTAGAAAAGGGTGTTGTTGTTGGTGAAACACAAATTTTAGAAGTCGATCAATTGGAAGAATTCATTAAAAGCGGTTTCCGCAAATCCAAAAACAGTAGTATCGTATTAGTAGCGGAAAGCGAACTGACAGGTGGTGCCATGCATTATGCAGAGCGTGTAAAAAATGAATATCCGCAATATGATGTACGTGTAACAATTCTGGGGCATCTTCAACGTGGCGGCAGCCCTACGGCACACGATCGTATTTTGGCAAGCCGTTTAGGTGCGGCAGCCATCGATGCTATTATGGAAGACCAGCGTAATGTAATGATCGGTATTGAACATGATGAAATTGTTTATGTACCTTTCAGCAAAGCAATAAAAAATGATAAACCGATCAAGAGAGAACTGGTCAACGTACTAAGAGAGCTCTCTATTTAACAACGATAGTGATAAGTTTCAAAATGGCAGAGAGTACTCTCTGCCATTTTTTATATTCAATACGGACACGTAGAAAAACACACATACTATTTGCTTAAAAATAAAATTTTATAGCTGATTCAATTTCCAAAGACACCGTATATCCTCTTCGAACTCCTTCATTTTATTACTACAATAAAAAATCATTCTCCATTTATCTCCCATGTAAAGTTTTATAAATATTTCATTTAGATCTCGTAGAGAAATAACCTGTTTCTACAGGTGAAACAAAGAGTTTTAATGTAACTTCTTGAATTTTATTTATTTATAGAAGTATTCAAAGATATAGGTAACGATTTGGTTGCAAAAGTCTTGCTTTCAGTTACACTGCTTTGCATAATTTCAAATAACTATGTACAAATATAGGCAATAGTTGCAATATAGCCAAATTAATTCATATATATATTGTATATAATATTGGTTATTAGCATCTTAACCTATATTAGCACATAAATTTTTTCCCATTGGAATAGCCGGAATTACCCTCCGGCTATTTTTGTACCTCTTTGTCGGTTTCTGTCCTTTTTTGTCGGTTGCTCAACGGTTGAGTAACCAATGGCCTCATAATAACTCTGTAATATTGCACCATAAACGATAAAAACAAGGTCAATATGAATAATAGAAAAGTCGTACCGGGTGCCGGAGTTACCCACATGTTAAATACCATCCTTGCCAAAGTGAACAGGATTGAACAGCTGCTTTCACCCAATATTGAAAACCTGCCGGACAGCGAGATTCTGGATTCAAAAGGAGTCCGCCTGCTGACCAAGATGTCCGACAGGACACTTTTGAGACGTCGCAATGACGGCACGCTGCCCTTTCACCGTGACAAGGGAAAGATTTACTACCGCCGTTCGGACGTGCTGCGTGCCATGTTACTGGAAAAGGAAGAACACTCTAAAAATAAAAGGTTATGAGAAAGATGATCAAGATTGAAAGCAGTTCATTCGCTGCGCTCGTGAGAAGTTACAAGAAGTCCCTCAACATGCTGGCCGTACTGCAACATATCTGTGAGGACAACAGTGTCGAATTGTCCATGCTGCCGGATGAGGTATGTGAACTGATAGGGCTTGAACCGGCTGAAATAGAGAAACAGCGTCTGAACGGACGTCTGCGCTTTGCGGAAGAGGAAAACGGCACAAGGCATTACTCAATCGTGGATATAATCAACCTGAAGGATTCGATTGACAGCAGGAGAATAAACAGGCAGGTAGAGGAACTTTCATTCGAGGAAACGGACTGATGTGACACATCCCCGTTTCAGACAAGGGCACGGACGGCAGGTCGGATTTATCCGGGTGTCGTCCGTGCCTTTGTCCTTTCCTGAAGACGGCTCTTTGCGGCAAACTGCGGAAGTGAAGCCTGCGCAGCTTCCGGGGTTTGCCGCAATGTGCCGTGGGAAACATTACGATATTTTTCGGGTTTCCTTTGCCGGCATTATAATTTTCATGGACGGTACATGCCTTGCCTGTTGTGACTGGTCGGGTGCAATATCGCTGCCGCTGACCGGTCTGACCTTTTCCTGCCCGGACATATCATCGTTCCCGTGCTGTTCGGGCTGTTTCAATGTGAGTTGTATCCTCCGGTTCAACGTGGCGAGTTCCTCTGTCAGTTCCTTTATCTCCCCCTCTTTGGGCCAAAGCGTGGAGACTATCTCACGTAGGACCGGCAGGTCTTTCTCCAACTCCGTATTGTCCTTTTTCCGTTTCTCTATCATGCCTGGAATACGTTCCAACGCATTGATGAAGTTCATTACGGCTAACTTCGGGTCTTTGGCGATATACCCGTTATTATAAGTGTATTTGATGCCGTCCAGCCCCTCGACCATGAACTTGTTCTGCAAGGATTCCGTGCTTCCGTCCCAGACCTTTTCAGAACGTACCAGAATACGGAAGTCGAACAGCGTTCCTATTTTCATATAGTCATCCTCAGTCCGGGCATTCCGGTTGATTGCGGACAACCTGTCGGCCAGAATCTCGATGTTGTCGGACTCCACCCCGTCCAGTTTGAGCGGATTGGGCCTCAATCCGGTGGCCGTATCCGTAGGGGCAACCCGGTTCAGGTATTCCCAATCCCGCGTGAAACGCTCTATGAAAGTTTCGTTTTTTTCAATTTCTGAAACCTTCTCGTGCAGCTTCCCTTTGGCGTTCCCCTTGTTCCTGTGGTATGCCAGTCTTTCGCTCTCAAGGACCGCCAGTTTCTTTTCCAGCTTGGCCTTTTCCAGCAGGTCGTTGTTGTCTGAAAGAATGGCCACGTACTCACTGAAACTCACCCCGCCGTTTTCATCCATCGCTCCCTCATCAATGGTCCGTGTAGCGAGATTATGGCTTTTTAACTGGTTGATGAACACCTGCTTGTTATGAAGCAGGTTGAACTTGTAACTGTCCAATGATTTTTCCACCGCATAGATATAGCAGTCCACCGTATTGCCGGCATGTTCCTTGGCCACGATATTCCCTTTTCTTACCGCTCTTCCGTTACGTTGTTCAAGGTCGGAAGGCCTTCAGGGTATGTCCAGGTGATGGATGGCCACGGCCCTCTGTTGGGCGTTGACTCCCGTTCCCAATTTCTGGGTGGAGCCGAAAAGGAAACGGATGCGTCCGGAGTTCATGTCGTCAAACAGTTCCTTACGCGCGTTGTCGCTGTTCGCCTCCTGAATGAAACGGATCTGCTTTTCCGGAATGTCGTGGTCTTCCACCAGCTTGCGCCTGATTTCGCTGTAAATGTTCCATTCGTCCGGCTTGTACGTGCTCAGATCGGAAAACACGAATTGTGTGCCCTTCTGGTCGAGATACTTGTAGTAGTATTCCGCAATTCTGGCCGCGCAGTGGGATGCCTTGTTTCCCGGATTGTCCCCGTATTTCATGTCGATGAGGCGCATGTCAAGCGACATCTTGTTCGAGTAGTTGGTGGCTATCAGCATTTTCGCCTTCTCCTCCGCATCGGACAGCGGAAGGCGGTCTATATGGGTGGCGTCCCCGCTCTCCGCAAACTTTATCAGCTTCTCTATGAACATCTCCTGGTCGGGTGTGGGCGGTATATGGTACAGCTGCTGGTTGAGTTTCGGCCTGTCCACACCCACTTCCTCCGCAGTCTTGTAGTCGGTTATCTCCGCGTAGAAGTTGGCAAGTTCGGGTACTTTGATAAAGTACCTGAACCGTTCCTTCTGCACGATCTGGTTGGTCACGGAGAACTCAAAGTCCGTGCTTTTCTTGGCATATACGGCGGCCCAACCGTCAAAGCAGGTGATTCCCTGCCTTTCCATTTCTCTGGGGCGAAGGTATTTGAAAAGCAGGTAAAGCTCGGTCAGACTGTTGGAGATGGTCGTACCCGACAGGAAGGTGGCCCCCAGGTCCTTGCCGGAGCGTTCCTGAATGGTACGGATGGCAAAAAGCAGGTTCATCGCCTTTATGCTTCCTTCCGGGTTTCCAAGTCCCGAAACCCTTGCATGGCGGGTGTTGAACATCAGGTTCTTGAAATTATGCGATTCGTCCACGAACAGGTGGTCGATGCCCATCTGTTTGAAATCAACCACGTCATCCGTCCGCCCCTTGATGGTATCCTCCAGTTTTTCAAGTTTCGCCTGAAGATTCTCCTTCCTCTTTTCCAGTCCGCGTATAATCCAGCCGCTGACCTCGTTTCCCTGTTGCTCGAATACGGTAAGGTTCTCCTCTATGCTTTCTATCTCCTTATTGTATATCTCCTGCTGTATCTCCGGTGACTGGGGGATTTTTCCGAACTGGTCGTGCGTGAGTATGATGCAGTCCCAGTTGTTGTTTTTGATGTCATGGAATATCCCGACACGTTTTTCGGGGGTGAAATCCTCCTTTCCCGGATACAGTACCTTCGCGTTCGGATATGCCCTTTTGAATGTGTCGGCGATGTCGTGCACGTTGCTCTTCAACCCTATAATCATGGGCTTGTCCGCCAGTCCGAGACGCTTCATCTCGAAGGCGGCCACACACATGATGAGCGTCTTGCCGGTGCCCACCTCATGGTCGATTATCCCCCCGCCGTTGAGTTTCAGCATCCATACCGCATTTTTCTGGCTGTCGTACAAGCCGGGGATGTCAAGACCTTTCAGGTCAAGGAAAGGAAAGTTCTGGCAGGAGCCGTCGTAGTCCGGCCGTACATAACAGTTGAACTTGCGGTTGTACATTCCGGCAAGGTTCTGCTTGAACTGCGGGAGCTGCTCGTTCAGCCAGTTCACGAACTCCTTGCGTATCTCGTTGATCTTGGCGTCGGCAAGCTGGATGGCGTCGGCATCGCGCACCTTTATGTCTTTTCCGTCCTTGTCCTGTACGGTTTTCGTGATGTCGGGCACGGTGTTGTGCAGGGCATGTTTCAGCAGGTCATTCCCGTAATATCCTCTTTTTTCTCCTTTCACGAAGTATTTGTCGGTGATGTTCGCGTTGCTTCCTTCAAGGGTTATGCCGAACTCGTCGATACTTTCCGTATAGCTGATGCGGGTCTTTACCCCGAAAAGATATTCCGCAAATTCTTCATATACGGATGTGGGTATCCACCGTTCACCCAGGTTGAAATCAAGCAGTTCGAAACCTATGGGTTCCGGTGTGGCGTCCTTCAGCGCTTCCAGCGACCTCCCGCTTTCCTTGTCATCGGGGTATTCCTTGAGATGCTTCTCTATCCATTCTGTTTTGGCGATGACGTTCCCCGCAATGAAACGGTCCCTTATCTCGTATCTTTTCATCATGGGGTTGTAGAAGATACGGCTTTCAAGCTGTTCAAGCAGTTCCCGCCTGCCGATGTCGCTCAGGCTCTCCATATATTCCAGATTCACCTCCCCGAACTTGTTCAGTGAGGCCGCAAGCGCTTCCTGGGCGGTGTCCGCATGTTTGACCTCGTTGGCATTGAATGATACGGGGACGGTGAATATGTCCGCTTTCTGTATCTTGCCCCGGATACTTCTTTCCAGTGAGAGCATTTCCCTGCCTCCCGCATCCATCAGCAGGAACTTGGCGTTGTCCTTGTGGTTGAGTTCCCGGAACATGCGTCTGAAACGGTCATACTGCCTGTTGAGTTCCTCACGCAGGCCGGGCTGTTCGGTTTCCGTCTCGGCTTCAGTCCTGTAAAGCTCATGGTATGCCTCACGAAGGGGGATATAATAAGAGGCCCGGTATTGCTGAGTTACTGTCAGTCTGAGCGGGTGGAACTGTACTTCGGGGGTGTTCATGCCCCGAAGGTGGCCGTATTGTTCGCCTGATTTTACAATGGAGCCGTTCTTGTATTCCGGTTTCAATTCCCCGTCAAACGCTCTTGGCTCCATTTCTTTTTTGCGTTCCTCCTCCATTTTCCTCCTGCGTTCCTGCCATGCCGCTTCCGCCTCGGCCTGCGCCAGGGAAAGGTCCTCTTCCTGGACCGCTTCGTCATAAGCGTTCTCCTGCGAGAAGAGATTGAACATTTCGGGCGTGTTATCCTTCTTCTTACGGGATGCCGTCACAACTTTTCTTTCCGGCATTCTGCTTTCCGGTACTTCCGTATCTTCTTCGGCATAAGTGTCGAAAAGGTTGAGCATGGGTTCATACGGTCTGGTGGAAGGGAGCTGTTTCACCTGCTCGCTTTTTGGTGGCCGTTCGTCCTCTTCCGTTATGGTGATTGTCGGTAGGATGGCTGTGGACGGAACGGACTGCCGGGATAGGTTCTCCGTGTAGAGTTCCCGGTTCAGACGGCTTTCGATGTCCTGCAAGAGCAACTCTCCGAGTTCTTCGGAAATGGTCTCCACGCTGCCGGTATGGATGAAGTTCATGGCGGGCTGCCCGTACATGTTCTTACCGGTCTTGACAGCGGTATGGATAATGTGGTCCAGTTCCTTGTAGCTGTTGTTGATGGTGATGTTTCCGGGCAGTGTGCGGGTCTCGATGAAGTTCCGTTCCGCTTCGGTCAGTCCGTTTTTCCGGCTATTCTTCTGCAATACGATCAGGTCGCTGCTCACTTTGGTTCCGGCATCGGTGAAAAGGTTGCCGGGCAGGCGGACAGCCGAAACCAGTCCGGCGTGGTTCACCAGCCATTCCCGTATGGGACGGTTGCCGGGCGAGTCCATGACTCCCGAAGTCGTGATGAAGGCCATTATGCCGCCTTCCCGCAGCGTATCCATGCCTTTCAAAAAGAAATAGTTGTGTACGGCGTTGAGTGCCCCTTTGCGTACCGGATCGCCACTGCGGTCAAAGTCACGGTCATATACTCTGGTATCTCCGAACGGGATATTGGAGGATACCACATCGAAATAACCGTTATAATAAGGTTGTATGGTCTGGAAGCCGTCTATAATGACCTTGCTGTCCGGATAGAGCGCGGAGAGAATCCTTCCGGTGAGCTTGTCCTTCTCAAAGCAGGTTATTTCAGGCACGTCCTTCAGAGGGCTGATGAAAACTCCGGTACCTGCGGAAGGGTCAAGAAAACGTCCGGGGACGACACCCGACGCCTGCAACGTCCTCTGTATGACGGATGCCACCGCTTCGGGGGTATAGAATGCGGTAAGTACGGAATTTTTAAGGCTTTGTATATACTCCTTGTACTGCTTCTCGTCCGTGGAATACTCCCGAAGCAGTTCATGCAGCAGCCTCACCTGAGGGAACAGTTCCCTGTCAGCCGTTCACTTTCCGATGTCCGTGTCTTTTTCTGCCGGATTGAGGATACATTTCAGTCCTCCGAAACCGGTGTAGCCGTTCAATACTTTGCGCCCTTCTTCGGTGAGACAAAACTCCGGGCGCATGAACAGGTATTCAAGTGCGGCCATGTTGTCCGCCAGATGTTGTCGCTTGTTATATGCCATATTGTTCTATATTTGATTGGATGAAACCTGTCAGTTCGATGGTGAGGATACGGTAAGAAGGGGAAGCCTCAAACCTGTCGTCTATGGGATATTTGTTGAATACGGCTTCTGCGGACGGCAGTAATCCCAGGCAGAGACCCTTCCGCTTTTCAGGGGGCACTTCCGGGAACCATTCCGACACCACTTCAAAAAGGGTGTCGAACTTGGAAAACTGCAAGTCCCGGTAGAGCACGGCGTCCGACTGTCCCAATGCCTGCGTGACGGTCAGACCGTCACGTATGGAATGTTCATAGACATTGGCTGCTTCATCGGCTCTTGACCTGAGAAAATTCGGATTCCCGGCCATGTGGGGATGGCTTTTCCGTAAATGAAGAAGGAGAGCCGTTTCAAAGTATGACAGTTCTCCCTCTGGTGTATTGTTATGTTGCATAATCGGTTTGTTTTTACGTTGGATGATTCCATGTATTCATTAAACATATACCCGACAGCCATCGGTGTGGTAATCGGGTATATATGTGAAGTGTGGCCGTTTCCGTAAGACTATGCCACGGAAAAGCTGTTTTTCTTGGGTTTGGGCGTGAAGGATGCGGCGTGACGTGCCGTCTGCTTGCTTTCCTTTTTCTGGTCCTGTTTCCGGTTTTCAAGATTCGGCTTGTACTCCCTCGCGTTCTTTCCTATGAGAAGGTTATTGCTCTTGTTGCTGAAGCGCACGTCATCGGAGAATGTCCTGCCCTTGTAGCGCATATTCTCGATATATACCATTTCATGGTTTTCCAGCATCTTTTTCTGTTCGGGGGTGATTCTGGCTCCCATGATGGTGTCGTTCACTTTCAGCTGTTCTCCGGCCTGCTTGAATGCGATGTCCATGATTCTCGGATCGACAAAGGCCACGCCGGAAAGAAGCGTGTCGTTCTTGCGCTGTATGTCATTGATGGAAAGTTGCCCGCCTGATGCGAGGGCCTGCTTCTGCTTGTCGTCCAGCCTTTTCCCGTAGATGTAGTCCGGTATCTTGATGGCGTCCACGGGCATCGTGATGATACGGTTGCTCGGTTCATGGAAAGCCACGTAACAGTTGCATACTTTTCCTGTGTAGGTATCCTTCATCTCCTTTATTCCTCCCAGTGTTCCGGTATCCTGGAGTTTCTGTTTTTCCTCGTCCGTGAATACGCCTTTATAGGCGGGCAGGTCATATTGCGGCTTGTCAAGCCTGCCCAGTGTTTTCAGCTGTACCTTGCCGTCCTCACCCTTGACACAGAGAAAACAGGCCTCACCCATGTCCTGCTTGACGCCGTTGACTTCCTTACTGATGGGGAAGGCGGTGGAAGTGATTCTGCCCTTGAGCATTTCACCCATGCAATGGTTTTCAAACAACAGTTGCTTGTCCACTCCCAGCGCACTGAGTTCCTTCCAGGGAAGCTGGTGCTCGTCGAACTTGTAGCGTCTGGCGAGTTTGGCGATACGCCCTTCATCGTTCAGTTCACTGTTCTCTACCAGTTTTTTGCCTTCCGGTCCGGGGTCTTCCCCCTTTCGGATCTGGATGACGGCATTCAGGGTCTTTTCCAATACAGCGAGAGGGATAAGGAAGAAACTGAAACTTGTGGGATTGTTGTACTGGTTCTTGAAATTCGTGAAGAACAGTTCCAACGGTGATGTGCGGTCCAGCTTTAGGAAGCTGTTGTTGTTCTTCTTGTCGGGTGGTACGATTTCGAGACTGCCGTCCTGCTCGTTCATTTTGGAAACGACTGCGGTCTTGTTCGTTCTTTTGTCGAGGACTGCCATTACATGCTCTTCTTGACCTTGCTGCTCTTGTTCTTGTTTTTTCTTTGCCATAAATTCTAAAATTAAAATGATACAATAATGATTATTACCGGGTAAACTTTAGCCCGTCGGTGCGAATGTAGGATATTAATTGATAATATGTTACAAGATTGAAGGTATGAGGAATAGATGGCGGAGATTGGCGCTCATTGACGTAAATAACAAAATATAGTAGTTTTGCCATTTTTTACATAGCGTATATTTTTATTTCTCTTCATAATTGAAAGAAGTCTCTATAATTGAATATAATGCACTAATTTATTTGTTCAAATTATGATTATTTCATCTTTACTTTGTATTTTAGCAAAAAATAAAGTCAACACTGCATATCATAGTTACAGTGTCTGATTAGTCAACAGCGTTTAACTGTAGAATATTATGAAACAACAGAAAATATATCAAGAATGCACTCCAGCAATTGAGATAATGGAACAACAGAAAGATAAAATTCTGTCTAATCCATGTTTAATCTCTTTTTTTTGTAACGAAATTTATAAAAGATAGTTTCATATATGCATAATAAAGAACAAATTACAAAAGAAGCCGTTATAGAACCAACAAGAATACATATGCTTTCTAATGAAGAAAGATTACGTTATGATATTGCCCCCAAAGAACGTTTAGCCTTAATGGATGAGGATACTTATGAGGAATTGGTAGCTGTATGGGCATATGCTTGTCTAAAATCTAAATATAAGGATGTATATAGAATTGGTGGTGCTGGAGATAAGGGAAGGGATATTTGTGCATATATTGATTTATCACAGGATAAATATGATCTATATCAATGCAAACATTATAAAAATGCATTGACGTATTCTGACATTAACATAGAATTTGGTAAACTGATATATTATTCATTTAGCAAAGCGATATCTGTCCCATCAAAATACTATTTTATGGCTCCTTTAGGAATATCACCAAGTCTTCTTGATTTGATAAAAGATAAAGGAAAACTGCTAAAAAATAAATTAAAAAGTGACTGGAATACCAAAATTCATAATAAGATAATAGAAAAGCAATCAATACTTCTTGCCGGAGAATTATTGGATTACTTTGATAACTTCAATTTTGAAATAATTGATTGTATATCTCCTGATTGTTTTATAGATGATCTGAAAAAAGAAGGTCACTATTATTTCTTTTATTTTGGAGGTGGAATTAATAGTCTGCCATCATATAATATTTTAGTACCTAACAATGTTGCCGTCAATGAAGTTGCATATATTAAGCACTTGTTGGATGCTTACACAGAGGACTCGTCCTATGATATTACTATTAAAAATATTACAGGTTCCACATATGACAAACACTTTTCTCGATCAAGAGAATCTTTTTATAAAGCAGAGTCTGTAGCTATGATAAGTAAGGAAATATCTCCAGCTACAGATGACGAGTTTGAGAAATTAAAAAATGATGTATTAAATCATGTCGGAGATACATATGATGAGGATTATGATTCTGGATATGAAAGAGTTAAGGCTGTAACTAAAGAAGCGTCTCATTTTCAAGTTAAACAAAATTTATTAGCACCTAAAATCGGAAGTAATGAATTACGTGGTGTATGTTTTCAACTTTCAAATGAAGATAAATTGATATGGAAAATAAAACAATAAAATTATTAAATAGTAATCTTGAAATAGCTTTACGGCTATTGGTTATTATGAATGTTCATAAAAAGACAATAGAAAGAGATCGGTTAGTAGCTTATGAATATTTTGTTATTCATTCTGGAGATATAAAAAATGCTCCTTCCAGTATTCATCCTGATATTCCATATAGAGCAAGTATTTACATTAGCAATCATCAAAACATATCCAATGCTTTAAATATATTATTATCAAAAGAATTAGTAGTATTGAATATTGAAAATAATAAATTTGAATATCAAATAACAAAAGCCGGAGAAATATTTGTGCAATATATGACAAGTGAATATTATAATAAACTTAATAGTATAGCTCTCTGGGTTTGTGATTATTTTAAAAATTATTCTGATGAAGATTTAAATACTTATATTGAGTGCAATATCGGAAAGTGGGGAAATGAATTTACTAAAGAATCTATTTTAATACAATAAAAATGGCTAATAAAGGTTTCTATATAAAGAGTGTAGTGGCAAAAGGAGAATTGGTTCAAGATTCTCAAATAAACTTTGTTAAAGGTTGTAACGTAGTTTATGGACCTTCTGACACAGGTAAAACATCTCTCTATTCTGTTATAGAATTTTTATTGGGAAAATCCAGTAATCCAAAGATTCCATTGGAGGGTACAGGTTATACAGACTTTTTAATGGAAATTCATACCTATGGAGAAGAATTTTACACGATACATAGAAAGTTAAATGGACCTTCTGTAAAGGTAAAACCATGTTCTATTATGGAATACTATGATGATAGTATAAAGTATGATGAATATAAAATAAACGCTCAGTCAGCGAATAGTTATTCTTCATTTTTATTATCATTAGTAGATGTCTCAGATATAAGAATAAAGATCAATCCAAGTAAACTACATAAATTAACCTTCTCAACAATAAGGCACTTAATTTTTGTAGATGAAACAAGGATACTTAATGAAAAATCTCCTTTTTATATAGAAACAAATCCTGCCTTATATCTTAAATGTCGTAATATCTTGTCATATTTGATGACAGGACACGATGATTCTTCATATATTCCTGAAGAGGACTTAAAAATCAGAAAATCAAGGATCCAAGGAAAAATAGACTATGTGACAGAAGAGATAGAAAAGAAAAATAATAAAATTGTCGAAATAGGTGATGTTTCATATGTGAATTTAAAAGATTCAAGATTATTAGAATATTATAAAATAGAAATAGAAAAAACTTCATTAACATTATCACAATTGTATAAACAAAAAAAAGAAATAAGTTCGAACTTAGAAGATTTATCTTCAGAATTTATGTTTAATAATGAATTTTTGGAGAGAATGAAATTGTTAAAAGAACATTATAGAATTGATTTAGAAAGACTTGAATTTATAAATGAAGGAAGAAACTTATACAAAGAATTAAGCTTTGTAAAATGTCCTCTATGTGGAGAGTTTATAGCAAAAGAAATAGTGGAAAACATAGAATCTTCAAATTTTCTTACGGCAATTCAAAATGAATATATTTCCATAAAATCTAAGTATAATGATATTGACAATCTTATAACTGAGAAAGAGGGTAAAATAAAAAAACTCTACGATGAGATTTCAGTAATAAAAAATAAATTATCTAATCTGACTTGTAAGATAGATAAAATAGAACCAGACTTATCTCTCTTAAAAGAAAGTTTAGAACAAGCTGAAATAATTATTGAGAAAAAAACAACATTGACTAATTTGGAAGATGATGTACGAATACTGTCAGTTCAGCTGAGTCAATTAAAAGATAGTTTAGCAAATACTAAAGCAATACATCCAACTGAAAATAGAACTGATATTGCATCTGATTATATGAATACTGTAAAACAAATATTGTCTGATTGGAAATTTCCTGATACAGAAACTATATCATTTGAATATCAACCAACTTTTGATTTTGTTCTTAGTGGAAAAGGAAGACAATTATATGGTAAAGGTAAACGTGCAGTTTCATTTACAGCAATAATGATTGCTTTATTAGATTATTGTTACGAAAAAAGTATTCCTTTCTCTCGCTTACTTGTTATTGATTCTCCACTGACAGCCCATTATGACAAACATCAAGAAATCACCCAAGAAGATCAACTTGATAACAGCATACTAAATGCCTTCTTTCGATATTGCAATGAAAAAATATGGAATTATCAATTTATAATGTTTGATAATAAAATCCCAGAAAATAAAGAACTTATGAATAATATACATATTATTAAATTTGTGGGTAAAGGAGAAGATGGTAGGAATGGTTTTTATATAGGAAAATAGCTCATGAGTACAATTGATGAATATATTATAGAAAGGCAGAAAGAACAACAAGAATTAAAATTGGCATCTTTGTTGGATATAACCGTTGATGAACTATCAAATGTCAATTATGATATTTATGAGGATGAAGGATACGATGGTGCTCTATATGGCTACATTGTCAAGTTCGATAGTAATTCACCCCAAGATATTTTGCACAAAATAAAGGGATTAGATTCTAATAATCAAGTTTGGGTTGATTATTGGCAATTAGATAGTTTTGATTCAGAGGCTTATGATGAATATAAATACGAATCTGAATCCTCTACGTTTAATAGTTATATATATTATAAAGAATCAATGTCTAAAGTTATGATTTTATTATCTGCTAAAATAGATGATTCTTCGTTATTAGAAATTTTTCATAGACAAATTTATGTTAGTGTAATATCATATTTTGAAACATTTCTATGGTTAACTGTAGTCAATCTTACAAAAGCAAATCCTTTGTTTCTTGGAAAAATAGTCGATAATCATCCTCTTTTTCAACAAAAGGAATACTTAAAAAAAAGTAAGCAACAGAAAGTTGAAATAGTTAAAACTTTAATAAATAGCATACCCTATAGTGATTTAGAAAACAAGGTAAGAAAATTGTATAAGTCTGCTTTTGATGTGGAAATACCTAAAGATGATAAATTGACAAAACATTTTAAAGATACAAGAAACCATGTTATACATAGAAGCGGATATAATAAGCAAGGCGACAAAATAGAGATTGATACAATGATTATAAAAGATTTGATGGAATGTTGTGATACATTTGTAGATAATATTGCAAAAAAACTTCATATTGACACTTGACCCTTTTAAAATATTTGCGGCAATATCAAGTATTTTTGATATTGCCGTAAAAAGAGCAGAAATGCTGCTATAAGTGTCTCCCCCTTTACTATTAACTGTCATTGTTACCTAATAGGTGCTTGAGTTCTGGGTCATTCTCAATGCGTATCAGTTCATTCTCTACTAATTCCACAATATCCTGCTTGATTTGTCGATAGTTGACTTGTATCTGTTGCTCCATTGTATCATTACCGTTCTCGTCCAGAAAACTGCTGATTTCAGGAATGGGTTGGTAAGCGGCAGTCTCTTTCTGTACCGCATCATTATCCACCACTATCTGTGCATGGAAAATCTTCTGATCTATAGTCTCTCCGAAATTGTCCGTTACAGCACCGACAAACATACCTTGTGAGAGTGTACTGATTTTGCTGGCAGGTATCAGACTATCCAATTGCGTACTGATGGAAGTGGAAGTGTCACTGCGGTTGATGCTAACAGATTCCCGCTTTTGCAGGATTTTTCCAAACCTTTCTGATAGTGTTTTGGCCGTTTCACCCACCACTTGACCGCTGAAAACATTACCCACAGTTGACATGATAACGGCGGCCTCCTTGTCACCATAGTCGCGTTTCAACTGGCTGAAGTCCTGAAAACCCAACACAACCGCCACCTTGTTGCTTCGTGCCGTGGCTATCAGATTATCCAGACCTTTAAAGAAAATCGTGGGTAGCTCGTCAATGATTACACAACTTTTGAGTTGCTTCTTCTTGTTTATCAACTTAACGATACGGGAGTTATACAGACCTAAAGCAGCACCATAAATGGAAATTCTATCGGGATTGTTGCCGACACACAGAACTTTAGGCTCCTTCGGATTATTAATGTCCAACGTGAAGTCACTACCGGACATCACCCAATAAAGTTGCGGGCTTATCAGTCTGGACAGCGGAATTTTGGCGGATGCAATCTGGCCCATCAACTGCTCGCTGGCACCGCCTTTCCATGCGTCAATAAAAGGACTCAGATAATTCTCAAGCTCAGGATAGCTTGTCAAGATTGTAAATACATCCTCGTACCTTTTATTAAGCAATTCAATGGCATGTGGGAACGTACAGTATTTGCCGTTTTCATACAACTTCAAAAACCAGATTATCGCCGTAAACAAAACAATCGGAGATTCCACAAAGAAGTCCCCCTGCTTTTGCACCCAACTTTTATTCAAGTTTAACATGATGGTATAACTGGATTCGTAGGCATCCGAAATATCCGTCATCAGTTCCGGAGCCAACGGATTGCAACGGTGGCTCTTTCTCGGATCATCGAAGTTGATTACATAAAACTTGGGTGGTATCTTATAACGGTGTCTGTATTTAATCAGGTGGTTGTAAGCAATAACCGACAGGTCGTCAAACTTAAAATCGTATATATAAAGTGCATAAGACTTCTCGATTGCCTGCTTTATGTAATTATTGACCACCGCATACGACTTACCGCTCCCCGGCGTGCCTAAAATCATGCTTGCCCTGAAGGGATTCACCACATTTATCCAGCCTTTCCATTCCTTTTTTCTGTACCAGAATTTGGTCGGCAGATTGATGGAATATTCGTTTTCCATCAGACGGGTCTCCTGCATGAACGACTCGTTCTCCGTATTGAACACGTCCTCCAACAGATTGCTTTTCAGCAACCGGCTTACCCATAGTCCGGAAGCCAGCAGACAAAAGAAACCTCCGGTTAATGTTACGGTATAAAGCACGGCACATACCCCGGATGAGGCATTGAGAGAGAGCAGCCACCAGTTGAAGAAAAACAGTATGGCACCCGCAACTGCCGCGATGCCGATTTTCCTTCATGTGATTTCATGCTTCTTCACCCCCTTGTTGCCCATGCAGGACAGACCGAGGAAGAGGACACAGAACAGCTTGGTGTAAAGCAAGGACGAGAACAGTCCGGTCGTACGCTGGAAGTTGGAAAGTATCCGGTCCACTATACCGAGCGTTCAGCCCATCTCATTCAGCCAGCCGTAACAAAACCAATAGACGTGTATCGCCATAAACAAAAAACTGATGGCCCGCATAAAGTCCGTGACCTTGGCAAGCCCCCTTAAATCATCTTCATTCTGCATAATCGTAAATTTTAAAATTAGACTTCTGTTCTATACATTATTATATTATAACCTGCGTCTCCGCTTTTTCTTCTTTTTCCTGCGCCCGTAACGGAAAGCCGGATCGATGTATTCATGCGTGTGGTCTTCCTCCATGAGTATGGAGAAAATATCAACGGCTCCGAGTGCGGACGTGTCAATCAGGCTGCCGGAGATTTCCGCCTGCCGTCCGTTTTGCCGTGTATCCTGCCATCCCTGTTGTCCCTCCCGGTTCATATTATCCGCTTGTTCCGGGACATTTCCCTGCCGTGGCGTATCCTGCTCCGGCGGCGGTATCAGCCTTTCCCGATTCGCATCCGGATTGTTGAACAGTTCGTTGAATACATTGGCGGTAAATGGCTTGCCCAGACGTGAACCGTTAAATACCGTCCGGTTCGCATGGTCTATAAATGTGATGCCGTAAAGACGCCCATCGGAATTGATACGGTAAACAACTTCTATGTCCGCCTCTTTCAGCCTATGTGCAAAGTCTTCCTTCGTGCCTATGTCCTGCATGGCTTTGATGATTTCCCTGCGTGTCCTTTCGGCAAGACTGTCTCTTTTTACCTTTTCAACAGATGTATCAAATTTCTTTTGCAATGCCTCATGACCGAATACCTTTCCGAACTTACTGGACTTGAAAGGCGTTCCCACCCGCATCCCGTCATCGTCCAACGCTCCGTACATGATGCCGTGGTATTCTTTTCCGTCCACATTTCCCCTTACTTCATAAACCGTCACGTTGTAAAGTTCCAGCAAGGTGTTGTATTCGGCAAGCGAATGAAAGTTGTAACATTCCAGCAGGGTACGGGCGGTATGCTTTAGCTGCGCTTTCACATCACTTTTCGCATAGTCCACTTTTTGCAGACTTACCAGTTCCCGCTGGCCATGCTCTCCGAGTGTGGGATGAAGCCCGTACTTCACTTCCATTTCACGGCAGATATTCTGTGCCCGGATACCTTCCCGGTTATGGTCTATCTTTTCACCTTTTTCATTGATGCGTACCGAAACGATGTGCATGTGCCTGCGGTCTATGTCTTCGTGCAGCCATACGACATAGGGCTGGTTCCCGTACCCGAACTTTTCCATGAACTCCTGCGCCAGTACGGTCATCTGTTCCTCCGAGAGAATATCTTTCGGGGAAGGATTCAAGGAGATATGTATAACCGGTTTCCTGACGTGCGAGTTGAGTGCGATATAAGGCTCGAAAGCCTGTACACAGTTTTCAATCGGCATATTACCGGAAGTATCTGCCGCTATCTTCGGGTGTCACAATACCTTTGCCGTACCGTCGTCCACCTTTATTTTATTACAGGCAATCGCCCCGTAGAATGTCTTGCCCGATGTTATATTCGGTACCATGACATTATTCCTTTTTAGTAAGATATTCCTTTTCGTACCGCTTCGTAAGTTCGATAACCTGCCTGCATATTTCTTCCAGCTTACGGGTTTCTTCGGCAAGTTTGTAGAGAAACGCAAGCGATTTCTTCTCTCCGTAAATGGTATGGATGATCTTCACACATTGGTTGTAGTTGTTCCCGATGCGTCGGAACTGCTGATAGAAAGCGGTCAGCTGGGCGTAATATTCCTGCGCTTCCTTATCAATCTTCACCACCTTGAACTCTCAACCGAAGATACGGGCGAAGATAAATTCGGCCTTGTTCTTCATGCCGGACTGTTCGAACATCGTGAGAAACTTCTCGTTCTCACTGTCATTGAGACAAAGATAATAGCGGTGCGTGCGCGGGTCTGCCAGCACCTTACGCCCTGCGGCGTTACGGATTCTTGTTTCATCTTTCATAACATGAAAATTTTAAAAGGTTCGACTTGG
>ERZ827496.2493-NODE-2493-length-18189-cov-8.320393_pt1 | contig 18189 bp, 14 predicted proteins | sample MGYA00519769_ERZ827496 | MGnify/ENA primary metagenome ERZ827496 (study PRJEB31778, sample SAMEA3449327) | human gut metagenome | biome: human gut; feature: human-associated habitat; material: faeces | place: United Kingdom | collected 2010/2012 ...
CCGGCGGCGACATCTTCTTCAAGGGCCAGAAGATCAACGGCAAGATCTCCAAGGAACTGGACAGAGAGGTCATCCGCAAGATCCAGATGATTTTCCAGGACCCCATGGCTTCGCTGAACGAGCGCGCCAAGGTGGAGTATATCATTGCTGAGGGCCTGCTGAACCATCATCTCTACAAAGATCAGGAAGACCTGCATGAAAAGGTGATGAACGCCCTGCATGAGGTCGGCCTGCTGCCGGAGTTTGCCTCCCGCTTCCCCCACGAGTTCTCGGGCGGCCAGCGCCAGCGCATCGGCATTGCCCGTGCACTGGTCATGGAACCGGAGTTCATCGTGGCCGACGAGCCCATCTCTGCACTGGATGTCTCCATCCGTGCACAGGTGCTGAACCTGCTGAACGAGATGAAGAAGAGCCGCGGCCTGACCTACCTGTTCATTGCACATGACCTGTCGGTGGTCCGGTTCATCTCGGATCGTATCGCTGTTATCAGCAAGGGCCGCATCGTGGAGCTGGCTGAGGCGGAGGAGCTGTTCCTCCATCCGCTGCATCCCTACACCAAAGCCCTGCTGAGCGCGGTTCCCATCCCTGACCCCAGCCTGGAAAAGCACAAGAAGCTGCTGGTCTATGACCCCTCGATCCACGATTACAGCGTGGATAAGCCGGTCTGGGAAGAGATCGCAAACGGCCACTTTGTGTATGGCAACCAGCGTGAGCTGGAAGGCTACCGCAAGGAGTATGAAAGCCAGCTGTAAGCTGAACCGCTTTCCTGTATTTTAACACAATGACCCCGCCGCGCTGGGAGCTTTCCCGCGCGGCGGGGTTTTGTGCTGTCAGGGAGCAAAAAAAGAACCGGACGCTTCAAAAACGTCCGGTTCTGCTTTTTGCTATGGGTTCACTCGATCAGGCCTGCGTGGCTGCGTCGAATGCGGCGGCAAACGCATCGTACTGTTCGGTGGTGTAGGCCTCCTCGCTGGTCTCCCAGTTCACAGCCTTGTAGTTGCAGGGACCATACATAGCGTTGATCTTGCTGTACTCGTTGACGTGAGTCAGGCACCAGGTGATATCGTAGACGGTGGGGAAGATCAGGTTCTCGTCCAGGAAGTAAGCCTCGGCCTTGGCAAATGCGGCGTAGCGTGCATCGGTGTCGTCAACGATGGCACGGCCCTCGTTCACCAGATCGGTGAACTTCTCGTAGGCGGCAACCAGATCCTTCTGGTAGCTGGCGGGGCCATTGTTCACAATCCCTGCGATGTTGGTCATGTTGCAGCTGTAGTAAGCGTTGTCGTCGTGAACGATGATCTGGGTCAGGAAGTTGATGGGATCGCCGAAGTCAGCGCCCCAGCCCATGTGGACGAAGCTCTGCAGCTTGGGTGCCACGACTTCCTTCATGGTGGAGGACACGAAGGTGTTGATATCCAGCACGATGAAGTCATCACCGAAGCTGTCGGTGAAGCACTGCTTCAGCACGGTTGCGCTGTCCAGAGCGGAGGTGGAGCCAGCCAGAATATAGTAGGAGCAGTGAACAGGGAAGGTGACACCAATGGCGCTCAGCTCTTCCATGGCCTGCTTCTTCAGCTCGGTGATGTCGCCGTTGTTGGCGCGCAGGCGCTTCATGGTCTTGCCGTCGTAAGCCTCGCCGTCCAGACCCATCTCCCTGGCCACCAGGTTGGTGTAGTCGGTGCCGTCAGAGGTGTAGCACAGGCCCTTCATGGTGAAGAAGTCGTTCTCACACTTCAGGGGATTGATGGGGTTGTAACGGGCGAAGAACTTGTTCAGCACCATGCCCTTGGAGAAGCACTGACGGAAGGCCTTGTTGGCAATGGCCTTGTTCCAGTTCTCATCGGGGGTGCCGTCGGTGTTCTTCTTGTCGTAGTTGAAGATGAAGCAGTAGCTGAACTTCTTGGCACGCTTCTCGCACAGCTGCTGATTGTACTCGTTGGAAGGATCGGACTGAATGGTGGTGATGTTGCTCTCGCCCAGGTCCACCTCGTCCAGCTCGCGGTTCTGATACAGCTGCAGGCTGATGGAACCGTCGCTGATCATGGTGACAGTGAAGCGCTCAAAGCGGCTGACGTTGGCAGCATCGTAGTAGTTGGGGTTGGGGATGTAGCTCTTGGTGTTGCCCTGGATGTACTCCTCCACCACATAGGGTCCGTTGTACCACATGGTGGTGTTGTCGCAGCTCCGGAAGCCATCGACACCCAGCTCCTCGATCAGAGCAGGGGCTACGGGGTAGAAGCTGTTGTAGGCGGCAACGGTATCAAAGTAGGGGCAGGCGCTGGGGCAGGTGAACACCAGAGTGTAATCATCCGGAGCTTCGATGCCCACACCGGCAGCCAGCATGTCCTCGTAGGTCATGTCAGCAGCAGCGTCACCGGCTTCTTTAGTCAGCGCGTAGTACTCGTAAGCACCCACAATGGTATCGTTGGGCATGGAGGTGTTGTTGGCTTCGTTCTTGATGGCGTTCATCACCCATTCGAAACCAACCAGGAAGTCCTTGCTGGTCAGGTGAGCCTTCACCTCACCGTTGCAATCCACCCAGTCCACGTCGTCCCGCAGGTGGAAGGTCCAGACAGTGGCATCCTCATTGTGCTCCCAGCTGGAAGCGATGGCGGGCACCACCTTGCCGTAGCGGTCAAAGCTCAGCAGACCGTCCCACAGGTTGGTGACCACGTTGGCATCTTCAGCCTTCTGGGTGTACAGCATATTCCAGCTTTCCAGCTCACGGTTGCCGCTCTCAAAGGAGATGAACTCCTTCAGGGGGGTAGCGCCGGTGGAGTTGGGGGCAGCAGCGCCGCTGGCGGCAGCACCATTGCCGGTGTTGTTGGACTTTTCGCCGCAGGCTGCCAGCAGGCTGGCGGCACCCACAGCACCTGCACCCTTCAGGAAGGTGCGGCGATCAAAATTGAAGCTCATTGGATGATCCTCCCAGATCTTGCGCGGACAGAGCCGCGCGTTTTTCCTTTTCCTAAACACAGTGAGGCTGTCTGCCTTTCCAAAAAGTGCACAGGAAAGACAAAAGTCACACCACGGTATATTTTAGCACTTTACTGGAAAGAAGTCAATCCGCCACAGCATAGAATTGGAAACAAAACGGTGACAAACACTTTCATGGGAAAAGAATGTGGAAAAAATTACTATAAAATGGAAAGAACTGTATATCTGTGAAGAACAGGCGAAAGAGAGAAACTGTTCACGCTGTGCGCACAAAACAGCTATCTTTTTTCACAAAAACATGATACAATAAAGTGTATCTGTATCAATAAGGAGCGCACCATGAAGAAACTGACCTCGATGTACAAACGCTACATGTTCCACCCCATTTTATATAAGACCGTGACCCGCACCTCCATCGTGGCCGTGCTGATGCTGCTGTGGCAGCGCTATGTCAGCGATGGCACGTTTACCATCTGGGAGGCCCCGGGCTTTCTGTGCGGCGTGGTGCTGCTCATCTGGGCCTGGGTGGACTACCTGCGGCTGGATGGCGTGACCATCCACCATCTGCTGGAGGAATTCAAGGGGATGGGCAAACGGCAGAAAAAGATCCACTCCACCCGCTCCATCATCGACTATGCGGATGAGAAGATCGTCTCCTTTGAGGAGCTGGAACCCGAGGAGCGCACCTATTGCAGCCTGCTCTCCAATCTGGTGCTGGGCCTGCCGCTGGTCGCTGCTGCGCTGATCGCCAGCGCACTGTAAGGGGGCCGCGGCATGGAACAAGAGCACAAGCAGCTGGTCATCGGCATTCTGGCCCATGTGGACAGCGGCAAAACCACCCTTTCCGAGGCCCTGCTCTACGGCACTGGCACCATCCGCAAGCTGGGCCGGGTGGACCATAAGGATGCCTTTCTGGACACCGATGCGCTGGAAAAGGCGCGCGGCATTACCATTTTCTCCAAGCAGGCCCTCTTCACGGCGGGCAATACCGATTTTACCCTGCTGGACACCCCGGGCCATGTGGATTTTTCCACGGAGACCGAGCGGACACTGCAGGTGCTGGATTATGCGGTGCTGGTCATCAGCGGCACCGACGGCGTGCAGAGCCATACCGAGACGCTCTGGCGGCTGCTGCGGCGGTATCGCATCCCCACCTTTGTGTTCGTGAACAAGATGGACCTGCCCGGCCCGGGCAGGGAAGCGCTTCTGACCCAGCTGAACCGTCGGCTGGGGGATGGCTTTGTGGATTTTGGGGCAGAGCAGGCTGACCGGGACGAGGCGCTGGCTCTCTGCGATGAGCGGCTGATGGAGGCAATGCTGGACCGGGGAAACCTGACCGATACCGACCTCATCCCCGCCATTGCCCGGCGGCATGTGTTTCCCTGCTGGTTTGGCTCAGCCCTGAAGCTGCAGGGTGTGGATGCGCTGGTGGAGGGCTTGGACCGCTATACCCGCCCGGCCCCCGCGCTGGAAGCCTTCGGGGCCAAGGTGTTCAAGGTGAGCCAGGATGAGCAGGGAAACCGCCTGACCTGGCTGCGGGTGACCGGCGGCGCGCTCAAGGTGAAAGCCCAGCTCACCGGAGAGGTCGACGGGGAGCCATGGGCCGAAAAGGCCAACCAGCTGCGGCTCTATTCCGGCGCAAAGTTTACGCTGGCAGAGTGCATCGGCCCCGGCCAGGTGTGCGCCGTTACCGGCCTGACCAAAGCCCGCCCGGGCGAGGGTCTGGGGGCGGAACGGGACAGCGACCTGCCGGTGCTGGAGCCGGTGCTGAGCTATCAGGTGCTGCTGCCCGAGGGCGCAGACGTGCACGCCGCGCTGGGAAAGCTCCATCGGCTGGAAGAGGAGGAGCCCCAGCTCCATGTGGTCTGGAACGAGACCCTGGGTGAGATCCATGTCCAGCTGATGGGCGAGATCCAGCTGGAGGTGCTGAAAAGCCTGCTGGCCGAGCGATACGGGCTGGAGGTCAGCTTCGGCCCCGGCGGCATCCTGTATAAGGAGACCATCACCGAAGCCATGGAGGGTGTGGGCCACTACGAGCCTCTGCGCCACTATGCGGAAGTCCACCTCAAGCTGGAGCCGCTGCCCCGGGGCAGCGGAATGCAGTTTGCCGCCGACTGCCGGGAAGAGGTGCTGGACAAGAACTGGCAGCGGCTGGTGCTGACTCACCTTGAGGAAAAGCAGCATCTGGGCGTGCTCATCGGGGCACCCCTGACCGATGTGAAGATCACCCTCATTGCGGGCCGCGCCCACCTCAAGCACACCGAGGGCGGCGACTTCCGGCAGGCGACCTACCGCGCCGTCCGGCAGGGCCTGATGATGGCAGACCAGATCCACAAGACCCAGCTGCTGGAGCCGTGGTATGCCTTCCGGCTGGAGCTGCCCTCTGACAACGTGGGACGCGCCATGAATGATATCCAGAACATGGGCGGCAGCTTTGACCCGCCCGAGACCGGAGCCGACGGGGATACCACCCTGCTCACCGGCACCGCACCGGCCTCCACCATGCGCAGCTACCCCATGGAGGTGGTGGGCTACACCCGGGGTAGGGGACACCTGACCCTGACGCTGGACGGCTACCGTCCCTGCCACAATGCAGCGGAGGTCATCGAGGCTGCGGGCTATGAGCCGGAACACGACCTCGACAACCCGGCGGATTCGGTGTTCTGCGCCCACGGGGCCGGATTTGTGGTACCCTGGGAGCAGGTGCGCAGCCACATGCATGTGGACAGCGGCTGGGGCAAGACTGCAAAGACCGAAGAAACGGTGCAGGCCCGTCCCCGCCGGATGGCCGCCTATCGTGCTACTTTGGAAGAAGATGCTGAGCTGCTGAAGATCTTTGAACAGACCTATGGGCCCATCAAGCGGGACCCGCTGGCGGCGTTCCGCCCCACCCAGAAGCGGGAACGCCCTGATTTCAACGCCGAGCAGTGGGAGATCCAGCCCGAATACCTGCTGGTGGACGGCTACAACATCATCTTTGCATGGGACGAGCTGAACGCACTCTCCAAAGAGAGCCTGGAAGCGGCCCGCCACAGGCTGATGGACATCCTTTGCAACTATCAGGGCTTTAAGAAGTGCGTGCTCATCCTTGTGTTTGATGCCTACCGTGTGCCGGGCAGCCCCGGCAGCATAGAGCAGTACCACAATATCCATGTGGTCTACACCCGGGAAGCCGAGACCGCCGATATGTTCATCGAGCGTGTCACCCATGAGATCGGCAAGGGCCGCCGCGTCCGCGTGGCCACCTCCGATGGCATGGAACAGGTCATCATCCTGGGCCATGGTGCCCTCCGTGTCTCTGCCCGCATGTTCCATGAAGAGGTGCAGGAGGCGGAGAAGGAGATCCGGAGGTATTTGCAGGGGGAAGGGTAACATCCTCGCCCTCTCCGTCAGCGCTGACGCGCTGCCACCTCTCCCAAAGGGAGAGGCAATGCTGCCTTTATCCAAGACCCGCAATAGGCTCCCCCTTTGGGGGAGCTGGCAAAGCCGTAAGGCTTTGACTGAGAGGGCGAAATCTCACCCGAAAGGAGCCGCCTATGTTCGAAACAACTTCTGATTTTGTTTGGCAAAAGATCCAGCCCCGCCCCCGGGATGCACATAAGGGGACCTTTGGCTCCGTGCTGGTGGTGGCGGGCAGTGCGGCCTACCGGGGCGCGGCGGCGCTGGCCGTGGAAGGTGCCCTGCGCACAGGGGCCGGCATCGTTACGCTGGCAAGTGTGGAGCCGGTGCTGGCGGCGGTGGCCGCCCGCCTGCCGGAGTGCTGCCTCTGCCCCTGCGAAGCGGGGGCCGAGGGCGGCATCTCGCCCCAAAATATTGAGCGTATCCGGCGGCAGAAGGCTTCGGTTCTGCTGGCGGGCCCGGGGCTGGGTTATACGGCCCAGAGCGTGGCCCGTGCTGCCGAGACCCGAGCGCTGGTAAAAACGCTCCTGCCCGGCTTCTCCGGCAGTGCAGTGCTGGATGCGGACGGCCTGAACGCCGCCGCTGACCTGCTCCAAACGGAAAAAATACTTCATCCTCAAGGAGAACTGATTTTAACGCCCCACCCCGGCGAGATGGCCCGGCTGACCGGGCGCTCTGCGGTAGAGATCAACGCGGACCGGGAAGGCACGGCGCTGCGCTATGCGAAAGCATGGAATGCTGTGGTGGTGCTGAAGGGGGCGCACACCGTCATTGCAGGGCCGGATGGCCGCTGTGCGGTCAATCCCACCGGCAACCCGGGGCTTTCCCGGGGCGGCAGCGGGGATGTGCTGGCGGGCATGACCAGCGCCCTGCTGGCTTGCGGTCTGCCTGCCTTTGAGGCCGCTGCCTGTGCCGTTTATCTCCATGGTGCAGCTGCCGACCGTGCCGCTGCCCTGCACGGGGAAACCGGGATGCTCCCGCATGATCTGCTGGATGCGCTGGGGACCCTGTTTGCCGAAAACGGGCGCTGAGCAAGGGGACGATCCCATCAAAAAAAGAAACGCTTCCTTTCCTCTGGATTTGTGTTATACTGGAGCTATCCAAAACACAACGATCTGCCGGAAAGGAAGCGTTTCTTTTATGGTTCCTGCACTGGAAAAAATCATTGCCGAGAGCGACCGCATCGTCTTTTTTGGCGGCGCGGGGGTCTCCACCGAAAGCGGCATCCCCGATTTCCGCAGCGTGGACGGCCTGTACCACCAGAAGTACGATTACCCGCCCGAGACCATCCTGAGCCACACCTTCTGGGAGGAGAACCCCGAGGAGTTCTACCGGTTCTACCGGGATAAGCTCATTGTGAAGGGGGCAAAGCCCAACGCTGCCCACCTGCGGCTGGCAAAGCTGGAGCGGGAGGGCAGGCTGAAAGCCATCGTCACCCAGAACATCGACGGCCTGCATCAGGCGGCGGGCTCCAAGACCGTTTACGAGCTCCACGGCAGCACCCTGCGCAACTACTGCGTGAAGTGCGGCGCGTTCTACGATGTGGACTTCATTGCCAACAGTACCGGCGTGCCCCGCTGCCCCAAGTGCGGCGGCATCGTCAAGCCGGATGTCGTCCTGTACGAGGAAGGGTTGGACGAGGAAGTGCTCTCCGGGGCCGTGTCTGCCATCCGCAAGGCGGATACTCTCATCATCGGCGGCACCAGTCTGGTGGTCTACCCGGCGGCGGGGCTCATCCGGTACTTCCGGGGCCGCCATCTGGTGGTCATCAACATGCAGCCCACCGGGGCCGATACGCAGGCCGACCTGTGCATTGCCAAGCCCATCGGTCAGGTGCTGAGTGAGGACGTTTTGTTGGAGGACTGAGATGAAAGCTGTCATTCTGGAAAGCTATGTCATGGAGGAAGGCGACATCGACTGGTCGGGGGTAAAGGCGCTGGTGCCGGATACCACCAGCTATGTCCGCACGGCCTACGAGGAGATCGCCCCCCGCATTGGAGATGCGGACATCGTTCTGCTGAACAAGTGCCGCATGGATGAGGAGATCTTGCAGCAGTGCCCGAACCTGAAATGGGTGGGCATCATCGCCACGGGCACCGACAACCTGGATCTGGAAGCCTGCCGCCGCCACGGCGTTGCAGTGGCCAATGTGCCGGGCTATTCCACTTACAGCGTGGCCCAGATGACCTTCAGCCTGCTGCTGGCCATCTGCCAGTGCGCGGAGCGCTACAACCGTGCCGTCAAGCAGGGATGCTGGCAGCTGGATATCCCGGAGAGCATCGGCCTGCTGCCCCAGATGGAGCTCTACGGCAAGACCTATGGCGTTTACGGCTATGGCAGCATCGGGCGGCAGTCGGCCCGCATTGCCAGAGCCTTTGGCATGGAGGTGCTGGTCTGCACCCGCACCGTCCGGCCCGAATACGCCGCCGACGGTGTGGAGTTCGTGGATTATGATACCCTGCTGAGGCGGTGCGATATCCTCAGCCTGCACTGCCCGGCCACGCCTCAGACCCGGGGCCTTGTCAACGCGGAGGCGCTGGCGAAGATGAAGCCTGGGGCCATTCTGCTCAACACAGCCCGGGGCGCGCTGGTGGATGAGGAGGCCGTGGCAGCGGCCCTCCACAGCGGTCAGCTGGGCTTTTACGGGGCCGATGCCTTTGTCACCGAGCCTCTGCCTCAGGAAAGCCCCCTGCGGGCAGAACCCCACGCTATCCTCACACCGCACATTGCGTGGACGACCCGGGAGGCTTTGCAGAACCTGATGGACATTACCACCCGGAACCTGCGCACCTGGCTGGAAGGAAACGGCGAGCACATCGTCAACAGATAAAAAGGAGAGATGAATCATGCAGGCAACCATTCACAACGAATTCCTGACCCTGACCGTGGATACCCATGGTGCCGAAGCAGTCAGCCTGAAAAATGCCGCCGGGCAGGAGATGCTCTGGCAGGCTGACCCGGCTGTCTGGAAGCGCCACGCCCCCATCCTTTTCCCCTGGACGGGCAAGCTGACCGGCGGGGCCTTTACCCATAAGGGAAAGACCTACCCCGGCGGTCAGCATGGCTTTGCCCGGGACGTGGAGCACACCCTGCTCTGCGCCGAGGGCGACACCATCCGGCTGGAGCTGCGCTCGGATGAAAAGAGCAAGGCAGAGCGCTTCCCGTTTGATTTTGTTCTGACCAGCACCTTCCGGCTGGAGGGCAGGACAGTGAACCACACCCTGACCGTCACCAACCCCGCCGATGCCGCCGAGGAGCTGCAGTTCGGCATCGGCTACCACCCGGCGTTTCGCATCCCCTTTGATGACAAGCACACCACCACCGATTACGAGTTCCGCTTCGACCAGCCGGAAAGCCCGATGATCCTGGACGCTTACCCCAACGGCTTGCTGACGGGCAAGTGCGGTTACCGGTGGAAGAACGAGCAGAGCATCCCCCTGACAGACGATCTGTTTGAGAACGACAGCTTCTGCATGGCCGGTCTGCGCAGCCGCACGCTGGGCATCTACGAGAAGGACACCGGCAAGGGGATCGTCTGCAATGTGGAGGGCTACCCCTATACCCTCATCTGGTCGGCTCCGGCAAAGCCTGTGCGCTTTGTCTGCATTGAGCCGTGGCACTCCCTGCCCGGTGCCCAGACCGATACCCAGGAGTGGAGCCAGCGCGCCGCTGCCGCCTGCCTTGCCCCCGGCCAGACTTGGGAGACCACCCTCAGCACAACGTTTGAGCGCTGAAGCAAAGTTTGGCAAAGAAATGCAGGAACCCCTTGACAGAGGGGACTGCCTTCTGATTTAATTAGAATCGATAAAAGGGAGTAAAGGGCATTCCGCAAGGCCTGCGGGGTGCTGCATGGCAGCGTCATCACGGCAGAAATGCCCGATGTCATGTGTTGGCTTGAGACTTTTGTCACAGACAGAGTGCTGTGGCAGGGGTCTCTTTTTTCTTGCCCGGCACAGAAACACAAGGAGGAAAAATAAATATGGATCTTCTGAACACATTCGCCAGTCTCTTTTCCAATTTTGGGAATCTGACCTGGCAGATGGTGGTGATGTGGGGCATCGGTGCACTGCTCATCTACCTTGCCATCGCCAAAAAGATGGAGCCGAGCCTGCTGCTGCCCATGGGCTTTGGTGCCATTCTGGTCAACCTGCCCCTCTCGGGTGCCATCACGCAGGGGGATACGGTCGGCCCCATCTCCGCATTGTTTGAAGCAGGCATGTCCAACGAGCTGTTCCCGCTGCTGCTCTTCATCGGCATCGGTGCCATGATCGATTTTGGCCCGCTGCTGGAAAAGCCGTGGCTGATGCTCTTTGGCGCGGCGGCCCAGTTCGGCATCTTTTTCACCCTGTTTCTGGCGGGCTTCTTCTTTGACCTGAAGGATGCTGCCTCCATCGCTGTCATCGGTGCGGCAGACGGCCCCACCGCCATTTTCGTGGCCAATACGCTCAACTCCCAGTACCTCGGTGCCATCATGGTGGCAGCCTACAGCTACATGGCGCTGGTGCCCATCGTGCAGCCGCCCGTGATCCGGTTGCTGACCACGCAGAAGGAGCGCCGTATCCGGATGTCCTATGAAAAGGGCAGTGTTTCCCAGCTGACCAAGATCCTGTTCCCCATCGTGGTCACGATCATTGCAGGCATGGTGGCTCCGGCCAGTGTGGCGCTGGTGGGCTTTTTGATGTTCGGCAACCTGCTGCGGGAGTGCGGGGTGCTGAATGTGCTGAGCGAGACCGCCCAGAATGTGCTGGCAAACCTTATCACCATCGTGCTGGGCCTGACCGTTGCCGGGCAGATGACCGCCGACAAGTTCGTGCGGCCCGACACCCTGCTCATCCTTGCACTGGGTCTGGTGGCCTTTGTCTTTGATACGGCAGGCGGCGTGCTGTTTGCAAAGCTGCTGAACCTTTTCCGGCCGGAGGGCAAAAAGCTGAATCCCATGATCGGCGCGGCCGGCATCTCGGCCTTCCCCATGAGCGGCCGTGTGGTCAACAAGATGGGCCTGGAAGAGGACAACCAGAATTTCCTGCTGATGTATTCCATCAGCGTCAACGTTTCGGGACAGATCGCGTCCGTCATTGCAGGCGGCCTGATCCTGACCCTGATGGCTTAACGGAGGTGATCGCATGCTTCATCTTACTTCGTGGATGACCACGCTGCCGATGATGCTGATCGGGATGGTCGGCATCATCCTTGTCATCGGCATCATTGTTCTGGCAGTGATGCTGCTCAACCGGCTGACAGGCCGGAAATAAAAGAAAAAGGCGATGCAGCTGTTCGAAACTGCATCGCCTTTTTGCTTGTGTAAGTTTACAGAGTCTGGATGGCGGCCTTGATGCGCTGGGCGGCGACCTTGGTCTTTTCGGCATCGCCGAAGGCGGTCAGGCGGAAGTAGCCCTCGCCGCACTCACCGAAGCCGACACCCGGGGTGCCGACCACGCCGCAGTTCTCCAGCAGCCAGTCGAAGAATTCCCAGCTCTTCATGCCGCCGGGGCAGCGCAGCCAGATGTAGGGGCTGTTCTTGCCGCCGCAGTACCACACGCCGCACTCGTCCAGCGCGTCAGCAATGACCTTGGCGTTCTGGCGGTAGTAATCGAGGTTGGCCTGGATCTCAGCCATGCCGCTCTCGGTGAACACGGCGGCAGCAGCGCGCTGAACGACGTAGGGCACGCCGTTGAACTTGGTGGTCTGGCGGCGCAGCCACAGCTTGTTCAGGTTCATGCCCTCGCGCTCCAGCTCGTGGGGCACGATGGTGTAGCCGCAGCGGGTGCCGGTGAAGCCTGCGATCTTGGAGAAGGAGCAGATCTCGATGGCGCACTCGTGGGCGCCATCGATCTCGAAGATGCTGCGGGCCAGCTCGCCGTCGGAGATGAAGCACTCGTAAGCGGCGTCGTAGAGGATGATAGCGTTGTTCTTTCTGGCGTACTCCACCCATGCCTTGAGCTGGTCGCGGGTGTAGGCAGCGCCGGTGGGGTTGTTGGGGCTGCAGATGTAGATGATGTCAGCCTTCACGCTGTCGTCGGGCATCCCGAGGAAACCGTTCTCCTGACTGGTGCGGCCATAGATGATCTTGCGGCCATCGGTGACGTTGTCGTCCACATAGGTGGGGTAGACGGGGTCCGGAACGAGGACGGTGTTGTCCACGTCGAACAGGCCCAGCACATTGGCAAGGTCGCTCTTTGCACCGTCGGAGATGAAGATCTCGTCCTCGTCCAGCTTGGTGCCGCGGCCTGCGTAGTAGCCCTGAATGGCCTGCTTGAGGAAGGGGTAGCCCTGCTCGGGGCCGTAGCCGTGGAAGCCTTCCTTGGTACCCATCTCGGTGACGGCGTCATGCATGGCGTCCACGACGCACTTGGCCAGCGGCTGGGTCACATCGCCGATGCCCAGACGGATGATCTCCTTCTCAGGGTGTGCCTCCTGATAGGCGGCGACCTTGTGGGCAATGTCCACAAAGAGGTAGCTGGCCTTCAGCTCATTGTAATGTTTGTTCATTTTCATGATACTTTCCCTCAATTCTTTCTTTATAAGTGGCTTGCCCTCTCAGGCCGCTCCGCGTCCGGCTCCCTCAGAGGGAAAGCCAAAAACATAACGGAGAGGGCAAGGATGCTTAAACTTCAGTGACGCCTTCGTATACGGTGACCGCGCTGCCGGTCATCAGCAGTTTTTTACCCGGCAGCACCCGGATGATGAGCTCACCGCCGCGCAGCTGGACGTGGACGTCCTCCCCGGCGGGGCAGACGCCCAGCTCGGTCAGCGCCGCCACGGTGGCACATGTGCCGGTGCCGCAGGCCCAGGTCTCGCCGCTGCCCCGCTCCCACACCCGCATTTTCAGGTGGGTGGAGTCCACCACCTGCACGAACTCGGTGTTGACCCGCTCCGGGAAGTTCGGGTGCTTCTCGAACGCCGGGCCGATGTCCTCGAGCTTCAGGCTGTCCACATCGTCCACGACGGTGACGCAGTGGGGGTTGCCCACGCTGATGCAGGTGACACGCCAGGTCCTGTCCTTCACGGTAAGGGGGCAGTCCACCAGCGGGCCTTCGCCCATATTCACGGCGGGCAGAGCAGCCGCCATGGCGGAGTATCCGCCCATCTCCACCTGCCAGAGCTGGCTGCCCTTGCGGGTGATGGTCCTGGTGCCGCTGTTGGTGTCCACGACGAGCGTCTCTTTGGCGATGCCGTGGGTGTAGAGCCACTCGGCCACGCAGCGTACGCCGTTGCCGCACATCTGGGCCTCGCTGCCGTCGGCGTTGAAGATGCGCATTCGTCCGTCTGCGCCGGCCGTCACCGGGGCGCAGATGCAGATGATGCCGTCCGCGCCGATGGAAAAGTGGCGGCGGGAGAGGTCCTGCGAAAGGGCTGCGATGTTCTCCGGCACACCGCTTTCGCGGCAGTCGAGATAGATATAATCGTTGGCACAGCCCTGCATTTTGGTGAATGAAAGCTTCATGTTGAAAACTCCTTTGGGGCTGCTGGTCAGTCCCCATAAACTTGCCACTCTATAATGATAAGAAAATAGCCCCCGTCTGTCAAGCAGAAAAGGGCTGGCAGAGAGATTTTGAACGGAATTTTTGCCCGGAAAACCATGCTGGATGCAAAACGGGGCTTGACAATAAGCATATCATGGGATATAAAGAAAGAGAGCGTTCTGCGCAGGGAGACAGTCTGCCCGCCAAAGGGGAGGAGGGAAAGGCTGCCATGGTCTGCGCAGCGTGAAGATGCGAAATTAAAGCAAAAGGAGACCGCTATCATGGATACGTTTGAGAAGATCCGCGCACTGCTGGCAGAACAGCTGGACATCGACCCCGCTAAGATCACGATGGACAGTGACATTATGGGCGATTTTGAGGCCGACAGCCTCGACATCGTGGATATGGTGATGACGCTGGAGGATGAGTTTGGCATCGAGGTGCCGGACGACGCCATCGAGAACCTGCGCACGGTGGGTGATGTGGTGAAGTTTGTGGACAGCCACAAGGGCTGAGCGACCAACAAGCAAAAAAGCCCCGCATCCGCGCCTCTGCACACGGCAGAGTAGGCGGCGGGGCTTTATATATGGGTTCGTGCGGAACGATGAGCGTTTGGCGCACGGCCTTGGGAGGATAAGATTAAAATGGCAAAAGACAACAAAAAGCTCGTACAGGCGATCACCAGTCAGGAGGAGAACTTCGCACAGTGGTATACCGACATCTGCGTCAAGGCAGAGCTGGTCGAGTATTCCAGCGTGAAGGGTTTCATCATCCTGCGCCCCTATGGTCAGGCCATCTGGGAGCTGATCCAGAAGGACATGGATGCCCGGTTCAAGGCAACCGGCCACGAGAACGTGGCCATGCCCGTGCTGATCCCCGAGAGCCTGCTGCAGAAGGAAGGCGAGCTGGTCAATGGCTTCGCGCCGGAGGTGGCGTGGGTCACGATGGGCGGCTCCGACAAGCTGGAAGAGCGTCTGGCTGTCCGCCCCACCAGCGAGACCATGTTCTGCGACCACTGGTCCCGCGTGCTGCACAGCTACCGCGAGCTGCCCATGAAGTACAACCAGTGGTGCAGCGTCGTGCGCTGGGAGAAGACCACCCGTCCCTTCCTGCGCAGCCGCGAGTTCTGGTGGCAGGAGGGCCACACCATCCACGAGACTGCAGCCGAGGCTGAGGCTGAGACCCAGCAGCAGCTGAACTGCTACGCAGACGTCTGCGAGCAGGACCTGGCTATCCCTGTTGTCAAGGGCCGCAAGACCGATAAGGAAAAGTTCGCCGGTGCTGAGGCTACCTACACCATCGAAGCCATGATGAAGGACGGCAAGGCCCTGCAGAGCGGCACCAGCCACTACTTCGGAGATAAGTTCAGCAAGGCTTACGACGTGACCTTCACCGGCCGCGACAACCAGCTGCATCATCCGTTCCAGACCAGCTGGGGCGTTTCCACCCGTCTGGTGGGTGCTATCATCATGACCCACGGCGATGACGACGGCCTGATCCTGCCCCCGGCCATTGCCCCCATTCAGGTGGTGGTGGTGCCCATTGCCGCCCACAAGCCCGGCGTTTCCGAAAAGGCTGCCGAGCTGGCCGAGAAGATCAGCAAGTACGCCCGCGTGAAGCTGGACGACAGCGACAACGCCCCCGGCTGGAAGTTTGCCCAGTGGGAGATGAAGGGCGTGCCCCTGCGCCTTGAGATCGGCCCCAAGGATCTGGAAAAGAACCAGTGCGTTCTGGTGCGCCGCGACACCCGCGAGAAGATCTTTGTAAGCTTGGACGAGCTGGAGACCGCCATTCCCGCCCAGCTGGAGGCTCTGCGCAAGGATCTGTACCAGCGTGCGCTGGAAAACCGCGAAAAGCGCACCTGGGCTGCCACCACCATGGACGAGGTGAAGGAGCTGGCAAAGGCCAACACCGGCTACATCAAGACCATGTGGTGCGGCGATCTGGCCTGTGAGATGAAGATGAAGGAAGAGGCCGGACTTTCCAGCCGCTGCATGCCCTTTGAGCAGGAGCAGCTCAGCGATGTGTGCCCCTGCTGCGGCAAGCCCGCCAAGGCAATGGTCTACTGGGGCGTTGCTTACTAAGCAACCGCTTCTCTGAGCCTTTGCGCAGGACGATCTAAAATGGCCGCCGCGTGCGCTTTGGCCATCTTCAGTGGAAAGAATATTTTATAGTTCGGGACAGCGGAACGCCTGCGGGCGTTCCGCTGTTCCCTTTTTACAGGAGGGGTCACAGAGGGAAACAGCTGTCCTATTGCTGACAACCTGCACATTCTCTGCTGTGGCACTCTCAGCAAAAAAGAACCGTCACCCTAGCCGGTGACGGTTCTTAGTCTTTAAGAACTTACATCAAAAGGGCTGACCGCTTGTCGCAGTGCCTTTTCTATTTACAATATACCCACTTTTGAGGTTTCTGTCAAGAGCACGCAGCTTCGTTTCTGCGTGCTTTTTTCTTACCGGTCAAAGGTGGTGCTGAGGGTGGTCTGCCAGCTTTCGCCGGGGGCAAGGCAGGCGGCTGCGGCGCGCTGCTCCCAGTCCTGCGGGTCGGTAGTAGCGGCGGGCAGGCTGTGCCACGGCTCAATGCACACAAAGCGCACCGGCTTTGCGGGAGCCGACCAGATGAGCGAATAGGGGTAGCCCTCCACCCGGCAGGTGATATTGCGGCCGGTGTCCTTCTCGCAGATGCCAATGGTGCCGGTGCGCAGGCCTGCCATGCAGAAGCTGTCGCTGGCAAACAGGTCATCGGTCAGCGGGATAGCCTGCTGGTTCTTCCACTGGTAATAGCTCTTGCCGCTCAGCAAGCCGTTGGGGCGGGCATCGAGGATGACCGGGCTTTCCGGCCGGTCAAAACGGAACTCGTAATCGGTGGTGGTGTGCTTGGCGTCGAACGGCACATTGAACGCCGGGTGGAAGCCGATGCCGAAACGCAGCTCCTCGGTGCCGGGGTTCGTCACCTGCAAAGTATGGTGCACGGTCTTGCCCTCCAGACGGAAGGTGCTGGTAAGCACAAAATCATAAGGAAAACGCTCTGCCTTGATGGCATCGTCCGCCCGCAGTTCCAGCTGGATGGTGTCTCCCTCCGCCCGCAGCAGAGTGTGCTCCAGATCCCGGGCAAAGCCGTGCTGACCGCCCTTCCATGTTTTGCCCTTGGCGGCAAAGGTGCCGTCCACCAGCTTGCCCGTCCACGGGAACAGGATGGGTGCATGGCGCTTCCAGATGGCGGGGTCGGCCTGCCAGAGCATCTCTTCGCCTGCGGCATTCTTCAGGCTGACGGCCTCTGCACCGTGGGTGTCCACGGTCAGGGTCAGGAATTCGTTGTGAATGGTTGCCTGCATTTTCAGTATCTCCTTTGTCCTTCTTATTTTCCGGGGCCTGCTGCTTCCAGTATACTCCCCCGTGTGCCAAAAATAAAGCCCCTTCCCATGCTTGCACAAATCGTCACTGGGCAAAAGGCTTCCCCGACCGGGGGAAGCCTTTATTCGGAAGCACGATTTCCATGCTCTGCTTGCTTCAACAGGGCTGTGCCAGCGGCAGGGTGACGACAAAGGTAGTGCCGTTTTCGCTGCTGCTCTCCACAGTCACACTGCCGCCGTGCAGTACGGCGATCTCCCGCACAAGGGCAAGGCCAAGCCCCACGCCGCCCATCTCCCGGCTGCGGGACTTATCCACCCGGAAAAAGGGCTGGAAAATGCTCTCCCGGCAGTCTGCGGGGATGCCCGGGCCGGTATCTGCAACGCGCAGCACAGCGGCCTGCTTTTCCTGCCGCAGGGTGACGCGCACTGCCCCGCCGGGGCGGTTATACTTGATGCCGTTTTCCACCAGATTGAACACCAGCCGGTAGATCAGCGCATCACTGCCCACCATGCCCAGCTCCGCGCAGTCCTGCTGCAAGGAGATGTTGTTTTTCTGAGCAAGGGAGGTCAGGTCGGTCAAGATTTCCTCTACCAGCGGTGCAAGGGCAACGTGGTCGGTGCGGGAGACCGATTGCAGATTGCTCATTTCCAGCAAAGTGCGCACAAGGGCGGTCAGGCGGTCCAGCTGCTCCCGCACAGAGCTGACCAGCCCGGCGGTCTCGGCATCCATGGCCGGGTGCTCCTCTGCAAACAGTTCCAGCTTTGTCTGCAAAATAGCCAGCGGAGTGCGCAGCTCGTGGGCGGCGTTACCCGCAAACTGCCGCTGCAATTCAAAAGACTGTGCCAGACCATCCAGCATCCGGTTCACCGACCGGCTCAGCTGCCCGAATTCCTGCACGGTATCTTCGTCCAGACGGACGGTGGCGATGCTGTCCTGATCGACCCGCTGCGCCTGCTGCGCAAGCTGCTGCAAAGGTTTCAGCGCTCTGCCGCTGACAAAATAAGCGATGGCCGCGCTGAGGATGGTGACCACAGCAG
>ERZ827496.2504-NODE-2504-length-18120-cov-3.759923_pt1 | contig 18120 bp, 13 predicted proteins | sample MGYA00519769_ERZ827496 | MGnify/ENA primary metagenome ERZ827496 (study PRJEB31778, sample SAMEA3449327) | human gut metagenome | biome: human gut; feature: human-associated habitat; material: faeces | place: United Kingdom | collected 2010/2012 ...
CGCCGACAGCTCTCCCAAAGGGAGAGCCAAGTTCCGCGCGTAATGCACTACACCGAACGGTGCATAGAAGTGCGCCCTCGTTATCTGTTCGATAAATTCCGATTTGCAGGTGAGTTCGGCTCCATAGTATCATATGGCCGGATAAACTACAAGAACAGCCACAGCAGTGCAAACTGCTGTGGCTGTTCGCTGCCTTACGAACACCGGCCATTTTGCGGCGTTTTCCTTTTTCAGTCGTCCGGCTCGCCGGTCATGACCGTGTGCCGGATGCGGCGGATACCACACCCACGCCGCTTGCGCAAGCGGGCGGCGGACAAAAAACTCCGGCGGCTCTGTTTTTGAGCCGCCGGAGCATTTTATACGGTTTTCGCTCAGGCGTTCTGGATCAGCAGCTCCGCGATCTGCACGCAGTTGGTGGCTGCGCCCTTGCGCACCTGATCGCCGCAGCACCAGAGACACAGGCCGTTGGGATCGGTCAGGTCGGGGCGGATGCGGCCGACGAACACGAGATCCTGATCCGACGTGTCGAGCGGCATGGGATACTGCAGCGCGTCAAGATCGTCCACGAGGCGGCAGCCGGGGGCGGCGGTGATGGCCGCGCGCGCCTCGTCCACGGAGATGTGGTGCGCGAAGTGCACGGCGGCGGAGATGGAGTGGCTGCGCACGACGGGCACGCGCACGCAGGTGCACGAGACGTTCATGTCCGGCAGATGCAGGATCTTGCGGCCCTCGTTCTGCAGCTTCATCTCCTCGGAGGTGTAGCCGTCGCACTGCTCGCAGCCGATCTGCGGGATGACGTTGTAGGCGATCTGGTGCGCGAACACCCTCGGCGCGTAGGCCTTGCCGTCGCGCAGGGCGTCGACCTCGTTTTGCAGCTCGATCGGGCCGCCGGCGCCTGCGCCGGACACGGCCTGATACGTCGAGACGACCATGCTGTGGATGGGCGAGAGCTTGCGCAGCGCGTTGATGGCCGTCAGCGTGATGATGGTCGAGCAGTTGGGGTTTGCGATGATGCCGTGGTGCAGCTTCACGTCGCCGGGGTTGATCTCCGGCACGACGAGCGGCACGTTCGGGTCGAGACGGAAGGCCGAGGAGTTATCCACGAATACGGCGCCGGAGCGCACGATCGCGGGGGCAAAGCGCTCGGCAATGTCGTTTTCCGCCGCGCCGAGGACGATGTCCATGCCGGCGAAGGCGGCGTCCGTCGCCTCCTCGACGACGATGTCCTGCCCCTGCCACGACACGACTTTGCCGGCCGAGCGGGCGCTTGCGAGCAGGTGCAGCTCCCCGACGGGGAACTTGCGCTCGGCGAGGATCTTCATCATTTCCTGCCCCACGGCGCCGCTTGCGCCGAGGATGGCAACACGATACTGCTTCATATCTGAACTTCCTTTCTTACTTCACAAAGCTGTTATACAGGACCTGAATGGCGGGGGCAAAATCCTTCGTGTCCACGCCGACGATGATGTTGAGCTCGTCCGGCCCCTGCGAGATCATGCGGATGTTGATGCCGTGCTCGCCGAGGGCAGCGAAGATGCGGCCCGACGTGCCGGGACGGAACACCATCTTCCGGCCGACGGCCGCGACGATGGAGATGTTCTCCGTCACGTGCAGGTGATCCGGCTTGAGCTGCTTTTCCAGCTCGCCGAGCACGGAATACAGGCACGGGGCGATCTTCTCGCTCGGCACGACGAGCGACAGGCAGTCGATGCCGCTGGGGGCGTACTCAATGCTCACGCCGTGGCGCTCAAACACCTCGAACACCTGCCGGAACATGCCCACGCTCGAGGACATGCCGGTCTTGGCGATGGTGACGATGGAGTAGTTTTTCTTGCCCGCGATGCCGGTGATGAGCCGCCCGTCGTCCACGTCGTCAAACGACTCCATGATGAGCGTGCCGGGGTGGTCGGGGTCGTTGGTGTTACGGATGTTGAGCGGGATGTTCTTCTCGCGCACGGGGAACACCGTCCCCTCGTGCAGCACCTGCGCGCCGACGAAGCTCAGCTCGCGCAGCTCGTTATACGTGATGCGCTCGATCGGCAGCGGGTCGGGCACGATGCGCGGGTCTGCCATGAGGATGCCGGACACGTCCGTCCAGTTTTCGTACACGTCGGCATTGAGCGCCGCCGCCGCGAGCGCGCCGGTGATGTCGCTGCCGCCGCGGGAGAAGGTGCGGATCTTGCCGTCGGGCGTCACGCCGTAAAAGCCGGGGATGACGACGCTGCGCCCCTCGGCCAGCCGCTGCAGCGCGGCGTAGGACGCCTCCTTGTCGATCGTGCCGTCAAAGCGGAAGCGCACCCACAGCTCCGCGTCGAGAAACGAGTAGCCGAGGTAGTCCGCCATGAGCAGGGCGGAGAAATATTCGCCGCGCGACACGAGCTCCTCCTCCGAGATGCCGCTGCGCAGCTGCTGGCGCAGCACGTCGAGCTCGGCCTCAATGTCGACGCTCAGCCCGCACTCGTCGCGGATGGCGATGTAGCGCTCGCAGATCATCTGAAAGATGCTCTCGCAGCTCACGCCGTACTGCAGATGCGCGTGGCAGAGGTAGAGGAGGTCTGTGAGCTTGTGGTCGTCCGCGTCACGCTTTCCGGCGGCGGACACGACGATGACTCTGCGCGCGGGGTCGGCGCGCACGATCTCGCGCACTTTTTCAAACTGCTTGGCGTCCGCCATCGACGAGCCGCCGAATTTTGCAACCTTGAGCATGGTGTCCTCCTTATTGCAGCGCGGCGAAGAAGCTCTCGCCGTCCTGCTCGAGCGCCTGCGCCATGAGCGCGTGCATCCGGCTCACGGGGATGGGCTGCGTGATGACGGCGCCGTCCCAGTCACCCTCGGCGAGGGCGGCCAGCTCCGGCAGCGCGGCGCGCGTGCGCACGTAGTAGCGGTGCTGCACGCCGGCATTGTCTGGCACGGCCGGAACGAAGGAATCGGTGTAAAACGCGTGCACGCCGCGCGTGATGTCCACCAGATCCTGCACAACGTTGTAGGCAGTCGGGTAGCGCCCCGCGCCCTGACCGAAGAAGCTCTGCACGCCCATACGGTCGCCGTCCATGCTGATGAGGTTGAAGTTCGCGGGCACAGCGGCCTCGAGCGCGTCGCTGCCGAGCAGCGTCGGCTCGACGTAGGCGCTGATGCTGCCGCCGCGCTGTTCGGCGGTGGCGATCAGCTTGCACGTGCAGTCATGCGCCTGAAAGCGTGCGATGTCCGCCTTGCGCACGTTGCGGATGCCGGACACCGGCACGTCCGCCTCGCGCAGCGACACGCCGAAGGCGACGTTCGCGGACAGGATCAGCTTGCGCTGGATGTCCAGCCCGTCGATGTCGGCCGAGGGGTCGGCCTCGGCATAGCCGAGCGCCTGCGCCTGCGCGAGCACGTCGGCAAAGTCCACATCGCTGTGGTGCATCGCGTCCATGATGTAGTTGGTCGTGCCGTTGAGGATGCCCCAGACGCGGGAGATGTGGTTGGCGCGCGCGGCCTTTTCAAGGTTCGTGAGCCACGGGATGCCGCCGCCGACCGCCGCCGTGCACCGCAGCGCCGCACCGTGCTCCCTGGCGAGCGCGTTGAGCTCGTCATAGTAGCGGCACATGAGGTATTTGTTCGAGGACACCACGTTCTTCCCGGCGCGCAGCGCAGCCGCCACGTATTCATACGCCGGGTGCAGACCGCCCATGACCTCCACGACGGTGTCCACCGCGGGGTCGCTGAGAATGTCCCGGATATCATACGTGGTCTTGGCGGTCAGCTCGCCGAGATCGCGCCGGCACAGCACCCACGCTGCGCGGATATCGTCCCGGTCGGCGAGCATATCGTAAACGCCCCTGCCGACAACGCCAAAACCAAGAAGTCCGATGTTCATGATGTTCCCTCACTTTAGATCCGATGAAAATTGCCCACGATAAGCGGACATATGTTTTTCGAGCGAGAACAATATACCACGCCTGTCTGTGAAATGCAAGGCTGCATAGCATTTTTGCGCCGAAAACGGCAAAAAACCGGCAGAAGCGAACTTCTGCCGGTTGCCTTTGTGCAGTTTTACTGTCCGGTGTCCGGCTGTGTCAGCCAGAGCAGCGCGCCGAGGAGAAAAAACAGCGCTGCCGTGGCAGCGCGGCCGCCATACAGCCGCGGCAATATCACGCCGGAGGCGGGCAGAACAACGCTGGCGACCAGAATTGCCAGACACAGGCCGAACAGCACCCGGACGAGCGGGCGCACCCAGGGTGCGCCGCGCCGCGGCCGCAGACGCGTGACCATGTGCAGCGCCTGCAGCAACGTCCACGCCAGCGCGCACAGCAGCAGAGGCTCGGTTATGAGCATGGCCGCCAGCGGCGCCATGCCCCCGCGCTGGTACTGCCGGAGACAGGCCGCGTGCAGGTATGCCCACAGCCCGGCCAGTATGAGCGCGACGGCCCCCATGAGGCACAGCCTGCGCAGCGCCGCCCGGCGGGCATCGGCGGATAGCGCCCCGTCCAGCAGCTCCGTGAGCTCGACGCAGAGCGCGTCTGCGAGCCGCTGCAGCGTCTCCACGTCCGGGCGGGAGCGGCCGGTCTCATAATTCGATATGGTCTGCCGCGTCGTGTGCACGGTCTGCGCCAGATCGTCCTGCGTCAGCTTCCGGCACACGCGGGCGCGGCGGATGTTGGCTCCAATGTCGCGCATGGTGTTCACCTCGTTCAAAGCATACCATGCGCGGGCGCGCTTTGTCACGCAAAGAACCTTTGCGCGCGCAAAAAACCGGCAGAAGCGAACTTCTGCCGGTCGTGTTTGTGCAGTTTTACTGTCCGCGGTTTTGCAGCGCGGTCAGGTAGGGGTTGAAGCGGCGCTCGGTCTCGAGCGTGGAGCAGTCCATGTGGCCGGGGTAGACCTCGTAATCGCCGGGCAGCGCCGCAATCTTCGCCAGCGACTGCAGCTCGACCTCCATGCTGCCGCCCTCGAAATCCGTGCGGCCGCAGGAGCCGGCAAAGAGCGTGTCGCCGGTGAAGAGCGCGTCGCCGCAGATGAGCGTCACGCCGCCGGGGGTGTGGCCGGGCGTCTCCATGACGCGGAAGGTCAGACTGCCGACCTTGACCTCGTCGCCCTCCTTATAAAAGATCGTGCCCTCGGGCGGGACGAACGAGTAGCTGTCGAACGCGACGGCCGTGCCCGCGTCGAGCGCGTTCATGTACACGGGCGCGCCGGTCTCCTCGTGCACGGCGTAGACGGCGCCGGTGTGGTCGTAGTGACCGTGCGTGAGCAGGATGGCGCGGCAGGTGAGGTGGTTGTCCTCCAGATAGTAGAGGATGGTGTTGGACTCGTCGCCCGGGTCGATGACGGCGCACTCGAGCGTGGTCTCGTCGGTGACGATGTAGCAGTTGGTCATGAGGTGCCCGACGGGCAGACATTTGATGAGCATGGGGTAGCCTCCTTTATAATTGATCGGTATCGAGCAGGATGGTAACAGGTCCGTCGTTGACGGACGCGACTTGCATATCCGCGCCGAACTCGCCCGTGCGCACCGTGAAGCCGCGGGCCCGACAGCCGGCGATCACGCGCTCATAGAGCGGCACGGCGGTCTCCGGCCGGGCGGCGGCCGTGAAGCCGGGGCGGCGGGAGCGGCAGTCGGCAAAGAGCGTGAACTGGCTCACGATGAGCAGCTCTGCGCCCGCGTCGGTGGGATTGACGTTCATTTTGCCATTGGCATCTTCAAACACGCGCAGGCCGCAGACCTTGTCGACGATGCGGTCGGCTTCGGCCTCGGTATCGGACACGTGCACGCCCAGCAGCACGAGAAACCCCTTGCCGATGCGCGCGGTCTCCTGTCCGCCGATCGTGACGGACGCTTCGTTCACACGGGTGATGACAGCTCTCATGCTTTGCCCTCCTGTTTGGTTTTCCCTGCGTTTTTGGCGTGCTCGGCCTGCATTTCCGCCGTGTTGGCAGTGGCCTTCGCGATGTCGGACGCGCCGCTGCGCGAGATGCGGATGACGCCGCGGACGGCGCTCAGGCGGCTGATGATCGTGCGCAGCTCGGACAGATCGTGCACCTCGACGGTGATCGTGATGGTCGAGCGGCCGCTGTCCACGTCGCGCGCGGTGAGCGTGCGCACCTTGGCGTTGAGCGTGTTGAGCGCGGTGGCCACGTCCATCACGAGACCCGAGCGCTGTGCGCTGAGCAGCGTGAGCGTCGTGCCGTAGGAATCGGTGGTGTTCTCCGCCCAGCTCACGCGGATCCAGCGGCCGGCGGTCTCCGGATTGTCGCGGCTGGCGAGGTAGTTTTCACAGTCCGTGCGGTGGATGGACACGCCCGCGCCGCGCGTGATGAAGCCGATGATGCTGTCGCCGGGCACCGGCGTGCAGCAGCGGGAGAATTTGATGAGGCAGTTATCGAGCCCCTCGACGAGGATGCCGTGCACGGCGTGGCGCGGACGCTTGTTGCGGCGCTCGGCCGCCTCGTTGATGCGGTCGATGGCGTTTTTCTGGTTGGCCTTCTGGCTGCGCAGGATCTCGTCGCGGATGCGGTTGACGGTGCGCGTGGCGGTCACGCCGCCGTAGCCGATGGCGGCGTACAGATCGTCGAGCGAGGTGAAGGCCAGCCGCTTGAGGATCAGCGGCTGGATCTCGTCGCCCATGATGTCGGCCGGGGCGATGCCGTTGGCGCGCAGCTCGCGCTCAAACTGCTCCTTGCCGTGGACGATGTTTTCCTCGCGGCGCTCTTTTTTGAACCACTGCTTGATCTTCGTGCGCGCGGCGCCGCTCTTGGCGAGACTGAGCCAGTCGCGGCTCGGGCCGGGCGCGTTTTTTGACGTGCGGATGTCGACGATGTCGCCGTTTTGCAGCACGTAGTCGAAGTTCACGATGCGGCCGTTGACCGTCGCACCGACCATGCTGTTGCCGATCGCGGAGTGGATGCTGTAGGCAAAGTCGATCGGCGTCGCGCCGGCGGGCAGGTTGATCACGTCGCCCTTCGGCGAGAACACGAACACCTCGTCGGCGAACATATCCACCTTCAGATTGTGGAAAAAGTCCTGCGCGTCGGACTCCTGCTGCGTCTCGAGCAGGCGGCGGATCCAGGCGAACTTTTCCTCGTCGCCGGCCTTGGTGCCCTCGCCGCTGCCGGTCTTGTATTTCCAGTGCGCCGCGACGCCGTATTCCGCCGTCATGTGCATCTCCCACGTGCGGATCTGCACCTCGAACGGGATACCCTCCGAACCGATGACCGTCGTGTGCACGCTCTGGTACATATTCGGCTTCGGCGTGCTGATGTAGTCCTTGAAGCGGCCGGGCAGCGGCTTGTACATATCGTGGATGATGCCGAGCACGTTGTAGCAGTCGGGGATCGTGTCCACGATCACGCGAAACGCGCACAGGTCAAAAATACCGTTGATGTCGAGCTTCTGCGCGTACATCTTGCGGTAGATGCTGTAGATGTGCTTGATGCGGCTCGAGATGGTGGCGTGCACGCCGTCGAGCTCCAGCCGCTCGCGGATCTGCGTGCGCATCTCGTCCATGAATTTTTCCAGCGTCGGCATACGCGCCTCGAGCGCGTCCGTGATGGCGCGGTAGCCCTCGGGGTCGAGGTAGAGCAGCGAGAGGTCCTCGAGCTCCCACTTGATCTTCTGCATGCCGAGGCGGTGCGCGATGGGGGCGTAGATCTCCATCGTCTCGAGGGATTTGATGCGCTGCTTCTCCTCGCTCTGGTAGGCCATCGTGCGCATATTGTGCAGACGGTCGGCCATCTTGATGAGGATGACGCGGATGTCCTTGGCCATGGCCAGCAGCATCTTGCGCATATTCTCCATCTGCTGTTCTTCGACGCTTGTATACTGCACGCGCGTGAGCTTGGTGACACCCTCGACGATGTCGGCCACCGAGGTGCCGAAGCTGCGCGCGATGTCGTCATGCGTGAGCGAGGTGTCCTCGATCGTGTCGTGCAGCAGCGCCGAGATGATCGAGTCCTCGTCGAGCCCCATCTCCGCCGTGATGATGGCGGCGGCAATGCAGTGCGACACATAGGGCGAGCCGTCGCGGCGCTTTTGCCCCGAATGCGCACGGTCGGCGCACTCAAAGGCCGCGCGCACGCGGCCGAGATCCGCCGGGATGCCGGCGGAGGTGATCTTCTGTTCCAGCTCCTGATAGTGCGCCTCGAGGTCGTAGGGCACCGGAGTCGCGTTTTCGGCGCGGGTCGCTTCAGACATGGGGGTTGCTCCTTTCCGAAAAGGAATGGGAATTTCCTGATAATGTTTCATAGCAGCTTCTGCCGGCGGTCGCGCAGCGCCTGCAGCAGCTTCGACGCGCCGAGATCCACCTTGCCGCTGGTCGGCAGCGGGCGTAGGCGCAGCGTCTCACCGTCGAAGTCGACGGTGGCGAGTCCCATCTCGGCCATGACGCGCAGGCACACGCAGAATTTTTCCGGGCGCATGGGCGCGCGCTCCGGCAGCTCCGAAAGGGAAAAGACCATCGGCGCCTTCAGCCAGCGCCACGCCACGGCGAAATCCGCCCGCAGGGGGTAGAGATCCACCGTGTCCCACGCGGGCACGCACTGGTTTTTGAGCAGCGCGCTGCACAGCGGCAGCGGGTCGCTCGGCCGCACATCGGTCACGAGCAGCTGCACGCTGCGGCGGCCGCGAAATTCGTTGATCTGCGGCGTGAAGGCCACATCCGTCCACTGGCCGATGCGCACGCCGAGCTCCGCCGGGGTGCAGGAGAAGAAGATGCCGGCATAATTATACCCGCCCTTGGCAAAATGCAGCCGCAGGTGGCGGCCGCCGCCGATGGGCACGGCGTTGACGAGCCGCGCACCCGTGATGCACAGCAGGGGCTTGGGGTTGCCGTTGCCGCACGGCTCGAGCGCGTCGAGCGACTCGATGCACGCCATGGTCAGCAGGTGCGGATCGTCCACGCGCAGGTCGCACGTGAGCTCCGGCAGGTCGTCGGCCGGGTTTTTCCGGTAATATTCGCCGAGCGCGCGGCGGAAGCGGTCGATGTTTTCCCGCCGGATGGTCAGCCCGGCCGCCAGCGCGTGGCCGCCGAAGCCCTCGAGATACTCCGAGCAGGCGCTCAGGGCGTTATACAGGTTGAAGCCGCCGAAGCTGCGGCACGAGCCCTTGCCGCGCTCGCCGTCGCAGCAGATCATGATCGTCGGCAGATGAAACTCCTCGCTCAGGCGCGAGGCGGCGATGCCGATCACGCCCTGATGCCACGTGTCGCTTGCGAGCACGAGCGGCGCGCGCGGCGGATAGCGGCACGCGATGGCCGAGGCCTCCTCCCAGATCTGCTGCTCGAGCTCCTGCCGCTCGCGGTTGAGCTGGCAGAGCCCGGCGGCGTAGCGGTCGGCCTCGCCGCCGTCCTGTGTCAGCAGCAGCAGCGCCGCGACGGCCGTCTTGCCCAGGCGGCCGGCCGCATTGATGCGCGGCGCGAGCGTGAAGCCGATGGTCGTGGCCGTGACAGGCCGCCCCTCCGCGCCGCACTCGTGCAGCAGTGCGCGGATGCCCGGCCGGGGGCGGGCGTTGATCTGCGCCAGCCCCTGCGCCACGAGATAGCGGTTCTCGCCCGTGAGGGGCATGACGTCCGCCACCGTGCCGATGGCGACGAGGTCGCCGTATTCGCGCAGCACCTGTTCGCTGTCGCCCTCGAGCGCGCACAGCAGCTTGAACGCCACGCCCACGCCCGCAAGCCCGCTGTTCGGATACTGCGAGCCGGGGCGCTTCGGGTCGACGACGGCCACGGCGTTCGGGATCGCCTGCCCGCTGCATTCGTGGTGGTCGGTGATGACCATGTCGATGCCGCGCTGCAGGGCGTAGTTCGTCTCGTCGATGGCGGTGATGCCGCAGTCGACGGTGATGATGAGCGTGATGTCGTCGGCGCGCTGCAGGCTCGTGATCGCGTCCATGTTCAGACCGTAGCCCTCCTCGATGCGGTCGGGGATGTACGGGTGCACGGGCACGCCGCGGCGGCGCAGATAGTCCGTGAGCACGCATGTCGACGTGATGCCGTCGACGTCGTAGTCGCCAAAGACGGCCACGTGCTCCCGCCGCTCGATGGCGGCACGGATGCGCGCGACGGCCTTGTCCATGTCCTGCAGGAGCATGGGGTCGAACACGCTCTGGTCGCCGCCGCTGAGAAAGGTGCGCGCCTGCCCGGCGTCATCATAGCCGCGCAGTGCCAGCAGCACCGCCAGCAGCGGGGAATAGCCCGCGCGCAGCAGCGCCTCCGGCGGCTGCGGCGCGGTATATGGAATTTTCCAGTTGCGGTATTTCATATGCGCTGTGTGCCTCAAATCCAAAACGATCGATTATAATAATACAATAATTTATTATTCTATCAAAATATCTGTGCAGATGCAAGAGGCGCGTGTTGGTTATCTGCCGCCGCCGGGGGCGATTTTTCGCCGCCGTGCGCCTTGCTTCCTGCCCTTGACAGGGATGTGCCGCCGGTGGTACGATATGGCGGGCATGCCGGCGTGGCGAAACAGGCAGACGCAAGGGACTTAAAATCCCTCGGTGGCAGCACCGTGCGGGTTCGAGCCCCGCCGCCGGCACCAGAAAATCGGCCGCTCTCGCACGAGAGCGGCCGATTTTTGTTTGCGGGCACGCCGGAGCGCGCTTGCGCTGCAAGTGCGGATTTTGTGCGCCTTCACATTTCTGCGCGGTGAGGCGCCATGCGCCCGGCCACGACGGCGATGTAGCCCAGCACGATCGTGAGATAGTACGACGCCAGCCGCCAGATGAGCATGGCGGTCGTCAGATAGTCGCCGAACAGCGGCGAAAAGGCGAGGTAGAACGTGCCCTCGCTTGCGCCGGACGCGCCCGGCATGGGAAAGCAGCTCGCCCCGATGTACAGCAGCACCTGCGTGCCCGTGACCTGCCAGAACGGCGCGCCGCGCAGCCCGAAGCCGCGATACGTGCAGTAGGCGACCGACATATACGCCGTGCACTGCAGCAGCGCGAGCGCGAGCGCCCCGGCAAGCTTTGCCCGGTGGCGGATGCCGGCGGCAAAGGCGTCGTGATACTCCGCGACGAAGGCACACCACTTTTCGGCGGCCGCTGCGGGGTCTGCGCCCCGGCGGACGAACGGGCGGCGCCGGTACAGCCAGCGGATGCACGCCGTGCCGAATGCGGACATCGGCTTCGGGAAAATGGCCGAGAGCAGCACGAGCGCCAGCAGCCCCGCGTGCACGAGCAGACCCAGCGCCAGCACGGGGATCCACGCCGCGCTCTGCGCTGCGAGCTTGCCGCCGCACAGGCACATGCCCACGATGCCGAGCGACACGAGCGCGATGTTCCACAGGCTGTAGACCGTGCAGATGACGGATGTGGCCGTGCCGGTCGGGATGCCGCGGCGGTGCATATGCAGCACCTGAAACGGCTGACCGCCGGCGGCTGCGGGCGTCACGGCCGAGTAGAAGAAGCCGATCATCGACACGTCGATGCTGTCGACGAGCGGCTGCGCGCAGCCGAATGCGCGCGTGATGAGCCGGTACTTGAGCGCGTCGCACAGGTAGTACAGCAGCATGCACCCGACGATCGCAGCCGTCCAGCCCGGCATCAGCGCCTCGAGCGAGGCGCGCACGTCGCCCGCGTCGAGCGTTGCGGCGGCAAAGATCGCCAGCGCTGCCGCGCCGAGCGTCAGCAGGCCGATCGAGAGCCGCTGTTTTTTCTTGTCGTGTTTCATAGGCAGACCTCGCTGCAGAAGAAAATTCTGATAAGACCTTATATTATAACGGATATGCAGGCCAAGTGCAACCAAAAACCGGGCGTCCCGACTGGGACACCCGGTTTGGCATCAAAAGACGAGCTGCACGAGCAGCATGTAGCACACGGTGCCGGCGGCGATGCTCAGCAGCGTGCTGCGCCGCCACCAGTGCAGACCCGCCGTCACGCCGACGGCGATGACCTGCGGCACCCACGGCCCGGCCGATGTGAACTGCGTCCCGCGCAGGCAGTAGACCAGCAGCGAGACCATGACGGCCATGGGCAGAATTTTGCCGAGGTACTCCACGACCTTCGGCACGGCGCGGCGGCCGAACAGCAGCCACGGCAGCCAGCGCTCGAAAAACGTGCACGCGGCGCAGACCGCGATGATGGCGATGCTCTGTCCGACGGAGAGGGTCATGCCTGCGCACCTCCTTCGGCATACTTCGGCGCGAGCACCGGGCGCAGCAGCGTGAGCGCCGCGACCGTCACAAGCAGGGATGGCAGCAGGAACTTGTCCGGCCCGAGCAGCAGGAGCGCCCCGATGCTCGACACGGCAGCGACCACGGCGGGGATGCGCGTGCGCGCGCCGCGCAGCTGATCGACCACGATGACCGTGAACAGCGCCGTGAGCGCAAAGTCGATGCCCGTGGTGTCAAACGTGATGAGCGAGCCGACGAGCCCGCCGAGCATGGACAGCGCCACCCAGTAAAACGTCACGAGCGCGGCCGTGAGCACATAGGCCCACTTCTCATTGACGTCGGGGCCGAAATCGTGCGAGCAGTGCAGCGAATAGTTCTCGTCGCACAGCGAATAGATCAGAAACCAGCGCCACGGGCCGAAGGAGCGGAATTTGTCGATGAACGACAGGCCGTAGAAAATGTGCCGGCTGTTGAGCAGCAGCGCCAGCACGGCCACCGTGGCCAGCGACACGCCGCCGGCAAAAAACGTGACCATGAGAAACTGCAGCGAGCCCGCCAGAACGAACAGGCTGCACGCGCCCGACCACAGGAAGTTGTAGCCCGCCTGCTGCATGAGCAGCCCGTAGGCGATGCCGACGGGGAAGAAGCCGATCAGGATCGGGATCGAGTGATGGAAGGCGTAGGCGGCCGTCTTGCGCATGGCGCAGCGCTCCTTTCGGACGAAAAATGGCAGTGGAGCCCAGTATAACAGAGCGTTTTCGCGTTTTCAACAAAGGTTATAAAAATGTCAGCGCCCGCCCGTTGGGGCAGACGCTGACGGAACTTTTCATGATGCGGGGTTCAGCTCAGGCCGGGGATGTTCAGACCGAAGAAGTCGGTGAGCTGGCAGAAGAGGATGAACGCCAGCAGCACGGGCACGATGAACTTGAAGCAGACCTTGAAATAGCCCGCCGCGCGGTATTTCACGCCGCTCTGCTCGCATTCGAGCTGCACGACCTCGGGCTTGAGCACCCAGCCGATGAGGATCGTCATCACGAGCGCACCGAGCGGCATGAGGATGCCCTCGGCGACCATGTCGTACAGGTCGAGCCAGCAATCGTTCCAGCCGCGCACGCCCAGACCGAACAGGGTGGCCGGCGTCTCGACGGCGGCGCCGCCGGCAACGCCCGCACCCAGACCGTCGAGCGCGACGAGCGAACCCGCGATGAACACGAGCGCCGCGACCTCGGACGTGTGCTTGGCGCGCTTGGGCGTGAGCCCCTTTTCGATCTGCTTGTCCACGGCGTAGGCCGTGCACAGCTCGAGCATGGAGATCGACGACGTGAGCGCCGCGATCAGCACGAGCAGGTAAAACAGGAAGCCGATGAGGTTGCCGACGCTGCCCATGTGGGAGAACACGGTCTGCATCGAGGCAAACAGCAATCCGGGGCCGGCGCCGTACTCCACGCCGAAGGCGGAGCAGGCGGGCATGACGGCCATGCCGGCCATGAGCGCGATGAGCGTGTCCGCGCCGCAGACGATGAAGGCGTTGCGCTGCAGGTGCTCCTGCTTGCCGAGGTAAGAGCCGTAGGTGATCATGACGCCCAGGCCGATCGACAGGGAGAAGAACATCTGCCCGGCGGCGTTTTTCAGCACGCGACCAAAGCCGACATTCGGGTCACTGAACACGGAGAAGTCGGGGCGGAACATGAACTTGTAGCCCTCGGCAGCGCCGGGCTGGCAGGCGATGTAGGCAATGATGAACACGAGCAGGCAAAACAGCGCCGGCATACCGATGTTGCAGAACTTCTCGATGCCGCCGTGCACGCCGCCGGACACGACGATGATGTTGAGCAGGATGTAGAGCACAAAAAACAGGATCATGCTCTTGGTATCCGTGAGAAAATAGCCGAAGAAGTCCGTGCCCTGTCCGGACCATGCAAACGTGCTCCCGCCGAAGAGCGAGAGGAAGTAGCCCACCGTGTAGCGCAGCACGATGCCGCCGAGCACGAAGTAGAAGCACATGATGCAAAAACCGCACAGCACGCCGGCATAGCCGAGCCAGGTGTACTTTTTCGACAGCGCGCGATAGGTGCTCACACCGCTCTTGCCGCTGCGGCGGCCGAGCGCGAGCTCACCGAGCATGACCGTCACGCCCACGAGCACGACGAGCACCAGGTAAAACAGCAGGAACACGGCACCGCCGCTCTTGCCCATCTTATACGGGAACCCCCAAATGTTTCCGAGGCCGACGGCCGAGCCGATCGAGGCCATAAGGAAGCCGAAGTTGCTGCCCCAGCCACCGCGCTTGGATTTGATATCTGTATCCACAAAACCCCTCCTGATCCTTCAGATTTCACCAAAATACTGCGCCCTCCACGCAGATGTTTATTCATTATAGCAGACACCTGCGTACAATTGCAAGCGTTACGCGATTGACAAACGCGATTGACAAATGACAAAAAGGCGGCCGCTCCGAATACGGAGCGGCCGCTTAGCCGGCTGAGGATTCTGTGCGCAAAGATTGCATTCAGATATCGAGGATGCCGAGCAGCACGATGCCTGCGACGATCAGCACCAGCATCATATAGTGCCGCCACGAGAGCTTCTCGCGCAGGAAGATGCGGCTCCAGAGCACGGACGCCGCGCAGTAGGCCGCGATGATGGGCGCGGCGTACATGACGTGGTCCTCATCCGCAATGGCGTAGATGTACGCGAACTGACCGGCCGTCTCAAAGAGCGCGCCGATATATTTCGGCGCCTCGCGCTTGGGCTGGAAGCGGTCGTGCCGGAAGAACTTGACATACACGAACGACACCACGGCCGCAAACAGGAACGTCAGCTCATACGCGCAGTTGGCCGAGTCCGGGTCGAGACTTCGCAGCACGAGGCTGTCGGCAAACGTACCGGCGGCGTCGAGCAGGCAGTAGGCCACCGGCAGCGCGAGCGCGAGCCAGCTCTTGGCGTAGCGGTAGTTCGAGGCGGCCTGCCGCGCGCGGCGCAGCTCGTCGTCCTCGCGCGACTCGACAACGCCCAGTCCGATCACGCCCAGACACACGAGCGCCCCGGCAGCCAGCGCCCTGATGCGCAGCCCGCCGGTCAGATCCTCGTCCAGCCCGCCGAAGCACAGATACAGCACCGCCACCACCGCGCCGGAAGCATTGCAGATCGGCGACGAGATGGACAGCTCGATGTAGCGCAGACCGATGTAGCCGAGCGCCATCGACACGATGTACAGCAGCGACACGGGCAGGTACGTCCAGATGACGTGCCACGAGATGCTCACGCCGCCGATGAAGATCTCATACGCCGCGTGCAGACCCATGACGACGCCGACGGCGATGACCATCTTCAGGTGCGCGAGCTTGTCGTCCGCGTCGCGGCAGCCGATTTTTGAAAACAGATCCGAGCCCGACCAGCACAGCAGGGCAATCAGGGAAAGCCAGAACCACATACTTTATTTCTCCTCCAGTTGATCAAGTGTAACGAGACCGGCATCCACGAGCTTCTGCAGGCTCATGAGAATGCCGAGCTTTGCGTGATACCACGTCAGGCCGCCCTGAAAATACACGGCGTAGGGCGGGCGGATCGGCCCGTCGGCCGAGAGTTCAATGGACGAGCCCTGGATGAACGCGCCGGCGGCCATGATGACCTCCGAGTCGTAGCCCGGCATCGCCCACGGGATGGGGTCGACGTAGCTGTCCACGGGCGCAGCCGCCTGAATGCCCTTGCAGAAGGCGACCATGTGCTCTGCCGAGCCGAGCTCGACGCACTGGATGATGTCGTGGCGCGTCTCCGTCGCGTTCGGGATGCAGCGGAAGCCGAGCCGCTCGTAGACGTTCGCCGCGAACACCGCGCCCTTGAGCGCGCCGGCCGTCACGGTCGGCGCGAGGAAGAAGCCCTGATAAAACGCCGGCATGAGCCCGAGGTTCGCGCCGACCTCCTGCCCGAGGCCGGGGGCGCTCAGACGGAAGGCGCAGCGATCGACCAGATCCTGACGGCCGCAGATGTAGCCGCCGATGGGCGCGAGGCCGCCGCCGGGGTTTTTGATGAGCGAGCCGACGATCATGTCCGCGCCGAGGTCGGACGGCTCGATCGTCTCGACGAACTCGCCGTAGCAGTTGTCGACCATGCAGATGACGTTCGGGTCGATGCGCTTGCAGAACGCGATCAGCTCGCCGATCTGCTGCACGGAGAACGTCGGCCGCGTGGCGTAGCCCTTCGAGCGCTGGATGGTCACGAGCTTGACGCCGGCGCGCAGCGCCTGCTCGATGGCCGGATAGTCAAAGCCGTAGTCCGGCAGCAGGTCGACCTGCCGGTACTGCACGCCGTATTCCATCAGCGAGCATTTGGACGGGCGGATGCCGATGACCTCTTCAAGCGTGTCATACGGCGCGCCGTTCGGGCTTAAAAGTTCGTCGCCCGGCAGCAGATTCGCGCTCAGCGCGACGGCCAGCGCATGTGTGCCGCAGGTGATCTGCGGGCGAACGAGCGCGGCCTCGGTATGGAAGCAGTCTGCGTAGACCTTTTCGAGCACCTCGCGGCCCATATCATCGTAGCCATAGCCCGTCGTGGCGGCAAAGCAGCCCGCCGAAAGCTTGTTTTTCTGCATGGCGGCGAGCACCTTCGTCTGGTTGTATTCCGCCGTCTGGTCAATGGCCTCGAAGCGAGGCTTCAAAGCAGTCAGAATTGTTTCTCCGTATTCATATACCGCGCGGCTCACGCCGAGCGATTCGTACATTGTCGTCAGTTCCATGTCTATCTCTCCATCTTCCCGAATATTTCATCTGCCGCGTCGCGCAGCACGTCCGGCTTGGTGACGATGATACCCGTTTCCTCGTCTCCAAGAATGAGCAGCGTATCGCCGGGCTTCACACCAAAGATCTGCCGCGCATCCTTAGGGATCACGATCTGGCCCTTTTCACCCACCTTGGCCGTGCCAAAAATGTGCCGCTTCGCCTTGCCCAGAATATGCTTTCCGCCTGCCACGCACGAGCCTCCTTTGCAGGGTAATTTTCATACTTGTATAACTTACAGCCCGTCTTCCAGTTTGTCAAGCGCAAAGCGGTTGGAAAAATCTGATATATCACAATTTGCATAGGCAATGTGTGTTTTTATATCGATATATCCATATTGATTTTTCGCGCTAAGAATCCGTCATTTTTCACATAAAATTCAAAAAAACTTGATTTTTTAAAAAAGCCTGATATCGTATATGTCAGATATGCTATGCAGATTTTATATGGCTGACAGACGAAAAGAGGACAGGATGAAGCGAGCGTGCGTTTTGATTTTTCTGTGCCTGCCGCTGCTGCTGTGCGGCTGCGCGCAAAAAAGCGCGGAGCGCGAATTTTTTGCAATGGACACCGTGATGCAGCTGCGCGCCTACGGCCCGGAGGCAGATCGCGCGCTGGCAGAAGCGGAAGCAGAGATTTACCGGCTGGAGGGCGAACTTTCCTGCCGGGACGAACACGCGGCGCTTGCCCGGCTGAACGAAGCGGGCGGCGGAACGGTCAGCGCGGAGACGGCAGCGCTTTTGCAGACGGCGCTGACGCTCTGCGAACAGACCGGCGGCGCCTATGACCCGGCGCTCGGCGCACTTTCGGAAGCGTGGGGCTTTTCGACCGGCGCGTATTGCGTGCCGGAGCAGGATGCGCTTGCAGAGGCGATGCAGCGCTCTGGGGCGGCACATGCAGCGCTTGGCGGCTGCACCGTCACATTGGACGGCGGCGCGCAGCTTGACCTCGGCGGCATTGCCAAGGGGTATGCTGCGGGACGCGTCCGGGCAATCTTGCAGGAGGCGGGCGTCACGTCTGCGATTGTCTCGCTCGGCGGCAATGTTGCCGCCGTTGGGAAAAAGCCGGACGGCAGCGCGTGGACGGTTGGCCTGCAGGATCCGGACAGGCCGGAGTCGTATTTCGGCACCGTTTCCATTGAGGCTGCCTGCGTTGTCACCTCGGGCGCGTACCAACGGTATTTTGAGGAAAACGGCGTGCGCTATCATCATATTTTAGACCCGTATACCGGCTGCCCAGCCGAAAGCGGGGTAAAGTC
>ERZ827496.2506-NODE-2506-length-18112-cov-9.705544_pt1 | contig 18112 bp, 20 predicted proteins | sample MGYA00519769_ERZ827496 | MGnify/ENA primary metagenome ERZ827496 (study PRJEB31778, sample SAMEA3449327) | human gut metagenome | biome: human gut; feature: human-associated habitat; material: faeces | place: United Kingdom | collected 2010/2012 ...
CGTAGCCGTTCACCTCCGGCATTTTCAGGTCGGTTATCAACAGGTCATAATCTTTCGTGCGCATCAGGTCTGTCAGTTCTCCTACTGTCTGGCAAGTGTCGCACTCCACACCGTTTTGTCTGTACATCTCTTTCATCATGTCCAGCAGCATCCCGTTGTTGTCTATCGCCAGTACGGAGCAGCCGGACAGCGTGGAATGTCCGGCGTTTGTCTTTTCGGCAGCCGCCATTTCTTCCGCCTTTGCCAACGGCAGGCTGACGGTGAAGCGGCTTCCCTTGCCCGGCTCGCTTTCCACCGTGATGTTCCCTTTCAACAGCTTTACCGTGTCGGCTACGATGGCAAGCCCCAGCCCGAAGCCGTCCTCCGTCACGGCGTTGCCCAACCGCTCAAACGGGATGAATATCCTCGCCTGTTGTTCTCCGGTCATGCCCGTGCCGGTGTCTTCCACCGTCAAGGTAAAAAGCGTTGCAGACGGGCGACGTGTCGCGGGTAGCACCGGTTGACAAGTTGAGTGTGGTCATAACCATCTGCCTGGCGTCCATATTTTTGAAAGAGTCTGTCTCTCCGAAGGTTATATTGGGGGCGACGCTGATCACATGCGGAAGCATCATCATGTTACTGAAATGAAACTCTTGATTATAGAAGACGAAAGGGAGCTGTCGGACAACATCGTCGCGTACCTCAGTTCCGAGCGCTATGTGTGTGAGCAGGCGTTTACCTACAATGAGGCCAAGATGAAGGTGAACATCTATGACTACGACTGCGTGCTGCTCGACCTGATGCTTCCGGGTGGGAACGGGCTGGACATCCTGCGCGACATCCGTTCCAAGCGAAACCCCGTGGGCGTGATTATCGTTTCGGCAAAAGACTCGCTGGACGACAAGGTGCGGGGACTGGAAATCGGGGCGGACGACTACCTTGCCAAGCCTTTCCACCTGCCCGAACTCTCGATGCGCATCTACGCCATCATCCGCCGCCGTGAGTTTGCGGCAAATAACCTGCTGCGCAGCAACGGCATTGAAATCAACCTGCCCGCCAAGACGGTCAGCGTGGAAGGAAAGCCCGTCGTGCTGACACGCATGGAATACGAACTGTTGCTGTTCTTCATCGTGGGCGGGAATCGGGTGGTGTCGAAAGCCTCCACCGCCGAACACCTCAGCGGCGACATGGCGGACATGCTGGACAACCATGACTTTGTCTATACACACATCAAGAACCTGAAAGCGAAGCTGGCCGAGACGGGCGTGAGGGACTGCATCAAGAACGTGTACGGAACCGGATATAAATGGATAGAGCTATGAAGAGTTTCTCCCGTAAGATGCTGACGCAGTTTGCTGCCTGCATCGCGGTGTTGCTGCTGCTTGCCACGCCGCTGTTCTATTTCCTGACGAAGCATTATTATGCCGAAGACATGATAGACATCATCGAGGCGGTGGGACAAGGACAGCCCATCCCCGCGCTCGACCTGGAGGAGGACATCATGCACGGCATCATGATACAGTTCGGTATCATCACCGTGGTCTTGGCGGTCGCCATCATGCTGACCGTGCGTTTTATCTCCCGCCGGCTGTGGAAACCTTTCGACGAGACGCTTCTCCGGATAGAGGGCTTCCGGCTGGAGGACGGTAAACTGCCTGTCTTGCCCGAAAGCGATGTAGAGGAGTTTGCCCGGCTGAACCGTACGCTGACGGCCTTGATGGAGGGCAGCCTCACCAGTTACCGCACGCAGAAGGAGTTCACCGAAAATGCCTCGCACGAGTTGCAGACCCCGCTCGCCGTCTTCCAGAGCAAGCTCGACCTCCTGCTTCAGCAGCCCGACCTGACCCGGCAGCAGGCGGAACTGATGCAGAGCCTGTACGAGACTTCCAACCGCCTCTCCCGGCTGAACCGTAACCTGCTGTTGCTTGCCAAGATAGACAACCGCCAGTACGGGCAGATGGAAACGATAAACCTAAATGACTTTCTCGACAGGGCGCTTCCCTCACTGGAATGCCTGACAGGAAGCATCACTTTTCATAAGGACTTTCAGACCTCCCTGACCGTCCGCGCCAACCGCACGCTATTGGAAAGCCTCGTGAACAACCTTGTGGTCAACGCCGTCCGATACAACCGCCCGGGAGGTAAAATCTACCTTACCGTGTCGGATCGGGAACTTACGGTATCGAACACCTCCGCCGCGCCTGCGCTGGATGCCCGGCTGATATTCAACCGCTTCTACCGTCCGTCTGAAAAGGTGAAAAGGCAACGGCTTGGGGCTCGCCATCGTCCGTGCCATCTGCGAATACCACGGGTGGCGCATCGCCTATCGCTACGAGGATAAGATGCATCGGTTCACGGTGGGATGCTGAGGATGCTATCTCCGTTTTTTTACGTCCGCGTAGCTTAGTCCCCCTGCCCGTCAGCGACAACCGGCAGGGCTTTTTTTGTGTGGTGATCCGTAACTTCAAAATTTCCTCAAAGTCCGTCCCTACTTTTGCCCATGTCGGCCACGGAACATAAAAACCATGGCTTTGGCTCCCGCCGCTCCCGATGCGGGGGATGCGGCCCGTCAAAAATCGCACAAAAGTTATGGCTCGAAGGTTTGGAGGACAACCAATATGCCACGTATTCCACCCAAGGCACGTCAAAAGACAACACCCGAATCTGGCAGGCGTATTACCAGCATCTGTTTCATCTGACTTATCACCGTCAGTTCAATGAGCACCTGAAGCTGGACATCGGTTATGAACTGGACGCCTTGCAGACCGACCTGAATTTCCACGTACAGAACTTGGAAGGGGATGTCTTCGTGCCTGACAGAAACCGCACGAATGACTTCACCAATGACGAAACGAACCACGCCCTTTACGCTACGGCGGAATATAAGCAAGGGGCATGGGGCTTGTTGTTCGGCCTGCGCCCGGAACTGATGCGGATACGGTCGCACCTACACAGCCCGGACAGCATCGTGACGAACGATTATTGGATGGTATGCCCGATGCTGCATGTCGCCTATGCCATCGACGAGCGGAACGAACTGCGGCTGAATTACAGCCTCCGCGTGAACCGCCCCGAAGCGGACGACCTCAACCCCTTTCCCGAATACCAGAACCCCGTTGAGCCTGCGGGCGGGCAACCCGTACCTGAGGCCCGAAAAAGGTGGGGGCGGATGCTGGCATCGGATGCTTTCTCGGCCCTGCTGATGGGCAGCGTGGCCTGCTCCCTGAAACAGACCACCCACGTGATGCGTCCCGATGGCAGCAACAACAAGTCTTTCCCCTCCGGGCATACCGCCACCGCTTTTATGACCGCCACCATGCTGACCAAGGAATACGGGCACAAGAGCCCGTGGATAGGCATCGGCGCATACTCCGCGGCCACAGCCACGGGACTGATGCGTATGGCGAACAACAAACATTGGCTGAGCGATGTGCTGACGGGGGCAGGCATCGGCATCCTTTCCACCGAATTGGGTTATTATCTGGCCGACCTTATCTTCAAAGAGAAGGGCATCCGCCGCTTTACGGATAATGAAGCGTCCGGGCACCTCGACAAGCCATCTTTTTTTCAGCCTCTATGTCGGGATGAATGTGCCGCTGGGCGGATATGACCTCGACGAGGGACACGAGTTCAGCACCTCGTCGGGAAGTGCGGCAGGCATAGAGGGCGCATGGTTCTTCAACCCCTATGTGGGAGTGGGCGGACGCTTCACCGCTTCCAACACCGCCATTATCGTGGGCGGGAAGAACGCGGAGGCAAACACTTTTGATGCCCTGTCGATCCTAGCCGGCGGTTATTTTCCTTATCCTTTATCTTCCCGTTTCCTGATAGGAAGCAAGTTCTTGGGCGGCTACATCCGTTATCCGCAGTTGTAATTATCCGGCGAGACCATCCCCCGGCGGGAGGGCCTCTGCTTCGGCAGCGGCGTTTCGACGACTTTCCGGGCCACGGGGCATTATGGGATGAAACTTTTCGTGGACTACGACCTGACACCGCTGCCGAGCCGGGGCAGCCGGCAGCGGATGAACACGCTGGCGGCGGGGGCGGCGTTCATGGTCACGTTCTGAACAAACGGGGCCCGCCCCATGCCATGCACAGGTGCCCCCAGCCGTAGCACTCGTAAAACGACGTGTGCTCCGTGATGAGGTAGAGCGTGCCGACACCCCTTGCCGCCATGTCCTCGCAGATGTGCTCCAGCAAAAGCCCCGCGATACCGCAGCGCCGCAGCTCCGGCTCGACATACAGGGCACAGACGTTCGGCGCCAGGTCCTTGCGGTCATGAAAATCATTGGTGATCACGCCGGCTCCGGCCACAATCCGCCCCGGCTCCACGCCGGTCACGATGTACCACTGCGGGACAGGCGCAGCTCCACGGATGCATTCATCAATGCTCGCCAGATATTCCTCCAAAGGGATTCCCCATCTCGCCGCGAACCAGCGCGCCGCCGTCATGCGCCATCTGGGCTGCGAACGGAGGGAGATGATGTCGTATTTGTCCACCGGTATAAAAAAAAGAATTTTCAGAGCCGCGAAAATAGCGAAAAAAAGGAAAACAAAGAAAAGGGATGACGCCATTCCCTTCTCCCTCCCCCGGGGCCGCCCTGCGTGAAAATGCGGAGCGGCCCTTTTTTTTTTTCGCGCGCGGGAGCGTAAAAACGTAAAACGTAAAATGCACCGCGCTGCGCGCTGTCCGCCCCCGCCCCCAAGAAAAAAAAGGCTCCGGACGGCCGCTGGCTGCCCGGGGCCGTCCGGAGCGTCACTGCGCATGCCCCCGCCCGCCTTCACTCATACAGCCCCCCCGCCCAGCTCTTCCAGCCCCGCCTCGCTGGGCAGGCCGGGGTAGGCCTGCTTCATCGCATCCACGAAAGCCCCGGCCGTCTTGTTTTCCCGGAGCAGCTCTTTCATCTTTTTCAAGTAAGCGATCCTGAACTCCACCGCGCCGCCATGCCCGCCGACGAACAGCTCCGCCCCTGATGCCAAGGAGTTTTCAGCCTCCGCGGTTTCGGCGTCGATGGCCGCCGCTGATGAAATCTGCAGATGGCTGGCATGCGCCCTTGCCGGGGCCCAGTGGGTGTAATATGCCTTGCCCCCTATCAGGATGCTCGCCCCGGGGAAATCCGACGCCCCGCCGCGGCGGAAGCCGAAAGTCGCCCCGGCCCATGTGTGCGTCGCGGCGGAAGGCCACTTCCGTAGCCTTGCCTGTGGGCATGGCGGCCAGGGCGTCGCCCAGCGCCTGCGCGAAGCCCTCCATCATGCCGCCGTAGGTTTCGCCCTTCATGAATGCGGGCATGCCCTGGGCCATGACCACGTCGTGGCTGCCCGTCCCGCCTGCGTGATAGTCCGTGATGCGCTTTTCCACGGTTTTCCCCAGCTCGGAAAGGTAGGCGTCAAATTCGGCCACGTTGTCCCTGAACAACGGCTGTTCCATGGTCACAAGGGCTTCCTTGCCCTCTATGATGTAGCTCGCGTCGCCCAGCGCGTCGTTGGTATGATAGACGTGCAGCTTGAAGCTGCCCATGTCATGCACCTCGAAGCGCCCCTTAGTCTGCGCCATGCCCGCTATTGTGATGAGGTTAAACAAAATGAACAATACTTTTTTCATCGTCATGCCTTTTTTTTCCGGGGGTGATACATTTTCTTGCCTAATATCCGATCGTGAAGCGCTCGTAGTGGTGTGCCGGGTTTTCCAGCTCGTCGACCATCGCGAGGGCATAGTCCTCGACGGAAATATGGCTGCGGCCGTCCGCGTCTACGATGAGGTCGTCCTTGCCCAGACGGAACTGTCCGGCCCGCTTCCCGGGTTCGAGCGTCCCGGCCGGCGAGAAGAATACCCAGTCGATGCCCCTTTCATTCATCAGGGTGTTCAGGTAGAACTCGCCGAGCGACCTGACGCCGCCCATGATGGCGTCGGGGATTGCCCCCGAGTCGACCACCCGGAGCCCCGGGGCGCAGAACAGGGTCCCCGCGCCGCCCACGCACAGCAGCCTTCCGGCTCCCCGCTTCTTCGCCGCTTCCAGAATCAGGGGGTAGCCTTGCGCAAGGCCCCCCTCATAGATGCGGGGATTTGCCCACCCCGGATTGTATGCGCTGATCACGGCGCCCCCTGCCCTTGCAGGCCTCGGTGAGGGCGGCCGCATCGGCCACATCCGCCTTGCCGACCGTCGGGCCGGGACCTGAAACGCCGATCCTCCCCCGGGGCGGGGCGGCGCACCACGGCCGTCGCCCCCTGTGCCCCCCTGCCGCTGGGCTCGTTCAGGATGGCCTTCGCGGGGGTGTGGAGCTGCTTTTACGGGGGCGAAATTATTTTTCGTAAAAAAATCCCTTGCCACATAAAAAGAAATCTGCTTACCGTTGTAGAGCAAAAAGGAATGCATCATATCAATGGACAGGACAACGATTGAGGATGCCGTATCCCCGGATGGCCCGATACGGAACATCCAGGCAAGGCTTTGCGACAAGTGGTCGCTCCGGGTCGTATATACGCTGGACAGGGCAGCCCCCGGGGGCAATACGCTTCAAGGAGCTGCGCCGTGCGGCCCCCGACCTGTCGCAGAAAATGCCGACGGCCGCGCCGCAGGACACTCGAAGAGGACGGCTATGCCACCCGCACCGTATGCCCGGAAGTCCCGCCGAGGGCCGAATATGCGCCGCCCGCCCCGGCACGTCCGCTGCTTCCGCACATCGACGCCCTGATCGGATGGGCACTGGAAGATAAAGATGCGGTTATAAGAGACCGGAAGGCGGCCTGCGGGGACAATGAACATACAAAGAGGGGGGAGAGGGGGGAAGGCTCCCCGGTTGCACCGCGAAAGTTCCGGACGTCATGAACTGGGTCGCACTCATCGTGGCCGGCCTCTTTGAAACGGGCTTCGCCTTTTGCCTCGGGAAGATGAAAGACGCCGACGGGCTGCCCTATTACCTCTGGGGCGCCGGCTTCCTGCTGTGGCTGACGCCCAGCATGCTGCTGGCCAAAGCGGCGCAAAGCATCCCCATCGGCACGGCCTATCCCGTCTGGACAGGCATCGGCGCCGTAGGAACGGTGGTCGTCGGCATCCTCTTCCTGCACGAGCCCGCCACCCTTGCGCGCATTTTCTTCATCACGTTGCTCATCACAGCCGTCGTCGGGCTGAAAATGTCGTAAGCAGCGCGGCACATACGCCGGACGCCGCCCGGCATGGTAACCACCACAAACAAAAGAGGCAAGAATGACACACTTTGACCTGCAAATACGGCGGGAGCAGCCCGCCGACTACCGGGCCACCGAACAAATGGTGCGCGAGGCGTTTTGGAACCTCTACTCGCCGGGGTGTACGGAACACTACCTCCTTCACCTCATGCGGGGGTCGCGCCATTTCGTGCCGGAACTGGACCATGTCGCCACGGCGGGCGGCAGAATCGTCGGCGCCGTCGTGTGTCAAAAGGCATTTATCATGGGCGACGACGGGAACCGCTACGACGTGCTGAGCCTGGGGCCGATAGCCGTGCTCCCCTCATGCCAGCACCAAGGCATCGGGCGGATGCTGCTCAGGCCGTGCCATCGCCACGGCAGCCGGCCGTGGGTTCCGGGCCATCCTGCTCTGCGGCGAACCGGAGTTTTACGCGAAAGTGGGTTTCGTGCCGGCGAAACGCTTCGGCATCCGGACAGCCCAGGGCAAGTACTTCGCCGCCCTGCATGCCAGGCCGCTCTACGCCGGCGCCCTGAAAGATGCCGCAGGGCGCTATTTCGAAGACGACATCTACTTCGTGGACGAAGCGGAAGCCGCGGCTTTCTTTCCGCCGGTTCCCGCACAAAAAGCGCATCGCCGGGACGCCCACCCAGCTGCGCTTCGAAGAGGTGCTGTCCATGCAAGAAGACGGCCCGCAATAGCTACGCCCCCGGATTCCCGCATGAAACACCCCAGCCCCGCCTGCCGTCCCTGCCGGCTGCCGGGGGATGCATTCTGCCGCAATTATTTCGTCCATTCCGCAGGAAATTCGTAAGTTTGCACAAAAACATCGAAACGATGGGGATATTTAGCTTTTTTTCGAAGAAAGAGAAGAAAGAAGTGCTCGACGCCGGCCTTGAAAAAACCAAAGCCAGCGTGTTCAGCAAGCTCACCCGAGCCATCGCCGGGAAGTCGAAAGTAGACGACGAAGTGCTCGACAACCTCGAGGAGGTGCTCATCTCGTCGGACGTAGGCGTCGACACCACGCTCGAAATCATCGGCCGCATCCAAGAGCGCGTGGCGCGCGACAAATACGTAAGCACGGCTGAGCTCGGGCGCATCCTGCGCCAAGAAGTGGCCGCCCTGCTGGCCTCGCACGAGACGGCGCCCGCCGCCACCGGCGCCCCGAAGCCTTACGTCATCATGGTCGTGGGCGTCAACGGAGTGGGCAAGACCACAACCATCGGCAAGCTCGCCTACCTCTTCACGCAAGCCGGGAAGAAGGTTTACCTCGGCGCCGCCGACACGTTCCGCGCCGCCGCCGTCGAACAACTCTGCATCTGGGGCGAGCGGGTGGGCGTCCCCGTCGTCAAGCAACAGATGGGCAGCGACCCGGCCAGCGTGGCTTTCGACACGCTCAACTCGGCCGTGGCGGGCGGGGCCGACGTCGTGCTCATCGACACGGCCGGACGCTTGCACAACAAGGTGGGGCTCATGAACGAGCTCACGAAGATAAAGAAAGTGATGCAGAAAGTCGTGCCGGACGCCCCGCACGAAGTCCTCCTCGTGCTCGACGGCTCGACAGGTCAGAACGCCTTCGAACAGGCAAAACAGTTCACCCGCGCCACCGAAGTCACCGCCCTGGCCATCACCAAACTCGACGGCACAGCGAAGGGGGGCGTGGTCATCGGCATATCCAACCAACTGAAAGTACCCGTCAAATACATCGGTCTCGGCGAGAAAATGACCGACCTGCAACCCTTTGACAGCCGCGAGTTCGTCGACTCGCTCTTTGGCGACACCCAATTATGACCCCATGAAGAAGCAAACCGTCGACATCATCACAATGGGCTGCTCGAAAAACCTTGTCGACTCCGAGCACCTCCTCCGTCAGCTCGAAGCCCTCGGCTACAAGGCCTACCACAACCCCGAAGAGACCCATGGCGGCATCGCCGTGGTCAACACCTGCGGCTTCATCGGCGACGCCAAGGAAGAGAGCATCAACATGATCCTCGAGCTCTGCCAGCTCAAGGAAGAAGGCCGGCTCAGCCGCGTCTACGTGATGGGGTGCCTCTCCGAACGCTACTTCGAGGAACTGGGCGAAGAAATCCCACAGGTCGACAAGTTCTACGGCAAGTTCAACTGGCCCGACCTGCTGCGCGACCTCGGCGAACGTTATGACGAGGACATCGCGCTCGAACGTGTCCTGACCACCCCGCCCCACTATGCCTACGTCAAGATTTCGGAAGGATGCGACCGCAAATGCGCCTACTGCGCCATCCCCATCATCACCGGGCACCACATCAGCCGCCCCATCGACGAGGTCCTCGACGAGGTGCGCAGCCTCGTGGCCCGCGGCGTGAGGGAATTCCAGATCATCGCACAAGAACTCACTTACTACGGTGTCGACCGCTACGGCCGCCAGCGCCTGCCCGAACTCATCGACCGCATGGCCGGCATCCCCGGGGTCGAATGGATACGCCTGCATTACGCCTACCCCGCCCGTTTCCCGATGGACCTCCTGCCCGTGATGCGCCGCCACCCCAACGTGTGCCGATACCTCGACATTGCCCTCCAGCACATCAGCGACGGCGTCCTCAGCCGCATGCGCCGCCACACCACTAAGGCCGAGACCTACGAGCTCATCCGCCAGCTCCGCGAACAGGTGCCCGGCATCGCCATCCGCACCACGCTCATGGTCGGTTTCCCCGGCGAGACCGACGAGGAGTTCGCCGAACTCGTCGACTTTGTGCGCACCGTACGCTTCGACCGCATGGGCGCCTTTGCTTACAGCGAGGAAGAGGGCACCTATGCCGCCGAACACTACACCGACGACGTCCCCCAGGAGGTCAAGCAACAGCGCCTCGACACCCTGATGGAACTGCAAGCCGGCATCTCGGCCGAACTCGGCGAGGCCAAGGTGGGGAAAACGCTCCGCACAGTCATAGACCGCGTCGAAGGCAATTTCTACGTCGGACGCACCGAATTCGACTCGCCCGAAGTCGATGGCGAAGTCCTCATCCCCATGAACGGCACGCCGCTCACAGTGGGCCGCTTCTATCCCGTCACCATCCAAAGCGCCGACGAGTACGATCTCTACGGCACCGTCGCACAAGAATCAGCCTCATGAACAACAAAGAGTTCATCACAGCCCTCGCCGCACGCACTGACATGACCGCGCGCGAAGCTGGCAAACACGCAGCCACCCTGATGGCCGAACTGGCCCGGTCGCTCGACGAGAACGGTGCCCTCACCGTGCAGGGCTTCGGCAGCTTCGACGTGAAGAAAAAACTCGAACGCGTCATGGTTAACCCCACAACGAAACAGCGCCTGCTTGTTCCGCCCAAACTCGTGCTCACGTTCAAAGCCAGCCAGTTGCTCAAAGAAAAAGTCAAAGAATAAGTCATGGACAAAAAAGCCACGCTCCAAGAACTCCTCACCGCTTTCGCCACCAAATCTGGCCTGCCCCGGCGCCGCGCCGAGGCTTTTGTCCGTGCCTTTTTCGACGTTATTGCCGACGCCCTCGCCAGTGAAAAATTCGTCCGAGTCAAAGGACTCGGCACATTCAAGCTCGTGGCAGTCAGTGAACGCGAGAGCGTCGATGTCAACACCGGCGAACGTATCCAAATCAGCGGCCACACCAAAGTAAGCTTCACACCCGAGGCCGGACTACGCGACCTCATCAACCGGCCCTTTGCCCACTTCCAGACCGTGGTCATCAATGAAGGAACAGACCTCAACGCGCTTGAAGCTGTCGACACTCCCGAAATAGAGGAAACCGGCAACGACACCCCCGAAGAACCACAATCTCCAGCGACAGAACCGACAGACAACACCACGGCAGAGGCGGAAACACCAGAAACCGACAACGAAGCGGAGCAACCTGCTTTCGTTCCACCATCCGCAGTAGATTATTTTGCGGAATATCCCCTCGACGATGCGGACGAGGAAGACCCGTCGGCCGCTGTCATCGCCGATGACACTGCAAAAGACAGTGAAACGTCAACAACGTATGACTCAACAGGATACAGCGACACAGAGGCGGCTCATGAAGCGCCCCAAGCCGCTGCCGCAGCGAACACTCATCCCGAAGGGGAAGAAGGCCTCACGGAAGCAGCCGCACTGCCCGACGAAGCACACTCCGACATAACAGACACTGCACCCGTACAAGCCGAGACCGGCCGGACAGTGCCCCAAGAAGAAACAGCGGACAAGGACACGTCCGAAACCGGCACCACCTCCGTAGAATCAGTCGATGGTATCCAACCCCAAGACGAGGCCACGAAATACCACGAAACCACGGACGCCGAACCCCGACAAACAGCAACCGCCGACTTGCCGGACAACAGCCAGACAGTTCCTCCCGTCACTCCGGCAGGCCCATCAAGCACCAAGCCCACATTGCCGCCTCAACCACCCACGCCACAGCCTCCTATGCCGCGTGACGTCAACTGGTGGAAAGTGACGGTTGTCGTTATCGGAATTCTTTTCCTCATGATGCTCAGCTACTTCGCAGGTTACTTCCGCCTCTTCTGCCCCTGTGAGCGGCTTGATGCCCTCCACCGCCTGTGGACCGAGCAGACGGCTCCACCCTCTCCTACCGCACCGGCGACGACTGCACCCACCGACACCTTGCGCCCGGCAGCCGCCCCACGCGACACCACGGCCCTGCCCACCGACACCGTCGCCTCATCCTCCCAAGCTCCAGCAGCGACAAATACGACGTCCCCTTCCGCACAACCCACGGCACGCCCAGCTCCGCAAGAGAAACAGCCTCAGGCTGACGCCCAATCCCGCAAGAAAAACACCCAGACCGCCCCGCAGCGACGCAAACGCACCGCCCCACGCCACCAGAAATACATCATCACCGGTACGCGCGACACTTACGTTGTCTCGCAGGGCGAAACGCTCCGCACCATCGCCGAGCACGTCTACGGCAGCCGCGGCTATGCCCGCTACATCATCGAACACAACCACATCACGCATCCCGACGATATTCCCGTAGGCCTCACCATCCGGCTGCCCGAGCTCGAGCCGAACCCAGACTACCGGCCTTAAATCCTCGGCCTTCATCCGTCACAAACGAAACGGTCACATAGAGACATCCGTCACTTGAAGCGTTCAATCACCTGACGGGCTTCTGCCTCCTTGCACTTCTCCAGAAAATTCCTGTTTCCCCTCAAAACTTCCATGCCACGCGGAAGAGTAGGTCACTCTTCGTGGGCGCGTCGATTTGTTGCGTGCCCGAACTGATGACGTCGCGGTTGAAATACGCTGTCAGGCTGTAACGCAGTCCAAAGTGCAACGAGGCGACGGGCTGCCAGTCGGCCAGCAAAGCGGCGGCCGCTCCGTGATAATATCCCCGCACGAAACCGAAAGTCTGGCCAAAGCCGGGCTGGTAGACGGAGAGCGACGTGGCATAGTCGTCGGTGAAGAACAACGCCCCCATCGCCGCCAGGCGCCAACGGTCCGGAGTCCACGTGACGCGCCCGCTGGCCATCGTCCCGAGCGAGACGCCGCCGGTCTGCCGCCGCTGCATGGCGCCGTCTGCCGCCGCCGTCCACGTCCACCGCCGGGCTGCCTGCTCCACAGCCAAACGCAGACGGTGGGTTGCGACAAACTCCATCCACCCATCATGCCTCGTCACGTCGCGCTGCTTCGTATTCATGCGATAACGCAGTGTCCATGTCCGTTTCCGTCCCTGCCGGTACGAGAACGCGGAAGAAACTTCCATACCTTTCGAGGGCTGTGATGCGCGGTACGTGGCCCACGGAAAGCGGAAAAGATCGACATAGGCCTCTCCTTCGATGCCGCCGGGCAGGCGGAACTGTGAGGCAACGAGCACGCCCTCTTCGTTAGCCACGCGACCACCTTCCTGCAACGTCTGCCCTGCCGGCGAGGCAAAACGCACCGTCAGCTTACGTCCCGCCACGGCCAGCCGCCAGTCGGGCAAAGCCTGCCACGAAAGCCGACCGGCAAGGGCTACATGCCCCCGGCGGTCAACAGCCACCTCGCCGCGCGAAGCCCAACGGCCAAAGCGCATGCCGTAGTAGGCTGATACGCCGCCCAGCCAATGTCCGCGAGGATAATAACGCGAATAAAGGGCACTTCGGGGTGCGAGCGGGCGGTCGTAATACACAGCCGTCACGGCCATCCCGACACGCCAGTCGTCCTGACCGTACTCCGCGGCACCACCCGCGGCCACCACACCAAGGTTGCGGCGCTTCGAACGTTCGAGAGGCGTGCGGTGGTAACCGTCGGTCTTCAACGAGGTGACGCGACCGGCCGTGTCAAGGTTGGCATCTGTCTTCCGATAAGAAGTGAAAGCACTCCAAGCCCAACCACCATGTGCCCATGTGGCGGCGAGGCCACGCATCAAATTGGCTCCGCCCGAAGAAAGCGTAGGACTCACCCTTGCCACGGGCGGACGGTAAGCCGCTACGACGCTGGCCTTGTCGACCATGAAACTGTTGCCGAGCAGCAAGCCTTCGCCCACGTTCACACGATAGTCGCCCGCCACGACATCGCGCCAGCGTCCGACAGGATGCAAGGCGACATAGAACGCATATTCGTCGTAAGGCCGGTTGCCCCGCCGGGCAAAGGGTTCTCCGGCATCCTTGTCAAATTTCAGTCCGTAATCCAACCGGCCAGCGGCACTGTAATTAAGGCGCAGCGTATGGCTCAGGCCGTTGCCCAAATACTGACGGTTGGGGTATTCTTCCAGTTCGTCGGCGCTGTGGCTACGGTTACCAGCCCGGCGATAAAGAGGCACGCCGAGCATGCCGTTCACCTCCCAACGGCCCTGCGTGAGGAGTTCGCTCACAGAAGGCCGCGACGCAGCCGGAACGGCACAGCAAACAAAGACAGGGAGCCACTCGCGCGCACGGTAGTTCAATCCCCGTACGAATTGGAGGTCGCCCATACTCCGGAAGGGTCCGTGGCGTTCGCGGAAAGCGAGAAGTGAATCAGCAGCCGCACCGTCGATGAACGGCAGTTGCAACAGGTCGTCGCGCCCGGCAGTGTTGAGGTCCATAGGGGCAAGATGGATGACATAGAGTTGTTCCAGCTGCTCCTCGACCGACATACCGCCAGCCTCTTCATGCGAAGCGAAATCAAACGCATAACTGGCGGCAAACTCATCCCACGCGACGGAGGCGTCCTGTGCCCCGGCTGGCAAGGCGCACAGTGTACATGCCATCATCCACAAAACAAGAAGACGGACGGATGCTGCGACAGGACGGACAGATGCTGCGACAGAAAAAACGGGAACTGCGACAGGACGGACGGATTCCCCAGCCTCTTGCAACAAGCACAAGAGGCTGCATGCCCATCGCACACAGCCTCTTACGTTTTTCTCCGATTGCGCTTTCTTCACTGTCTTCTCACGAGTTCCATACCTTTGAGGATGGCCTGCTCGTTGAGAGGGAGCAGGTCGTGATGGCGTTCGGGCAACGTTTTCCGCAGCGCTTGCATCACGTTGCTGACCGAGACGATGGGATGAAGTTTCAAGAGAGCGCCAAGGACGAACATGTTGAAACACTTCATCATCTTCAACTCGGCCGCAGCATCCATGGCGTCGATGCGCCAAGCCTCAATATCGGCACGCGTCGGAGGGTCGGCGATGCCATAGCCGTCATAGATGAGCGTCCCGCCGGGGCGCACCTTTGGTTCGAACTTTTCGAGCGATGGCTGGTTGAGGAGGATGGCCGTGTCGTAGCGGCTGAGGATAGGCGAAGAAATGGGTTCGTCGCTGACAATGACGGTAACGTTGGCCGTGCCGCCACGCTGTTCCGGGCCGTAGGCGGGCATCCACGTGACCTCCTTGCCCTCCATCAGGCCGGCGTAGGCAAGGATCTTTCCCATCGAGAGGACGCCCTGCCCGCCAAAGCCGGATATGATTATCTCTTCTTTCATGGTCGTGGGGATTGCGGGAGTTATTTGTCTTTCAAGTCGCCGATTGGATAATAAGGAAACATGTGCTCTTCCATCCAGCGGTTGGCTTTCTCTGGTGTCATCTTCCAGCCCGATGAACAGGTCGACACAATTTCGACCAAGTTCGACCCGCGGCCCTGCATGGAGTTGTCGAACGCGTGGCGGATGGCTTTCTTGGCGCGTCGGATGGCAGCGACGGTCTCGACGCTCTGGCGAGTGACATAGGCGGTACCTTCGAGCGTGGCGGCAATGTCGCTGATGTGCAGAGGATAGCCGTGCAAGTGCGGGTCGCGGCCATAGGGACACGTGGCGGTCTTCATGCCCATGAGGGTAGTGGGGGCCATCTGCCCACCCGTCATACCGTAAATGGCGTTGTTGATGAAGATGATCGTGATGTTCTCCCCGCGGTTCAGCGCGTGGATGGTCTCGGCCGTGCCGATGCAGGCGAGGTCGCCGTCGCCCTGGTATGTGAACACGAGACGGTCGGGCCAAAGACGCTTGCAAGCTGTGGCCAGCGCGGGAGCGCGTCCGTGCGCAGCCTCTTCCCAATCGATGTCGAGATATCGGTAGGCGAAGACGGCACACCCGACAGGGCAGATGCCAATGGTGCGTTCTGCCATGCCCATCTCTTCGATCACCTCGGCTACGAGCTTATGCACGACACCGTGCGAACATCCGGGACAGTAGTGCATGGCTTGGTCGTTCATCAAGGCTGGCTTGGCGTAAACGAGGTTTTCAGGCCGTATGATGTCTTCTCTTGTCATATTTCGTGTGAGTTAGTTGTCAGTCTTCTTCGTCGTCACGGCTATGCCTATGATGGCGGCGGGTGTAAGTGAGCGTACGGATGACGACTTCCACCATTTTGACGGCCACGGCGGCCATACCCATTCCGATGAACCATAGACGTCCCGATGGTCCCGTCGCAGTGAAATAGACCACAACCGTGGCGACGCAGGCGAGCATAAAGACAATGTTCAGCCAATTGCGCACTGTGCGGAATTCCGGATCACGATAGGCCGATGGCCGGCGGCGCGGTGGTCGGATGTAGCCGGGAATGTCGTCGTTCGGGAGTGTCGTCATGCGTGTTGAAGTTTGGTAACGAGGGCGTCGACGATTTCGTCAGGATCGGGAACAATGCCTCCCAACCGTCCAAAGTGCTCAACTGGAACACGACCAGCGGCGGCAAGGCGGACGTCGACTACCATCTGCCCGGCGTTGATTTCGACCACAAGGATGCCCTTGACGCGCGCGGCGAGCGCAGCTATCTCCCGCTCGGGGAAAGGCCAAAGCGTAATGGGCCGGAAAAGCCCCACACGGATGCCTCGCCCGCGCGCCAGTTCCATGGCTTTCTGCGAAATGCGGGCTGCCGAACCGAATGCAACGATGGCATAATCGCAATCGTCGCAGCCGACGGTCTGAAAGCGCACCTCGCGTTCGCGGATCTGCTGGTACTTGGCTTGCAGGCGGAGGTTCTTCTTTTCCATCTCTGCGGGATCGAGTTCGAGCGACGTGAGTATATTAGGCTTGCGGCTACGCAGGCCATGGCCGTTGGCGGCCCAAGGACATTCGGCCGCAATCTCGGCTTCGGTACGACGCGGTTTGACGGGCGGAAGCACCACCTTTTCCATCATCTGTCCGATGACGCCGTCCGAAAGAATCATCACCGGATTACGATAGCGGAAAGCCAAGGTGAAAGCGAGGTCGACAAAGTCGGCCATCTCCTGCACGGAAGCCGGCGCGAGAACCACGACGTTATAGTCGCCGTTCCCACCGCCACGTGTGGCTTGGTTATAATCACTTTGGCTGGGCTGTATGGTACCCAATCCGGGACCGCCACGCTGTACGTTGACGACCAATCCGGGAATTTCGGCTCCGGCCATATAGCTGATGCCTTCCTGCATCAGGGCCACGCCGGGACTTGACGACGAGGTCATCACACGTTTTCCCGATCCGCCTCCGCCGTAGAGCATATTGATGGCGGCCACCTCGCTTTCGGCTTGCAGGACGACCATTCCGGTCGTCTCCCACGGTTTGAGCAGGGCCAACGTTTCAAGCACTTCTGACTGCGGCGTGATAGGATAGCCGAAATATCCGTCGCATCCGCAACGAATGGCGGCGCGGGCGATGGCTTCGTTGCCTTTGAGCAACAGGACTTCTTCGTTTTCTGGCATGGTCACGCTTCTTTGGTTCGGTAAACGGTTATGCACGCATCGGGGCAGACGACAGCACACGAAGCACACCCGATGCAGGCTTCGGCGTGGGGCTGTTCCATGTAGGGGTATCCCTTATGGTTCACAGCGCGCACGGACAGGGCCAAGACGTCACACGGACAGGCGACAGCGCAGAGGTTGCACCCCTTGCAGCGGTCGGTGTCGATGACTACGGCTCCTCTCATCTTACTCATTCTTTCACCGTCTTTACTGGTTATACATGTCTTTATTGTAAAAGGCGAAGATGTCGTCGAGCATAGCCCGTGCCTCAGCGGCAGGGCTCGCCGGGTCGATGGCCTCGGCTTTCAGATAACAATTGATGGCGTCGGACCATCGGCCCTGCTTGCGGAAAACGTTGCCCCGCAAGTAATGCAGTGTGGCGTCGTCCGGCCGGAAAGCCAGCGCGGCATCCAGTTTCTCCATGGCCTCAGCCGTGCGTCCTTGGGTAATGTCCTGGCGTATCTCGCGATAATCTTTGCACATTGCTCTCTCTTTGTGCACGCAAAGTTAGTACTATCCGTTTTTCTGCTTCACCACACAACAAAATTAACAGTTTATTAAGTTAACGTAAGCAAACTTCCGGCTTATGAGAAAGGCATATAAGTTTCATAATCAAAGTATTACATCAAGTTCACTTATTAGTTCAAAATACAACCAATACGAAAGTTTTTTCCTTCGTGGAAGCCTGTAATTTTACACACTTTTTCCGAGCATTGTGCAATTGCGACAAAGGATCACGGCACCATTACCCACGCACCATGTTACGTGACAAGAAAAACAGAAACGGCGACAGGAAAAACAGAAGCAGCGACAGGAAAAACAGAAGCAGCGACAGGAAAAACAGAA
>ERZ827496.2516-NODE-2516-length-18045-cov-39.401668_pt1 | contig 18045 bp, 13 predicted proteins | sample MGYA00519769_ERZ827496 | MGnify/ENA primary metagenome ERZ827496 (study PRJEB31778, sample SAMEA3449327) | human gut metagenome | biome: human gut; feature: human-associated habitat; material: faeces | place: United Kingdom | collected 2010/2012 ...
CTCAACGCCTTCTCCACCCCCAAACCACATTTCCTCTGCAAACATAGTAACTTTTTATGCCCTTGCGTAACGTGTAGATGTCGAAAATCTGTTTGTAGAAGCCAGTAAATATGAAACGTCCTTTTTCTTCCTTCAGATAATTCAGACGGAAAGTATGGTAGTGTTCAGAAAACAGATCAAGAATATTCCTTATTGTATTGATTACCTCTTTATCTAATTCAACTAAAAGAAAATTTGCTATTTCTTTGTTGCCGACAAAGGAGTTGCCAATTTTAATCATCAGAGAAGGTGCAATAACCGAAAATTCTTTTACTCCTAATTTACCAGACAACTGATTTTTACAGAATTCTGATGTTGAAAGCCCTCGCAGTTGTTTCGTTATAGTTTCCACTCTTTCAAGACTTGCTTTTGGATATAAGAAACTTGCAATTCTTAAAAGGTCACTATCGGAAATTGTTCTATAATGTTCAGCGATTTTTGGGAGATATACCAAATCAAAACCTGCGAGACGCACTTCCGCCATTATCTCTCTGAACTTCTCGTTTATTCCCCAATTAACATCATTGTCGAAATCACTTTCCACGTAAAGGATTTGTGTAGGGTCAATATACACACTTGAAGTGTCTATTGAAACAATTCTGCATTCATAATTGACACCAAGAGTTAAACTCAAGCGTAATGCCACTAATAACAAGGCTTCTTCTCTTGCACAAAAACCGTCAGACATCGCAACATTCATTGAATGTGGCTATCAATTCATGTTGCAAGAACTTTGGAGAATCCAATAAGGTATGTACCGCTTTAGATAATGTGTAAGAAGAACCAAGTACCTCGTCCTCTTTTTTTGATCGCATACTTATCACGGATGGAATCAAGTTTTTCCATCTCTCGTGTATCAATAATGGCATCTGCCTTTATTAAATCGGAAACAATACGAAATATGCTTGCTCTTTCTGTTTGTTTCATAATTCAAACTTTTTAATATATGTATTCTCGATAAATGCGCTCGGAACAAACGCTGTGCACACAACTTGAAGTCCGTCAATTATAATGCCAATACGTTGTTGACTATGATAACGTGCGACTGCTCCTTTAAACTTTCCATCTATTATTCGCACCTTTTGACAAGACTTGAATTTTTCATCATCTTCTGCCGATGCTGCTATATCGTAATAATCAGCAGTACGAATTATATGGCGATAATAAAAGCGGAGGTATGGTTGGTTTACGTTGTCGTAAACAAAAGTCTTTAGTTCTTCTTCTGTGGCAAAAGCAAAAAAGATATTGGGAATGCGTGTTTTGTTGATGGCTATGCTGTTACCATCTACAATCTTTATTTTCTTGAATGTCGGACAGGAAGCAACGATATTCTTACTGGTTAGATAATCGTATTCTTTCTCTTCTCTGCCATGCGTAGTACACAAAGCATACCAGAGGGGAGTATCGATTGATTTTTTATTAGTGTTAATTGGGGTTTCCGACAGGACATTATTAATGGACACCCCTGTTCATGGGCTTTTGAACTTCGGGGAGGGCGTAGGAGGTGAGTCCAGCGCTTTGAGTCGATAGATCGGCTCCTGATGTGCTTTTTACATCTGACGTAGCGCAATATTTTTCCATATCATGATGGCATCTTATCAAAGACCTGATTTGATACACAGACACAAAAAAGGATGAGCCGTCCTGTTGTCCGTCCCACAGTCTGAGACTCTATCAATTGCCTATATTGTTGTTGAACATACAACGTTAGAGTCCACGTCGATATGATATACGCCTCCATAAAGAGACCTAAGTAAACAGACTCATTACACCCTACCCGTAGGGGGTAAAATACATGCTTACAAGATCTTCACGGGATTGATGCAATCACACACCTAAACAGCTACCGTTGCTACGTCCAAGACTACAATTAACCGTTAATCTGATAGATTACAGACTGTCTGAAACAGAGCGTCAAGTAATCACCTTCAATATGTCTTGGATTATCGTCCCACGTAAGCTCGCTTCGAATAGAAAGTTTTTCAATTTCACCATGCTCCACACGGCGTGAGCTTTCTCATGTTATTTTTTTTCAAGAACTCGTCTTGACTCAATATTGAAATTGAGACATGATAATCCAAAGACAAAAACTACACAATTTTTCTCATACAAAAAAGATGTCAAACAATTCTTTTATTTGTAGATGCTGTACAAAAATTGTAATGTCAATACAGCAAGATAAGTGTGAGTTTTTATAAACGCACACTCATTGACCTTATCGTTTTTTTCCTGACTTCGTTAATGCATCACCCCACGAGAAATTGCTCAACCCACAAGCCTCAACGAGAATGCAATATTCTCACAACCTCTCGTAGGGTATGGGGCGCGATTTTATTCATTTCTTAGCTCGTCACCTAAATAAAATAAGGTAATGATATACATGCTGTCCCAGTAAACAGATAAACGTAATTGGCAACAATATACCATTTGTTCTAAATGTGTATAATAAAAATCCGTACCCCTAAAAAGGTATGGGTTTTTATTTTTTTGTTATTAACGCGAGTTCGGAATAAGGGAAGTTTGAAAAGGCGAGATGCGGATGTGGGCATAGTGTTGCGCCTTTTCAGTCCACGCTTATCCCGAACTCGCGTAATTTGGTATTTATATGGGTGTTGGTTAGGTTTGTATAAATACAGAAAATCCGTGCGGGTGGGGGCTGCACGGATTTTGGTTGTATTTTGGGTGGGGGTTATTCGTTCTCTTCTTCGGTTTCTTCTTCGTCGGGGGTGGACTGTTGGGCGAGTTCTTGGAGGTCGGCTTTGGTGATGGCGTCGTCGGGGTCGGAAACTACTTGGAATTTCTCGTTCTCGTCGGCGAAGTCTTCTTCCCAGTATTCGTCGTCCCACTGGCGGTCGGTTTCTTCCCAAGTCATCTTTCCGCCTGCATTTTCGTCGAAGTCGTCGTCGCGGCGCACTGGTTTCTCTGCCTCGAAGATGAAGTCGTCTTCCTCTTTCACGCGGTGGCTTGCGCTGAGGTCGCGCTGGGTGAGCGTTTCGGGTATGCGGTTGCGCTCATCGTTGATGGTGCGCCAAAGCAAGTCCTTCAGTTCGGTAAGTCCCTTTTGTGCCACCGATGAAATGAACACCGTGGGCACGTCGTCGGGCAGATGCTCGCAAAGCATGTCTTTCAACTCGTCATCGATCATGTCGCACTTGGTGATGGCAAGCACGCGTGGTTTGTCGGCAAGGTCGGGGTTGAAAGTGCTCACCTCGTTGCAGAGGATGTCGTATTCCTTTTTAATGTCGTCGGTCTCGGCTGGCACCATAAAGAGGAGCACGGCATTGCGCTCGATATGGCGCAAGAAGCGGAAACCGAGGCCTTTGCCCTCGCTCGCGCCCTCGATGATACCGGGAATGTCAGCCATCACAAACGATTGCTGTCCGCGATAACTCACGATGCCCAAGTTTGGCTCAAGGGTGGTGAACGGATAGTTGGCGATTTTTGGCTTGGCGGCAGAAATCACCGAGAGCAGGGTGCTTTTACCTGCGTTAGGGAATCCCACCAATCCCACATCGGCGAGCACTTTCAACTCCATAATCACCGCCTTTTCCACTCCGTCCTCGCCTCGCTGGGCGTAGCGTGGAGTTTGGTTGGTGGCAGTCTTGAAGTGGGTGTTGCCCAAACCGCCACGGCCGCCGCGGAGCAACTTCACAATCTGGCCGTCTTCGGTCACATCGCAGAGAAACTCGCCCGTCTCGGCATCGTAAACGGCAGTGCCGCAAGGCACTTCTATGGTGCGGTCTTCGCCGTCTTTGCCGTGGCACTGGTTTTCGTAGCCTGGAGCGCCGTCGGTGGCGAAGATGTGGCGCGTGTATTTCAAGTGAATCAGTGTCCACAGGTTGCTGTTGCCCTTCAGGAAGATGTGACCGCCACGACCACCGTCGCCACCATCAGGACCACCCTTGGGCATGTATTTTGCACGATGCAAGTGAGCAGAGCCGTGTCCTCCGCGGCCACTGCGACACATGATTTTCACATAGTCGATAAAATTCGATTCTGGCATATATTCTTATTGCAATTTTGATGTTATAATCATGAAATGTGGTGACTGATGCCTCTCGCAAATCTCTCGGCATCGGCGCACTTATAGTGTTATTCGCCACAAAGTTACGAAAAAGATACCATTCGTCCCGAAATTGCTGCACGAATAATCAAAATTTGAACGATGCTCTGTGGTCGTCAACCACCACTTCCTGCGGTGTGCCGCAGTGGTTGCGGTCTTCGAGCATACTGCGGATTTGGGTGTCGAACATAGGCATGGCGTTCTCGGTGATGAAGTCCTCCACCATGTCGGCAAGTGAAGCAGGGAGCGATGAGGCAAGCACTGCCTTTATGCCGGCGTTCATCTGTTCAATCAGCACTTTCGACTGTGGGTTTTGCCCCTCGTTGCCCTCGTAGAGCATGATGAATGCCTTGGTGGCAAGGTCGTCGAGTTCGCGGTGGAATGTGGCGGCTATCTTGTCTTTCTGAGCGGCAAGGTCGAGGCTTTCGCCACCGCCAAACAGTGCCATCACGCCACTCAACTTTTTGGTCAACTTCTCAATCTTGCCCATCAGTCGCGACAGCACGCTGTTCAGCAACCCCGGCACGGCCTGCTCCACTTGGCGTTTGCCGTCGGCAAGCAAGTGTGGGTTTGAGGCAATGCTCTTCAACTGGTGGGTGGTCACGCTCATGCGGTCGGCATCAATGGTGATGGTGCGGTAGTGGAAAGGGTAGGTGATGAGCGAGCCAGTTGCCACCTCGGTGATTGAGTCGCCGTTGTTGTAGTCGCGGGCAATGTCGGAGAGGTGCAGGTGCCCAGTGAGAATGGCGTGTACGCCAGCGTCAATCAGTTCGTTGCGCACGTTCTCGTGGTCAGCCACCACATATTTATCCAGCAGTTGGGCTTCCTTGTCGAAATGTTCAATCAGGTGGTGGTGCATCATCGCCACCACTCGTTTGCCTTGTGCGCGTGCCGAGCGTGCCTGGTCGGTAATCCAGCGCAGCGTGGCATCCTTGATGCGCCCAGCGGTGTGGTAGGTGTTCACCGAGTCGCCACGAGCCTTCAGCAAGTTTTCCTCGTCACGATTGCTGTCGATGCCTATCACCACCAGCCCCTTCACAGGTTCAGCCGCATAACTCAGCGAGGCGGTGTCGCACTTCACATCGCCACCGTAGCCGAAGTGAGCGTAGATGTCGCGAAACTCCTTACGAGTAATGGTGGCGGCTGTGCGACGCTCCTTGTCGTTGAAATATTTGGCGTTGGCGTTGCTGATGTCGTGGTTGCCCGGAATCACCATCACCTTGATGCCCTTGGCGCGCAGGCGCTCAAGCTGGCTTGCCACAAACTCATGGCTCAATCGCTCACCGTCTTTCGTGAGGTCGCCCGAAATCATCACAATGTCGGGGCGTTGTTCAATGATTTTTCCAATCACCGTGCGCAAAATCTCGGCGCTCTCCTTAATCATACGCATATCGGAAGCGGCATACTTGTCAATAGCCGCGCCACTTTTCTCCACAAGCATCTCGCTCATGGCGTGAATGTCGCTCATCGCCACAATTTTTATTGCGCCGCTCATCTGCACGGCAGCCATAGCCAGTAGGGCAAGCAATAGTTTTCTCATCATTCGTTGTTCGTATTATATATGTGTGGGCAAAATTACTCAAATTTCAGTAAAACTCATTCATTTTCGCCTTCAGATAATATTTTTGCCAAGAAAAAGTGTGAACGCTTGTAAAATTCACGCTGAAATAGCAGAATATTGCAAAAATAAGTTAAATCAAAGCAAAAAGTTGCTGAAAAAGTATGTTGTATAACATATTTCTTGTACTTTTGCATCGGTTTTTCATGGTATTAGTTTTTAAGGTTATGAAATTCTTGGCGTCGTGACGACGGTTTTTATTTCATTTTGTTTAAGGTTTATGTTAATGGTATTAGAAGGTTAATTAGTTAAGCAATCCCCGATAGTGATATCAGGGATTTTTTTTGCCCCTAATTCTTGGAGAAGTCAGAGGTTAGAAATTAGATTTTTTTAGGTTCTGTAGAAAATATGTGGGGATAGATTATGCATTGTTGCCGAATTGTGAATAGAATCAAAAACAAAAACATAAAAAACAGCCTTGGAGCAATGTGGAATGCTTCGCATTTGGCAGTGCGACTGTGCGCTTTGCGTCATTGGAAACGAGTTTCCATGCCGCCAACCATACAATCCCTCCGCCACCCTCTTACGAGAGCCTTCCACATTGCCCCAAGGATAAAAACCACTCGCCGTTTCACGGCGAAAAACCCATGATGATAAAATATTTTCTTGGTAAATAACCGCATCAAATCTCCCAAAACGATTTTGTATGGTAGGGACGCGATACTTCGCGTCCGCATCAAATGACTGATATTCAATATAATACTACAATTATGGGCGGGCCTACTGGGTTTGGTTTTTCGCCGAAGGCGAGTGGTTTTTATCCTTTTGACGATGCCACCGACCTCGCTGGAGAGGGCGACGTTAGGGTTGTGGTGTGACTGGTTCAAGCCTCTGCTTGAAATCAGACATGCCGCAGCACTAACGACAGGTGCGAAGCACAGGCATCGCCAAAAGGCTGTTTTTTATGTTTTTGTTTCAGTCCCCAGGATTTTTCCACTGAGGTGATTACTCTTAAAAGAGGGTGGGGGGGTAAAATAAAAAAAAAAGGAAATCGGGGGTGATTTCCTTTTTTTGTAGTAGAGACGAAGGGATTCGAACCCTTGACCTCTGCAATGTGACTGCAGCGCTCTAAACCAGCTGGGCTACGCCTCTATTTTCGTTTAGCGATGCAAAGTAATAAAAAATTTGGCGATCTCGCAACTTATTGGCGATTTTTTTTGAGTTGGAGCGGTATTTTTAGTGGATTTAGTTAAATAGTGTTAAATTCTTGAATTTTATGCCGAAAAAGTATGTTATATAACATAAAAGTTATACCTTTGCATCGGTTTTTCATGGTATTAGTTTTTAAGGTTATGAAATACTTGGCGTCGCGACGACGGTGTTTATTTCATTTTGTTTAAGGTTTATGTTAATGGTATTAGAAGGTTAATTAGTTAAGCAATCCCTGATAGTGATATCTGGGATTTTTTTTGCTCCATACCTCTCCCCTCCCCTTTCAAAAGTCCCCCAAAAAGGTTCAAAAAGCAAGATATTTCTTATTTTTATCCACCTTTTGATATGAAAAAATTCCGAATTTATTTTAATAATGAATATTTTTTCATAACTTTGCGTCAATCCAACAATCTAAACTCAACTAATTAACGCTCATTGCTCTATTTTACAGTTTGCTATTTATTGATTGTAGGGATTCTGCCAATTAGGAAACGTAAACTAATATTATTAACTTAACAATGAAAAAAACAATTATCCAACACTTTAGGGTTATTGCTTTGTGTGCCCTTTCTTTATCTGTGCTTTCGCCATTGGCATCTGCGCAGAAGTTTGAGGTGACAGAAGTGAAGCAAATTCCGGTAAGCGTAGAGGCTTATCACCCTGTGTTCGTTCCTGGCGATAACCAATTGCTCGTCAGCGAAGAAGATTATTATGGTTTAGGAGTGATCAATCTTAAAGACAACTCTTACAAATTCCTTGTGGAAGGGCGTGGAGCTGGTTACATGCCAGCTATCACAGCCGATGGCACATCGGTGGTGTGCCGTGACATCAACGAGGAAACCATGGCCCTTTCACTCAAAAATGTGAATCTCCAGACTGGCGCAGTAAGTGCTATTGCCGACAATCTCGACCACTTCAACCGCATCAACATTAATGCCGACGAGGTGGAAATGGGCATCGAAGGCGCAAAAGTGAACCGACGCGGTGTGAAACGCCAAGCCGCCAACAACATCTTCGTGACCGAGGAAGACCTCAAAGTGGTGGTTTACAACAATGGTGTGCGCACTGTGGTTGACCCTCTCTCAACTCCCGAACGCGATGTTAACTACTGTTGGAGCAGCCTTTCGCCCGACAAGCAACATTTGATGTTTGTGGCTGGCAACGATGCGTATGTGAGCAACCTCGACGGCTCGGGCTTGGTGAATCTTGGCCGACTGCACGCCCCTGTGTGGCGCGACAACGAGTTTGTGGTGGGTATGGAAGACAAAGACGACGGCAACCGCTTCATCGCTTCCGAAATCGTGATTGTGGGCATCGACGGCAACAATCGCCAGCAACTCTCCACCACATCAAGCGAGATTAAGATGTTCCCCTCAGTGAATGCAGATGGTACAAAAGTGGCTTACCACAGCACCGAGGGAAAGATTTATTTGATGACCATTAAAGAGAAGTAAGCCATGAGAAAGAGATTTTTTGCATCATTCATTGCCATAGCCGCATTGGCTATCACAGCAAGTGGCTACAGCAATTCAAGCAAGTGCTATATCAACCCTGGTCACGGCGGACACGATAGCGACGACCGCCCCACCGACCTCCCCACAGAATTAGGTTTCACAGGCAGTCAGCGCTTCTACGAGAGTGACGGAACACTCGCCCGTGGTAAGTTTCTTAGCGCATTCTTGGAAAATGTGGGCGTATCCACCAAGATGTCGCGTACCACCAACTACAGTAGCGACGACTTGAACTTGAGTACCATCGCCGCTCAATCAAACAGTTACGGCGGCTACTTCATTTCGCTCCACTCCAACGGCGCCAACAACAGCGCCAACTATGTGATTTCGGAGTATTGCGGTACCCGCTCTTCAAATTCAACTGAAAAAGTTTCGGGTTCAAAGAAGTTTGCCTATACCGCTGCTGTTCAGCACGACAAAAATAGGTTGACCGATGTGACATACAGCACACCCCGCGCCATCAACGACTATGCGTTCAACGGCTGGAACCTTGGTGTGCTGCGCACCAACACCCAGGTGGGCTACCTTGTGGAATCGTGGTTCCACGACTACCGTCCCGAAACCCTGCGTATGAAGGGCGACGCCTACAACCGCTACCTCGCTTGGCAACTTGCCCGAGCCTACATGGAATATCCAAAAGGCAATGCCAGCGGCATCAAGGGCTGCGTGGTGGGCGATATTCGCAACACCAGCAAAGGTTGTGGTTACAGCAAATACACCCACCGCAACCGCGACAGTTATCTGGCTGTGAACGGCGCAAAGGTGGAACTGATCAACTCCAGCGGCACAGTGGTGCAAACCATGACCACCGACAACTGGCACAATGGCGTGTACGCATTCTTTGATGTGGCTGCCGGATCCTACACCGTGCGTGTGAGCAAAAGTGGCTACAAAACACAGACTGCAAGCGTGAGCGTGAGCAATGGTAACTCTTCTCTCAAGCGTTTCAACCTTGTGGAAGGTCAGAACACCGGCATCACCACATCACCAGTGAGCGTGGCACACGGCACCGTGTACATCGGCTCGCAAAGCACCAAAACCGTGAACGTGACCACCACTGGCTTCAGCACCGACGTGAGCGTGAGCGTGAGCGGCGCAGGCTTCACCGTGAACACTTCCACATTGAAGGCTGGCAACAGCAGTTTCACGGTCACATTCAAGCCTACCAAGACTGGTTACCACACTGGAACCGTAACCCTCAAGTCGGGTTCGTTCAGTGCCACCGTCACTCTGAGTGGCGAAGGCAAGAACCCACCTCTCACATTCACCGAAGGCTGGAACTTCAGCGAAAAGAGCGGCAAGAAAAACTCGCAATGGCTTAGTACATACAGCAAGGCGCGCAATATGGACTTCGGCGCAGGTAAACTCTATGTGGTGAATGCCGAAGATGGAAAAATCGCTGTGGTGAATGCTCAAACTGGCGAATTTATCAAAGACCTCGACATGACAGGCGTGAGCGGCGGCGCTCTCAAGGTAATCGATGTGAAATACTTCGACGGCAAGATTGTGGCATGTAACCTTGCCTCAAACGCTAACGACAACAGCAAAACGCTTAAAGTGTATGTTTGGGACAACGACGACGCAAAGCCTCGAGTATTGCTCAACACCACCAAATACGACGGCAAGGCGCGCATTGGCGACTGCATCGGCCTGAACGGCAATCTCACCAATGGCTACATCTTCTTCGCAGCGGGCAGTGCATCGGAACAGACCGAAGTAATCCGCTACAACATCGTAAATGGCACATGCAGTGGCGAACCTGACGCTTTGACTCCTCTGAAAGAAGACGGCGACAATGGCGAACCTGTGAAACTCGGTCTTTCGCCCCGTGTGATACCAGAATCGCCTTTCAACTTCTGGGCTGTAGGCCAGCAGTATTACCCCACCAGTTTCAAGTATGGCAAGGTGTATTGCTCAATGAATCCCGCTGCACTCGGCAAGGTAGTGCATGGCAACGCTTTTGGCGCATTTGAATATCGTGGCACCACTTACGGAGTAGCCACCACCTATCAGAATGCCACTGGTGCCGAAACACTCACCCTCGGTAGAGCCGTGCTGGCCGACATCACCAACGGCTGGGCACAATGCGAGGCACTCGGCAGTTATCCAGCAGCCGGCATGGGTACCACACGCAACACCTCAATGTCGACCAGCGTGGCAACCCGCGTCAATGGCTCCGATGGTGTGGAAATGTGGGTGCTTATCCACAATCAGGGTATTGCTTACTATAAATACGGTAAAGTGCCAACCTACGACATCACCCCCGACACCACCACACGCGTAATGGTTTCCGAATCGAAAGTTGACATGGGCGCTATCGACTGGCAAACCACCAAGTCGCGCACCATCACCGTGACTGGCAACAACCTTAAGGGCGACATCAAACTCGCACTCTCTGGCGCAAACGCCTCACTGTTCTCGCTCAGCACCACCACTATTTCACAGTCGGCCGGTTCGGGCTATGTGACGATCAAATATGCTCCCGATGCAGTGGCTTCACACTCTGCCACACTCACCATCACCAGCCCTGGCATTGCCAAGATTGTAGTGCCTATCACTGGTTCGATGAAGGAAGAGCCTTCAGTGAAAGGCAACTTCCAGCGATTGGGCGGCTTGTGGTACTACCACATTCCTGCTGGCGGTACTCACGAAGCAGAAAACCTGGTGGTTCTCAACAACTGCTCCGAACAGCACGGACGCGCCATCGCCGACCCTGTGCTTGTGCGCTACCTCGTGGAACGCGGACAGGTTTGGTTCTGGAACTACACCACACAAAAGACAAATGGTAGGGTTACAATTGCCAACATCGGATCTGACGGATATGTGGTGTGCCCAGCCAACTGCTACGCAATGCTCTTCCAAAACTCTGTTGAAAACGAGACTGAAGGTTCGGGCTACGACAATGCCGACAACAACATCATCGACTTCAGCAACATTGGCACTTACGGCACCGACACCGGATCATCGTTCACTGGCGTAACCGACCTCAGAGGTCTCGGCTACTTCAAGAACATTGCCACTCTGAATCTCTCGCGCGCTAAATATGCCAACTATGCTTCATGCTCGAAACTCACCTCGGTTGACCTTTCGCAAAACACCAAACTCACCAACGTGAATTTGGCATACAACAGCCTCACGAGCATCGACCTCTCTGCCAACACCGCTCTCACAAGCGTGAATGTGGAGGGCAACGGTATCACCGTCAAGCCTCTTGAAACCACAGTGGGCGGCAACAAGACCTACTATTTGCCAATGAAGCAAATTGCCGGCATCATCGGTAACGGATTCAATGTGGCGGCTATGCAAACCGGCTCTCTCAAAGGCGGAGAACTCACCACCATCAATGGCGAATCGGCTATCAAATTTGTGGATGATGTGATTTACTACGACTACAACAACGGCTACAAAGGCACAGCGGTGAGCAAAACGTCGAAGTTCTTCCTCCGTGGCAAGGCATCTGAATCCTCAAAGAAGGGCGATGTGAACATGGACGGCTTTGTGGACGTGAACGACGTCACCACCCTCATCTCCAAGATTCTCGGACAAAATCCAAGTCCATTCAACGAAGCGGCAGGCGACATCGACGGTAACGGCACACACGATGTGAACGACGTTACAAGTATTATCGGCCTCATCGTCACCGAATAGCACTCAAGCATCAACCCTAATACACCAATATAGGCTGCCCCCACCCAGGAGCAGCCTATATTATTTTCACCCCCAGTATATTTCCACTGAACCGAAATTAGAGGTTAGTTAGAAATTAGAATTTGGAAATTTGATTTTTGATTTTGGGGATTTGGAAATCTGTAAGTATTATCCCTAATTTTGTATGAATAATTTATGTGAATCGTATAACTTTGCACTGGAATTTAGACAAAATCATACGCTGATGAAACTGTTGATAAAAAACATGGTTTGCCCTCGTTGCATTGCGGCAGTGAAGGAAGTTCTTTCTTCGGAAGGTTTGACGGTGAAGGCGGTAAGTTTGGGCGACGCTGAGGTGGAGGAAGATTTGTCCAGCGATCAATGCCGCTCTGTGGCTGAAAAATTGCAGGGCATGGGCTTTGAGTTGCTCGACGACCCTCGGTCGCAACTGGTGGAGCGCATACGCATTGCCGTGCAGCAATGGGTGAGGATGGATAAAGAGCGACCCAAGATGTCGGACTATCTCTCTCGCCTACTCAATAAAGACTACAGCACGCTGAGCAAACTCTTCTCCGAGGTGCGGGGCGTGACCATCGAGCGGTTTGCCATCGTTCACCGCATAGAATACGCCAAGGAGCTGCTCTGCTACAGTCAACTTGCCACAAGCGAGATTGCTTACACGCTCGGATACAGTTCGCCGGCACACCTATCTTCGCAGTTCAAGCAAGTGACCGGCATGAAACCCAAGGAGTTTCGGGCGATGGGGCAGCATGATAGAGTCAGTTTAGATGCGTTGTAAATATCCACAAGCCCTAATGACCGATTTGGGGTAAACGCAATAACCAAAATAGTTAGCAAGTATATAATTATGAGAAAAACATTTTTAGGTGCTTTAGGCTTCTTGTTGATGTCGCCACAAATATTTTGTGAAGGGCACAAAGAAAATCGACACCTCGGTTGGCGAGCAGAAAGTGACCATCGTTTACGGCTAACAGCCATTAGCACATTCGCTAATTTTTAGTGCTTTCGATATATCACGTCCGCATCATATAATCAGTATAACGCATTGAATACTAATTATCTGATGCGGACGCGAATTATCGTGCCCCTACCATGTGAGGCGATTTTTGGGGTGTTACTTTATGATTTTCTTTGATTGGGAGGTACCGTCGGTGAACTGGGTTACTTCGATGTTGAAACCGCTGAAAGGCACAGCACTTTCATGCCCCTGCAAGTCGTAATACACCACGCCCTTCACCGTCTTTTCAGCAGCCAAATCCTCCACTCCAGAAGGCACTTGCTTAGCAGCAACATATACGTCCATCAGGATTTCTTTCTGCTTGCCTTCTTCTTCGTAAAACAAATTCGTTTTGTAGTTATAGAAGAATAAATTATTGTCTAAATCAAGGTGGTTAGCCACAAACGATGGACGCTGTATTCCATCATCGCCTGTAAAATATTCGGTATATAGAGAATAGTAGCGTCGTGCCACATCATCTGTATAATCGTATGAATATATCTTGCCCAAATCCACATTCTCAGGAAGATACAATCGCCATAAACTACTTTTATTTGGAATCCGCTCCGCCCCTAAAGTGATTTTTTGTGGAATATCAACACTCTTATAATCTAAATGATTCAGACCAGAAAGATCTAATGCAGCAATGTGATTGCCCCATAAATTTAGCGAAACCAAATTCCGACATTTTGATGCGTCAAACGCTTTCAACTCACAATAAGGAGCTTTCAGATTGGTTAAATCGGGGAACAAACTCAAATCTGCATTTGCAATAGGAGGAAAACGCTCGCAGGTGATTGACTTTATTCCTTTGGGTAATTTAGGAAAATCCTCCATTTGATTACATTCTGAAAAATCAATGTTAGTAAGCAAATTAAGCTGACTACAATCTAAAGAGGTAAGAGGGCATTTTTTGCAATTAATTGTTATCAACTTTTTGCAGTTGGAAAGGTCCAACCTTGTAAGCGAATTAGAAACACAGCTTAGTGTTTCCAAGTTTTGCGAAGCCGACAAGTCTAAACTCTCGATTTTATTGTAGTCACATTTGAGCGACTTAAGATTAGGCATCAGCAACAAATCCAAACTCCCAATAGAGAAGTTTGCACAACAGTTAAATGTCTCAAGTTTTTTACAAGTGTCGAGTTGTATAGAAGTAAGATTGCCACCATTCGTGACTTCAACACATTTCAAATTAGGACATCCACGCAAATCCAGTGAAGAGAGGCGGTGCTCATCAATCACCACAGTTTCGAGATTTGGCAAATTTTTCAGATTAACACTTTCAAGATACGCTTTTTCCCGTCCAGAAATAGGAATACGCGCTGAGTGACTGCCTTGGTGAGTGATTTCCGGAGCTGAATTATAGTCCTGAAAATATTCATCGGCAGTAAATGTGAATTTCTTTAACTTTTTATTTTTAGTTAAATCCACGCTAACCACATAGCTTTGAAAATTGTATCTATTATTGAAAAGCCTCAAAGTTTCAAGTTCGCTAAAATATTCAATTCCTTTTAGGTTCTCAACTACATAGAATCCATCCTTCCATGAAATAATTTCTTTCACAGAAGCCAATTCCTCTTTTGTAAGTATAGCACCATTTGGTTTATTGAAATGTTTCTGTACCCATGTACGAAATCCGCTATCAGGAAAGTAGAGTGAATTGATGCAAACATCGGCTTTAGCTGAGCCAAAGCAAGCGAGTAATGTGCAAAGTAAAAATAACAATTTATTTCTCATAACGGGCAAATTTAAAAGATTACATATTATTTCGCAAATTTATACAGAAAATAACAAAAAAGCAAGAGGGTTCTACAAATTGCAACCTCTTGCTTCAAATGTGTCACAAGGTATTAGTGCTATTCGTTCTTGGCTTCATTGAAATCATCTTCTAAAGAGAACTCATTAGAAGAATACACACTGAAGCCCTTCATATCTGCATAATACGGACAAATATGACCAATATTGTTTTCGAAAAGATTTCCTGATGAAATAATGGTCATTGCATTGGGCAATAATTGTTTACTATACCATAGATTTGCATCTGACATTTCATGATAATATAACTTGACATCACCTCTGGTTTCCGCTTGCCTTTTGAACACATTTTCTGTGACAGAAAGGAATGTTTTGAGAGGCATTTCCAGCAAAAGTGTTTTATCATTGTCTGAGTAAAATCTGTTGTTAGCAAATCTGAAAACGCCTTCTTGCATATTCTCTGAAAAGAATGTAGTTATCCCCTGGAATATATTATTTTGCGCTATTAGTTCTATTCTTGAGAAAGAGTTGTTTTTCTGCATTCTGAATGAGCCCATAAAATTCATTCCTCTGAACACGTTGTCGTTCAAAGTAACACGCCCACCCTTATCACGTGAATACAGAAGCATATAGCCCATTGCTGTTGAATAGTTGCTTACATTTGGGGATGATTCTGCTGTGCTTTTAACCTCCTCAACATTTTCAACCACAGTGTTTCGGTTGAATACAACACTCGCATTTTCGAGATTCAAAACAATATGCACCTCACTTTCCTTACCACCCCATACCATATGTGGAAAAGCAACACTTTCAATTGTATTATTTTCAATAAGAACTGGTGATAAACACATCTTATTGCATCCCTGAAGTCCAAACCCAGTATTGGTTCTGTCTTGGTTTTTATCATACACAATCTTAAAGTCTTGAAGTTGGCAATCTTTATGAGCCCATTTTCCATATTGGATCAAATTATTAGTGATTTTGAGGTCTTTTGTACGACAATAATTATCAAATGCCATACCCATCAATACGTTCATTGGAGAATTGATATAAAACTCATTTGCATCAATCACATAATCTGATATTTTATAGTGAACATATGGGACTATAGAATAATCTTCTATGTCATCAACAGAACCAACAGTCACCATCGGAGCGTGAAGTCCTATACCACCTCCTACTATAGGAAAATCATCTTTTGCATTATCATCTTTTGTATCAAACCTTATATTGACAAAGGGAGTATGTTGGGAGATGTAAAAGTTATTGAAAATATCACATACGCCATTCCATTCATCCTCGCGATTTTTAAATTCTGTGAACGTTTCTGATTGAGCCTTGTGAATATCCAACAACTCAATGTGGTCTGGAAATTGTTCTTCTGTGAATTTTGACTTATTGGGTTTGCCATAAAAAAAACGATTATTCTTGATGTGAATATGCTCAAAGTTCAACCGTCTGTCTGCAAATGATGTATCATCCAGTCCATGCAACGCATCTTTAGAATTGTAACAATTAACCTCGTTACGATTCATAATAGAGTCGCCCCAAATGCCGATATTCTCGTCATTCCCATATTTGTAAAAATCGTTGTTCTGAATCTTCACGTTTTTCACACGCTGACAAAACCAAAGGTTTCCTCCAATTGTTCTTGCATTGTAGTTCTCAAACACACAATTTGTGATATCCACATTCTCACACCAGTGCAAAAACACATGAGTGAGGTCAAGGTACTGTGAATACATCCTAACATTAAACATTTTGAACGAACTTGCCTCATAGACCTTGAAAAATACAGGACAAATAAGAGGGTGATACCAATTTTTAAACATATTAGCACTTTGCACGTCTTGTAGTTTGAACGCCACACGGAACGCAAGATCCGAAACAACGACATTAACTTGATTATCGTGGTCATTTTGAATGTTAAAAAAAGCATCGTCATGACAATAGGAGTGGCATTGGACCCCATTATTATCATCTATACCAGCATTTTCAACAAATTCATTCAGCACCTCTAATAGAGGAATATCTTTTTTTCGACTTCGTTCTGACCTTTCTCCTTGTAATACAATATTTTTGAAACCTTTCAAATAGAATGCCCTATTATTGATGATTTGATAAGCCTCACCTTTATTATACATAAATGTAAATGAAATATGATCACATTCATTTGATGGATAATACTGATAAATAGAGTTGTCTCCTTTTTTGAAAATAGGTTCGTAAGTGGGACTCACGCCCTCGACAAAACATTTTTGAAAATTAATAAACTCTTCATTGTTGTGAAACACGAAATTGTTTCGAGTGTCTTCCACACTGGTACCATGTTCTACATGGTCGGTAATACTGTCTACTGACATAAAAAATGTGTTTTAAAAATTAAACATGATATATTATAATCTCAGGAAATTAGATGGGGGAAAAGTGTATTTCGAGGCCTCGATTGTGTGCATTTTCTGGTCCGATTTCCTATGCCACAAAGGTATATAGTTGTTTTTTAATACGCAAATAAAATCAAGAAAAAAATATAAAAAATCAATTAAATTTTTATCATGTTTTCAAATCCCATATATGACCACTTGATTTCCAAAATCTTTTGGAAACACATAAAATCCAAAAATAGAGTCCTCCGTAGTTGTCGTGATTACTCCCTTCTCGCCGCAAATTCCGAGTGTTAAAAAATATTTTCGACAAAGAAATTCTGATAAGCACAAAATTTTGCAGAAAAAGGCATCGGGTTGGTGGGGGCGGTAAAATCTTGGATTGGTGGTTTTTTTAGTGGGGTGGGGGTGGTGGGGTTTGGGGGAAAAGTTGTAACTTTGGGGTGATGAAGGAGTATCGTAAGAAACAGCAACGCACCGACCCTGTGCAGCGATTGGCACCGGGGCAGGAGTATTTCGACTGCATTCTCGACCCCAAGGGCGAGCAGGCACGCCGCGACGAGGAAATGCGCCGTGAGCAGGAACTTGCCAACGCCAAAATGGAGTATTTGGAGCAGTTGTCAGAGTTCGACGAGTCGCGCCTGCCACGCCACCCTGCCGAGAAGGAGCAAGAAAAGGGCGTGGGCACGGTGGCGTTTGCCGTGGTGGCGCTCGTGGTGCTCGTCATCGCCATGCTACTGTTTGGGTGAGCGAAAAATGGGTTCAGTGGATAAATGCTGGGGGCACAGAAACAAAAAACATAAAAAAAACAGCCTTTTAGCGATGCCAGTGCTTCGCACCTGTCGTTAGTGCTGTGG
>ERZ827496.2528-NODE-2528-length-17999-cov-7.976928_pt1 | contig 17999 bp, 10 predicted proteins | sample MGYA00519769_ERZ827496 | MGnify/ENA primary metagenome ERZ827496 (study PRJEB31778, sample SAMEA3449327) | human gut metagenome | biome: human gut; feature: human-associated habitat; material: faeces | place: United Kingdom | collected 2010/2012 ...
TTCGGGTCGGCGGGGATGATGTGGCGGGGTTGGGCACAATTATGAGGGGGATCCTTAATCGCCCCGGACAGGAAGCTCATCTGATTTCCCTTCAGGAAAGAATCGACGTCGCTTTCGTCCTTTGTCTCGATGATGGAGTCAATTGCAAGGCTCAAAAGCTCCGACATTTCCGCCATGTTCCGCCCGTCGTCCGTCTCGGCGTTGAACGCATTGCAGAGCGCCGACACGGGCTTGTCCTGTCCGCGGCAGAGCAGACGGATGGCGTCCAGCAGCTTCTTCGGGTTCAGATAGTCGCAGATGATTTCGCCGTCCGTCCCAATATACACCATGTAGAAGGGATGGATGCGGTTCTGGTTATTGATGTTGACGCCATCGTTGACGTTCTTCAACACGAAGATAACGCCTTCCGGGCATTCCTCCGTCGCGGGAACGACGGCGTGCAATCCTTTCGGCTTGCTTTCCAGGCTGCCATGCGTCTTCATGTAGTCCAGCAGGTCGAGACGGAATTCATTCAGCCCCAAATCCATGATGGAGATGCCTGTGGACATATCCTCGATATCAACAACTTCTTCTTGCAGCCGTTTGAGCTGCGCCTTGCGGTATTCGAGGTCGCCCTTTTCTTCCGCGTTGATGAGGTCATCGTCGCCGGTGGAGGTCATGACCGAAATCTTCATGCGCGTTTCCACGCGGGATTTCAGGTTGATATACTCATCCAGCGTCATATCCGGCCAGAAGTTCACGAGCTGTATGACGCTGTTGCGGCTGCCGATGCGGTCGATACGCCCGAAGCGCTGAATGATGCGCACAGGATTCCAGTGAATATCGTAGTTGACCAGATAGTCGCAGTCCTGCAGGTTCTGACCTTCGGAAATACAGTCCGTAGCAATCAGAATGTCGATTTCGGCAGGATTGTCCGGCATGAGCACATCTTTGCTCTTGGAAACCGGAGAGAAGCAGGTCAGCACATTATTGAGCGTTGCTTTCAAGCCGCGAATGGTCGTTTTGCCGTCCGCACTTCCGGTAATCACCGCCGTGTCCAGTCCATGGCGCGATTTCATACGGGCGCTGACCTGATCGTACAGGTAGTTTGCCGTGTCCGCAAATGCCGAAAAAATGATGACCTTCCTGTTGCCCGGATTAATCGGATGGGCGATCTTATCGTCCAGCAGCTGAAAGAGCGTCTGGAGCTTGCTGTCATGCGCCGGTGTGATGTCGTTCATCATCAGGAGAAGCAGCTCCAGATTCTCCGCGTCCTTTGCCAGCTCGCTTCGCCACGAAACGTAGTCCATGTCGGCAATATCAATCTTGATTTTTTTGCCGATTCGGGTGAAATCCGTGTTTTCATCTTCCGCGTCAAAGTCGTTGTCCGACACATCGCGCATCTCGATTTCTCCGCCGCCTCCCGCCATAAAGTTATCGATGATGGTGATGGTCGAATTGATTATACCCAGTATGCGCCCAAGCGTCAAGCGGAAAGAATAGACCGAGCTTTCAAGGCGCTTCAGCAGGTTGATGCTCATCAAACGCCTGATGCCGGATTCGCGCCCGCGCATGGACATGTTGGCGACCTTTTCCAAATCAAGATACTTCTCCAGCTTACTGGGAAGAATGTAGCTGGACGGCGTATAGACGCACAGCGACAGCAGCCCCAACTGCTCGAATATTTCATTATAGTTGATCGCGCTGTTCAGGTCGGTCAGTTTCGGGCGGAGGCTGATGGGTTTCAGCCTTTCCGGGAATTTGCCGATGGCAGCGGCATTGTAGTACTTTTCGATATGCTTTCGGGAGCGGGCAATCGTCACGCTGTCCAGAAGCTCAAAGAAATCAAAATCGAGCATCTTGAGCAGCGCGTCCGTCGTGCGCTTTTCCGGCTCCAAATCGCTCCATTCATTGAAAGCGCGCTGTGCCTGACGGAAGATTTCATCAATGGATTTTTTCGTATTCAGCTCCTTTTCGAGCATTTCCGGGTTGCCCTCGTAGGCCAGCGCAAGTTGATTGCGCAGATCGAGGAATCGATTATTGACTGGCGTCGCCGAAAGCATCAGCACTTTCGTCTTTACCCCGGAGCGTATGATCTTGCGCATCAGAAGCTGGTAGCGGTTTTCGCCGTCGCGCTTATGTGTACCGACGCCGCCTTCGCCATTGCGAAAGTTATGTGACTCATCAATAACGACGAGGTCGTAGTTTCCCCAGTTCAGTCGGTCAAGGTCAAGCCCGTTCGACATACCGCCCTTGCGCGAAAGGTCGGTATGGAAAAGCACATCGTAGTTCAAGCGGTCTGCCGCAATCGGATTGTTGACATAATTGTCTTTGAACGTGTTCCAGTTCTCCGATAGCCGCTTGGGGCAGAGCACAAGCACGGATTTATTGCGGTTTTCATAATACTTGATGACCGCCAGTGCCGTGAATGTCTTACCAAGGCCAACGCTGTCTGCCAGAATACAGCCGTTGAACTTTTCCAACTTATTGATGATTGCCAGCACGGCATCGCGCTGGAAGTCGTATAGCATACTCCAGATTTTGCTCTGCTTGAAGCCGGTCGCCTCGTTGGGGAGAACATCTTCGGAAATATCCTCGAGGAACTCGCTGAACACATGGTACAGCGTCATAAAGTAGATGAATTCCGGAGAGTTTTCATTGTAGGCGTGGCTGATGTTGTCCAGCACAACATCCGTCACATCCTGCATCTTGGTTTTGTCATTCCAAAGGGAATCGAACAGCTGCATGTACTGCGTGGCGAACGGCGCTTCCATGCAGTTGACCATGTTGTAGGTGTTGTTGCCGCGCTCACAGCCAATATCAACTGTGGTGAAACCGTTGATCGGCATATAGGCCGTTTGCTCCGTTTTCGAGGTAACGGTCATAAAACCGCCCATATTCTCGCCAGTTGTGTTGGATTTGAACGTTGCCTTGCTGCTGATCCACCGAGCACATTCTTTTGCAATAGCGCGCTGCGTCATTTCATTACGCAGTTTAATCTCAAACTCAGTACCGTACAGGCTGCTCTCACGGCTGATACGGGGGATGTAAAATTCGCGCTTCTGCTTTTCGGCCCGCTCTTTGATAAAGGTTGGCGAAGTAAAGATGAAGCGAAACTCATCTACTTGCTCAAGCTGTTTTTTCAGTTCCTCAAAGGCATACATGGAGAAACAAGCCGCGGCAATGGATACACGGCTTCCCCTCTTAATGGTTTGACGCAAATCATCCTTGACGAGCGAACTAATATTGTCCAATATTTTCATTGGCGAATCCTTCCCCGAACGGTATCAACCGTATTTTGTTCAAGTTTTACTTTGATGCTAAAATTCACATATAATATTTATACTATTATAGAACGCTCCGATGCCCATAACGACCAGCAGCTTCCACAGCTTATTACAACGCATTCGCATCTGCTTGCTTTTCCTCCTGTTCCAAGGTTCGCCATACAGTTCGCAGCAACTATTCGACAACTGCAGTACAGAGTTGCGCAAGTTACAGAGGGCTAAACTGCCTACTACTGATCAGGCTGACCGAGCATCCCCGATAATGGCAGCATTTATGCCGCAATGGGCAGTGTTGCCCGTGCGCTGTGCGAGTACAAGCGCAGAAAGCTACCGGGCATGGAAGCACAAACACCGCTGCATACTCCTACATTATACAGCATTTGCAAGGTCAAATCAAGAGATTTACATCGTCTCTCAATTTTTTGCCACTTCGTTTTGTTTATCTACCTTTCAATAAAGTGCGAAATAATAATTAGAAGCGGCAGGAAAAGCAACCCTACATAGCGAATACTTCTATGACAAGCAACAAAATTTGGTGGAATTTCGTCACAATGCAAAGTGTTGCATCGGACACTTTCCATTCCAGTAAGATGAGCGGTCGAAACTTACTTACGCTCACGGATAGGGGGAATGTTATGATTATTAATGCAGAATGGCTGGATGCTATGAGTAAGCAGCATCAGCGGGATTTTCAAGAATTACTGCCCGAACTTGTGAAGAAACTTATCATTAACAGCTGCACTTCAATTTCCAGCATTCGTATGCCGCATGGTGACGACATTTGGGCACCGGGCTTCGATGGTGTTGTTGATTGTTCCGAAGGGAATCGCTATGTTCCTACCGGACGCAGCGTCTGGGAATTTGGCACCAATGAAAATACGCTTCAGAAAATTAATGATGACTATCAGAAGCGAACGCAGAACCCATTAGGAAGCAAAATTGAAGAAACGAGCTTTTGCCTTGTGACACCCAAGGTATGGGCGTATCCGCAGACAATAACCGCATGGGAAGCAGAACACACCGATTGGAAACAGGTAAAAATATATGACGCCAGCGTGTTATGCGACTGGATTGAGCAAACACCAGTTGTTTGTGCTTGGCTATTGGAGCAGTTTTCGGATAATCACACCATTGAATTTTCTACTTTGGCCCATGCATGGAATCTGTTTGCCCAGAAAACATCGCCTGCAATGTCCGATTCGTTATTTCTCGCCGATCGTGAACAAGAAATGACGTGTTTTTTCAATAAATTAGGAAACGAAATTGTCCGCGTAAAAGCCGCAACTCGCGTAGAGGCAACCGGATTCGTTCTCGCTGCTATGATGCAAAGCCCAGAACTTCGAGGGCAATGCATCGTTATCAATACTCCAAATACCTACCGGGAGATCAATCAATGTGTAAAGTCAAAAACGCTTATATTGAATTACTCTTGTGACCATGACATCAACATGGAAAATGGAAATCATGTAATCCTATGTTATGGCACAGAAGCCGCCAGCATTCCGTGGAATGTCAATCTTGCAGAACTGCCTAAATTTCATTATATTCGCGCTTTTAAGGACATGGGCGTTCCTGATGCAGAAGAACTGTATACCTTTACGCATGGCAATCTCAGAGCGTTGATTCGAAGAATTCCGGGGACATCAACCGAAAGCATGCCTGAATGGGCAAAATGCGAGGATAAAGATCTCCTTGCGCCATTGCTGTTTATGCGGAGTTTCAATAGCAACTCGGATATTGAGCGTGCGATTGTTGAACAGTTGGCTGGTGTCTCTTACGACTGCGTAGATAAAGCATACACAGAAATGATGCGCAAGGAAGATTCGCCAATCAAGGCAGTAGATAGCCACTACATCCTTGTGAATTACGAAGAAACATGGGATGTATTGCAATATAACGTTTACAGTACGCAGTATGACCGCTTGACCGGTACGATTCTTTCCATATTTGATGCGGTTGATGGAGAATCAAAGTTTGCAGCAATATTCAGCACTCGTGTAGGACGGTCAAACTTGCTGCAAAATCTCCTTGAAAACTACGTTTACTTTTCCTACAACAATAACAATCCACAGAAATCGGACAAGACAATCCATGATTTTATGGCGTTCATGGATAAACCCAATGCATCGAATATCATTATCAATCACTTATCAGTACTCGCGCAAGCAGCGCCGAAGATAGTGGTGGATGCATTGAAGGCTGAAATGAAAAAAACAAATGGAATAATTATGTCTTTATTTAATCATCCACAGCAATCTGATAGCCGATACATGAATATACTATTTGCACTAGATAAACTGACATTCTATTCGGAAAGTGCTGTGCCAGCATGTCGAATTCTCTTTCGACTGTATCAAACAGATCAAAATAAATTCAGAGATTCTAATTCACCATACAGTTCACTACTTAACGCTCTGTGCTTTATCAACACTTATTTTCCATTTCCAATAAAAAGGAAAGTTGAGCTGCTTCTTAACTTTTTGAAAAAAGATTCCTACAATGGTGGGAAGTTGATTGTTGGCATACTAAACAAAGATGAAATTTCTATATCTTCGCCATATGGTAGAATAGGGCAATATCATGAAACCTCTCTTTCCTATGAAGAATATTACCATGCTGCTGAGCAGATTGTCGAACCATGCCTTCAGCATTTCATCAATGTTAACGATATAGAATCAATTATAGAAATCCTAAATTGTTATGCAAAATATTATCCACAGTTCCTTACTCGCTTAGCTTCTCTACTGAAAGGAAATACTATCAATGATGCTTTGCTTGCAAAGCTCAATTATTATTTACGCAAAGAACGATTCGAAATTTTGAGTTTCCGTATAGAAGAAAAAGAGTATATTCCCGCGTTTGAAACATGGATTAAACAAACTGATGATCACGTGCTTCATTCCCGCTGGTTATTTTGGAATTACTATGATTGTCCGGATGACAGATTAATTCATGTTGATGATAACGGAACAGACGAGGAAACTCTGACATCTGATATTAGAAAGGATGCCTTCAAGAAGATATGGAGTCAGTTTGGGATTCAAGGAGTGCAAACACTGCTGTCACAAATGGAAGACATTTATATGTGGGGAAAGTTTCTTGCAAATGTGTTGCCAGAAACGAACCACACAGAAATTGCCAACACACTACTTCAACTAAATAAACTGCGGATTTTTGCAGGGCTTCTTGATGCCTCCGCAAAAGAGACATTCTACGTCGTCTACGACCATATTCCTGTGGATAAGCGCTTGCAAGTATACAGCGCCATGTCGCGAATGGATGTGGTTGATTGGCTATCAACAGAAGAAGAAAAGCAAGCATACTGTTCTGGAAAACAGATGATTCAATATGATGAAAACACATATCGAATGCTACTAACTTACTATCCGGCAGGTTTACTGCACTATTGCGTCGCAATTAGCAAAACCTCTTCTGCGGAAGACATTGAGACGGTCATGAATATCCTCACTGCTATCAAAAATGTTTGGCAAGCAGATAACATACTATCGTTTGCGGAAAAATGCTTTTTATCTAAAAGTTTGAAGAACGTCACTGATGGTTTTTATTCAGATAAATGGGGAGAGCTCTGCACTGAGCTCTATTTGACTAATATTCTAACGGAAATCTCCAAACCGATTGCGCGATATTTATTTGAACATCCACATGAATTTATTAGGAATTTGGAACTTTGCAAAGATATGGATTGTGAAAAAAAACGGAATCCATTTTCCAAGTACAGGCTTCCCGCCGGTGCATATACGGATTCTGAGTCCTTAAAGCGCTTTTCAGAATCATTGATTGCAGCGAACCAAACTGGTTTGCTTGGTGGAATCTATGGGCGTGCAATTGCAGGGAAAGACGGTATTTTCCCTCATGAATCAATTCGCGAATTGTTAGAGCGGTTTGATAGTGATGAATTGGATTTGCAAGTCTACGATACGTATATCAACAATCAAGGTGCGCGATTTATCAAGGATGGAAGTGATCAAATGCAAAAAGCAGCGAAATTTACGGCTGACGCGCAAGCTTTAAGCATTAGCTATCCGCATACAGCAGCAATACTTCAAAAGATTGCAGACAACTACCGTAGAGCAGGAAAATGTGATCGCTTACGTTCTGAACTTTAAGCAGATAATATGTTCTGCTCAGAAAGCTATTAAAATAGGAAGCGAATTGGTACGAATGCAAAAGCCTCTTATCAGTGCAGGAAGTTAGCAATCTCAATTAATAGGGCTGCGTTCCATCGCAAGAAGATAATCTTCTTTATCCACTTTGCACCAGTCCATTACCTTGCCAATTTCGGATTTCAGGATATGGTCAAGCAAAAGGCGGGTGCTGCACTCATTGCTTCCTATGGAGCACGAAATGAATAATAAAAGATAAGAAGAAAAAGCAAAAAACTCACAAAACCACTTGACAGAATGCACAAAGTACTATATAATGAAAATGAACCATCTGGAATGGTATAGTGAGTCAAAACCAAGGATTCCGAGGTTCGCCGAGGATTTCCCCACTCCCTAATCGATTGCGAGCTTTTAGAGGCTCCGCCGCGAAAGCGGCTTTTTTCATAAGTGCGCATATCGTGCAGGAAACAACTTCACCCGTTTGCAAAGGCGATTCATAAAACGACAAACGAAGGAAAGAGGCGCACCATCATGAAAGAAGTCTACAATATCGGGCTGGATATTGGCACAAGTTCTGTTGGCTACGCAATGACGGACGAAAAAGGACGGTTGCTGCGCTTCCACAAGCGGCCGACATACGGTTCGGTTCTGTTTGAGGAAGCGCAGACGGCGAAAGAACGTCGCCAGAAGCGTTCAGCGCGGCGTCGTCTGGCACGTCGGCGCAAGCGTATCAAATTGCTGCAAGCACTGGTTGCGCCGGATGTGTGTGCGGCAGACCCAGCGTTTTTTCTTCGGATGAATGAATCGTTCTTATGGGCAGAGGACAGCAAGTATGAGAAGTTTTATGCGAAGCTGCCCAAAGCACTGTTTGTGGATGGAACAGTATCCGTTGAGACGCTGCCGACGATTTATCATATTCGCAATGAGCTGGTGAAAAGCACAAAGCAGGCGGACATCCGCTATGTCTATCTGGCGATGCACCACATCATCAAATATCGCGGGCATTTCCTGATGGAAGGGCAAACGCTGTCTGACATCGGTGCGGAAGCACCGCAAAAGATGCAGGAGCTGCTGGAATTGCTGACAGACCCCGAAAGTTTTGTCTGCGGGCTTGCGCCGGCAGAAAATGCGGCAAAGGAACTCTGTCACGCGATGGAAAATCACTCGCTCCGTGGCATGGCGCGCAAGGAGCAGATTCAGAAGCTGCTGTATGCAGGCAAGAAAAAAGAAAGCAAAGAGGCTGCGCAATCACTCGCATCGCTTCTTTTGGGCTATAAAGGTTCTTTGAAAGCGCTGATTGGCTATGAAAGTCAGACGGATGCACCAGAAAAAACCTCCTTAGGCGCCATTGAGGGCGAAACGGAAGAAACATATCTTGCTGGGATGACGGAAGCGCAGGCGGAAGTGTTTGCTCTGATGCTGGAATTGTATCGCTGGCAGCTGTTTGCGGAAATTCGTCAAAACGGGCAGACGATTTCCGACACGATGGTAGCGCGTTATGAGAAGCACGGGCGTGACTTGGAGAAACTGAAAGCATGGGTGAAAGCCTATCAGCCGGATAAGTTTTATGCACTGTTTCGTGATGATGAAAACGCAAAAGGCTATGCGGCATATACGGATCACCTGCGCAAACCGAAAAAATTCAAAAAAGAGAAGTTGCAACGCTGCACACAAGATGAGTTTTACAAGGTGCTCAAAGCTATGCTGACAGGCAATAAGGATGCCGAAGCAGCGGCAGCCGCACAGCCGATGCTTGAAGCGATAGATGAGCCGAACGGCTTTTTGCCGCTGCAGCGCATCAATCTGAACGGTCAAATCCCGAACCAGATTCAGGCGGAAGAGCTGGCGAAAATACTTGACGCGCAGGGAAAGTATTATCCGACGCTGCGGGAAAATCGGGAGAAAATCCTCAGCATCTGCACGTTCCGTCTGCCGTATTATGTCGGCCCGCTGTATCAAGATAAGAACAGCCCGTTCCAGAAGTGGATTGTGCGTGACATGACCCAGCCCGCCTATCCGTGGAATTTCTTTGATGTGGTGAATCAGACAGAAACGGCGGAGGGGTTCATTGCGAACTTGACAAACAAATGCACCTATTTGCCGATAGAGGACGTGCTGCCGCTGCATTCCCTGCTGTATGAAGAGTACCTTATGCTGAATGAGCTGAACCGCGTCCGCGTAAAGGGCAATCTGATTCGTGACGTTCAGCTGAAAAAGCGGATGATGGATGAACTCTTCGCTAAGAACAAGTCAGTTTCCTACAAAGTGTTTGCAAAGTGGCTTCGGCAGAATAGCCCATACACGGATGTTACGGAGAATGATATTTCCGGCACGCAGGAGTCGGGGAAATTCACGGCGAGTCTGCGCACACGGTATGACTTGGAGAAGCACGGATTCACCGTGAACGACCAGACGATGGAGCAGCTGGAAACGCTGGTGCGCTGGAGTACCATCTTTGAGGATCGCAGCATCCTGAAAAAGCTGATTCAAGAGCAATATCCGGAGGTCACGGACAATCAGCTGCGTTTTCTGGTGCAGCGTCGCTATACTGGCTGGGGACGACTGAGCGAAAAGCTGCTGACTGGTGTGCTGGGTGAATATGAGAATCAGCCGGCGACAATCATGGACGTTCTGCGCGCGACGAATGAGAACTTCATGCAGGTGCTGAATAATCCGCAGTACCATTTTCAAGAGAAGATTGCAAAAGAGCGGCTGATGGAACTGGGCGAACCGAAAGAGGAAATCGAATACGACGAGATTCGGAAATTGCAGGTTTCTCCGGCACTGAAACGCGGAATTTGGACGGCAGTGCGCATTGTGAAGGAACTGATTGAGCATCAGGGCTGCCATCCGCACGCCATTTATCTGGAAAACACGCGCGAAGAAACGCCGGATGAAAAGAAACAGCGCACGCAGTCACGTCTGAACCAAGTGGAGCAGATGTATAAAGAGTTGGCGGAAGATAAGACAGCGGAGAAAGTGCCGTCAGAGTGCTGGGAAGTACTGAAAAACTGCAAGGATAAAAAGAAACTGGATGACCAGCAGTACCTGTATCTGCTGCAGCTGGGGAAATCGCTTTACAGCGGCAAGCCGCTTGATTTTGACCAGCTTTCGGCAACAACGGAAATTGATCATATTCTGCCGCGATGCTATATCGTGGACAATTCGATTGAAAACCGCGCACTGGTGCTGAAAGGTGAAAATCAGCGCAAGGCAGACAACCTTCTGCTGGCGGATAGCATTCGGGATTCACAGCGCCCGTGGTGGAATTATCTGCGCCAAAAGGGATTCATGGGCGAAAAAAAGTTCAAGAATCTGACGCGCAGTATGGTAAGCGCTGATGACAAGCAAAAGTTTGTCGCACGGCAGCTGGTGGAAACGGGACAGATGGTGCAGTGCGTGACGGAGCTGTTCAAGCGCTATTATCCGGATGTGCATGTGAGCGGCATCAAGGCGGGGCTGTCCTCGGAACTGCGTGAGCAGTACGGGCTTTACAAGATTCGTGAGCTGAACGACATGCACCATGCGTACGATGCCCTCCTTGCGGCGACAATGGGGAACTTCGTGGAGCGCTTTATGCCGTGGCTTGACAGTGAGTCGTCTGCGGCAATTCGATTCAGAAAGGCACAGGAAGCAAAGAAAGACGACGATGATAACAAGGTTGATTTAAGCTCGAAGCATGGCATGATACTGGCGAAATTCAGCCGGGATCAGGAGGATCCGGATACCGGGGAAATCATCCATAATGCACAGCAGGAAATTTGCTACTTGAAGGCGGTGTGGGGATACCATGATGGGCATGTGGTGTTCCTGAAGCGGCAGAAGTCGGGTGCCATCTATGATGAAACACGCTACCGCGCCGGAAGTGTAAAAGCCAAATTTGCTTTGAAAAAAGCGCTGGGTACTGAACGGTATGGCGGGTTTAACAGCATCAACCCTGCCTTTATGACCGCAATTCAGTATACGCAAGGGAACAAACTCTACCGCAGGGTTGTAGGTATTCCGATTTACGCAAATGTTCCCACTGGAGAGGCAGACGAATTGATTCGTGCTTTTGCAGCAGATAAGATTTCCGGCGTAACCGTGGTGCGTCCGCGGCTTCTGATGAACCAAATGTTAGAATGGGATGGCGGCATTTTTGTGCTTCGCGGAGGGCAGACGATTGATATTCTTACGAGCAAGGAAAATGCTACAAGGGTAACGATTACCAACGGAAAACAGCTGTTTGTTTCGGGAAAGGATATGACAACCATTGCCTTGCTTTTCCGTGGGGAAGAGAATGGTTTGAATCCGGAACAGCTTAAGGAAACGGTGCTTCATTTGCTTGAAAAGTTCAAAACGCAATATGCTGTATTTTATCAAAAGTGCAAAGCCGATGATATTAACCGTATTTTGAAAAACCTTGAGACCCCTGAGCAGCTTACAACTGCCGATTGGACAGCGATGGTGAGCGAGCTGCTGAATGCGATGGGCAAGCAGCGAAAAGCTTCAAAAGAATGGATTACCTGCGAAGATTGGAGAATCCGAGGCATACCGACAAAGAACGTTGACCTGATTGACCAGTCCATTACAGGACTGCGCGAGAAGAGGACGAAGCTATGGCCGGATTCCGAACCGTCGTGATTCAAAGCCCGTGCAAGCTGACGTATAAGGACGGTTTTCTCATCATTCGCGGCGATGAGGTGCGGACGGTTCACATTTCGGAACTGCACACGCTGATTCTGGACACGACGATGGTCACACTGACGGGCTACCTTATCTGCGAACTGATGCACGAAAAGGTGAACGTCATCTTCTGTGATGAAAAGCGGAATCCATGCGGGCAGGTACTCCCCTATGCCGGAAGCCATGATACAGCGGCAAGGATGATGGCGCAGGCAAACTGGAGTGATACGCGGAAAGCGGCGCTGTGGCAGCAAATCATCCAGCAGAAGATTCTTAATCAGGCGGGCGTGATGCAGGAAGTTTCCGTGGAGGCTGCAAGACAAATTGCAGCCTTCGCGGAGACCGTCACGCCTGGCGACGCGACGAATCGCGAGGGACACGCAGCGAAGGTCTATTTCAACCGCATTTTCGGCAAGGATTTTTCGCGCGATTTGAAAAGCGACCGTAATGCAGCATTGAACTATGGCTATTCGCTGCTACTTTCCTGCTTTAATAAGGAAGTTACGGCACGCGGCTACGCGACGCAGCTGGGGATTCACCATCGGAATGCGTACAACAGTTTCAATCTTTCCTGTGATTTGATGGAACCATTCCGCTTTCTGGTGGATGAGGTCGTGCTGCATCAGGGAGAGCGCACGTTTGACAAGGAATATAAGTACGAACTGCTGGACATCCTGAATACAGAAATTTGCTATCAGCAGCAAAAGATGTATGTCAGCACTGCCATCGCCCGCTTTGTGCGCAATACAACGGATTACCTTGACGGTCAGACGGAGTGGACAGAGGGAATGATGATGCACTATGAGGATGCGAGCCATGAGAGTCATCGTGATGTTTGATTTGCCGGTGACAACGGCGGAAGAGCGCGCCGCATACGGGCGATTCCGCAGAGACCTCATCAAGGACGGCTTTCTGATGATGCAGGAATCGGTATACTGCAAATTGGCAGTCAATGCGGTGTCGGCTGACCTGATTAAACAGCGCGTTAATCGCATCAAGCCAGCAAAAGGCGTAATCCAGCTGATGATTATCACGGAAAAGCAGTACAGCCAGATTGATTATCTGCTGGGCGGCCCGCAGGAAAAACAGCTGGATACGACAGAGAGGTTGTGGTTCTTTTGATACTGAGAAACATCAGCTTCGAGCATGATTTGCCAATCGTCGATGACCATGCGGCTTCGATGCAGATTGCCTCTCCGCACCTGTACGCGCGGGTTGTGCAGAGTTTCCTTGCGCTGGAAACGGGCGAAGAATCCTTGGAGTCCTTCTTATTCTTGCAGGACGATGACCTTCTGGATGCGTCAAAACTGTTGTACGTTGTTACCGATCCGTTCCACATTGATTTTGCGAACAAGAAAATCATGACGGCACTTTACGGGGAAATCAATCAGCTCATTCGCAAAAATCCGCTGCGACAGGTCCGCTGGGAAAAGCAGATGGTGGAGCTGTCAGATTTCATTCAGGACGTGACGCGCGAAATCCCGCTGGAAATCATCGCGCCGGACGAAATGACGGTACAGGATGTTTGCAAAGCGTTCGGTGTACAGCTGGATTGCCCGCTGAATACGTCACCGCTGGTGCGGATTTGCAAGCTGCTGGATGTTCTTGCGGAGTGGATGCCGAAAAAACTGCTGGTTCTCTGCAATCTTGACAACTACTTTTCGGACGCGGATTGGCAGGAAATCATCAAGTATGCCGCCTACACGAAAGTAAAGACGCTGCTGATTTTTCAAAATCAGGCGATTCCGATGCATGAGCAGGAAATTCGTTGGCAAATTGATCAGAATTATGATGACAAAATCATCAAGCTGTGATATACTGAAAAAGAAAAGAACCATCCGGCGTGGCAGCGGCTCACGACCGAAAGGTTCCTACCTCATGGATTTGAGGTTTTGGAACTATGTCATTCCAGATGGTTCTACTACCACTGTATTCGTCGGGAAACAGCGCGTCAAGTTTTGGAACTATGTCATTCCAGATGGTTCTACTACCACCGGCCGACCGGGTCCCTGCGCGTGAGTGTTTTGGAACTATGTCATTCCAGATGGTTCTACTACGATTGGAGGGATGCAGATGCAGAACCGAGTGTTTTGGAACTATGTCATTCCAGATGGTTCTACTACCAAGCACAAGCGCGGATACAAGCGATAGTGGTTTTGGAACTATGTCATTCCAGATGGTTCTACTACGGCTCGATAAGGCGTACACGCACCTCGACAGTTTTGGAACTATGTCATTCCAGATGGTTCTACTACTAAGCATTTGGCATTTGCTAACAGGGATATGTTTTGGAACTATGTCATTCCAGATGGTTCTACTACTGCATCCCTGCGAACATACCCCGTTGATGTGTTTTGGAACTATGTCATTCCAGATGGTTCTACTACAGCGTACCGCATGACTTCTTCCCGGTCAGAGTTTTGGAACTATGTCATTCCAGATGGTTCTACTACAAAACGCATGATGCCATTAAGTCATCCCCGGTTTTGGAACTATGTCATTCCAGATGGTTCTACTACTGAACGCGGGGAAGCGTATCGTGAATATCAGTTTTGGAACTATGTCATTCCAGATGGTTCTACTACGTGGAAAAGTCGTACTGCCACATCATTTCTGTTTTGGAACTATGTCATTCCAGATGGTTCTACTACGGCGCACAACAAAACCAACATGGACAGCGGGTTTTGGAACTATGTCATTCCAGATGGTTCTACTACTGGCATATCATCACAGGTATGCTATCAACGGTTTTGGAACTATGTCATTCCAGATGGTTCTACTACGTTTCCACCACGCGCCCGATTGCGTATTCGGTTTTGGAACTATGTCATTCCAGATGGTTCTACTACAAAATGCGGAAAAGGGCTTGACAGGTTGCGGTTTTGGAACTATGTCATTCCAGATGGTTCTACTACCTGACGCGCTTCCATGTATTCGACGATGGGTTTTGGAACTATGTCATTCCAGATGGTTCTACTACTGGAGGTGAAACGCGATGAATGACCATAAGTTTTGGAACTATGTCATTCCAGATGGTTCTACTACATCTTATAAATCTACGCAATAGCCCGATTAGTTTTGGAACTATGTCATTCCAGATGGTTCTACTACTATATAGGTGTAGCGAGGCAAGCAAGCCCAGTTTTGGAACTATGTCATTCCAGATGGTTCTACTACCATCAACGAACAGTATCAAAGATGGTACGAGTTTTGGAACTATGTCATTCCAGATGGTTCTACTACCAGGGGAATTTGTGAGCGGTTCAACGGTTCGTTTTGGAACTATGTCATTCCAGATGGTTCTACTACCGATGAAGTCGGCGCGTTTTCCAAGCGTGGGTTTTGGAACTATGTCATTCCAGATGGTTCTATTACCCACCAGCTGCATTATATCGCACTGGTAACGTTTTGGAACTATGTCATTCCAGATGGTTCTACTACACGTCAGCAGATTCCGCTGGGCGCGTATGTGTTTTGGAACTATGTCATTCCAGATGGTTCTACTACTTCAACAACGCCTTCAACCAGCCAATCTATGTTTTGGAACTATGTCATTCCAGATGGTTCTACTACTATATGACGAGGCAACTGCAGCGTTTGCGGAATTGGGAGATTAGAGCGGCGCGAAGGCGCAGATTGCGGGCATAATGGAATTAAAGTACCAGCAAGCAGTGATGCTGCGCGAAAATGGACAATATGAAGAAGCCATTGCCACGTTTTTGCAATTGGGCGGAAATTCTGACAATAACCGTTGACAATAGCAGGAATCAATGTTATAGTGATTGACGTACAAGCGGCGGCAGCAGCGTGCGCCGAATTGTGCGGAAGCAAATCGCAATCCGACGCAGCGGATAATCTGTTTCATGCCTGCAACAATATAGGAGAGAAGCTGCGCTTCTTGCGCAAAGCAGACATGAAACTGCTTTGGGAAAGGAATGGATGCGTGTGAAAATCAGCCAATTGCATCTGTCTGATTTTATGCTGTTTCAGCAAGCCGATTTTCAGTGGTCGCCGGGAATCAATGTGATTTGTGGCACAAACAGCACGGGCAAAACGGCGCTGATAAAGCTGATGTACAGCCTGCATAAGTCCTATGAACAGTGGAACTCCACAGAGACAAAGGAAGCGGCGGTTAACAGGTTTTCCGAAAAGCTGTGCGGCGTATTTCGCCCGGACAACGGGAAAGTGGGCAGACTCGTGCGGCGAAAGCAGGGCAATGCCCAAATGACAGCCTCGATGGGCTATGAAAACGGCACGAGCATTGATGTAAATTTCGGGAATCGAGCAAGCAAAATTTCCACACTTGCCTTGCCGAAGATGGAGCATACGGCATCGCCTGACCATACGGCGGTGTATTTTCCGCCGAAGGAAATCATTTCGGCCACGGAGAATTTCACGTCGCTGTATGAGGAATACCATATTGCGTTTGAGGAAACGTATTATGACCTTGCAAAGCTGCTGGATCGTCCGTTGAAGCGCGGGAAAAATTCCGATGAGCAGAATCAGGTGTTAGCCAGTTTGGATGAAATTCTCCACGGGACAACGGTGCAGCATGATAAAAAATTTTATCTCAATGCAGAAAATGGCGGAGAATTTGAAATGGGGCTTGTCTCCGAGGGCTATCGCAAGCTGGCGACCATCACCTATCTCATTCGGAACGGCTGCCTGAATGCCAATTCGGTGCTGTTCTGGGATGAGCCGGAGACGAACATGAATCCCGGCATGATTCGCCCGCTGGTGGATGCTATGATGCAGCTTGCAAAACTCAAGGTGCAGATTTTCATCACAACACATGATTATTTCCTCCAGCAGTATCTGAACATGTATATGGCATTCCCGGAATCCAATACCGACCAGATTGACATCCGTTTCTTCTCCCTTTTCTTTGAGGATGGCGCAATAAAGGCGGAAATGGCGGATACCATCAGCGAACTTCAGCACAACAGCATCATGGAAGAATTTGATGCGATATACAACAGAGAGCAGGGATTCATCTATGATCGTATCAGAGAGTGATATCGAATTTACGTTCGGCGAGCAATATGGCAATTTGGTGCTGAAGTATGATGATACGCCGTATTATACCGAGCGGTTCAACGCACAGCCCGGCGCGAAAGCTGTGGATTTTATTGCGGTATCGGACAAGCACTATGTGCTGATTGAGGTGAAAAACTGCATTGGTGATGAGTCGGGCAACCGCTGGCGGATTGCTCCGAATAATCAGAAGCGCGACACGGCGGGCGCTGATGGACGCGACGTATCCACAAGAGACAGCCTTGATATTGAAGTTGCCCAGAAAACGGCGATGACGCTGGCGGGAATGGTGGGTGCATTCAGCAATCCAATGCCCGCGACGAAGCATGCATCGTGTGATGCGTTCGCACGAGCATTATGCAGTCAAGAGATTGCAAACGGTCAGCGAAAAATCGTGGTGGTACTGGTGCTTGACGGGAAGTTTGCCTGTGCGAGCCGCGATGAGCATACCATCAGACGACGGCTGCGGGAGGAACTTGAGAAGAAGATCAAGTGGCTTTCTGCAACGGTGCTTGTGACCACTTCTGATGAGCTGGAGCAAATAGGGCTGCACATTACGGCATCAAGAAACAGCAGATGAGCAATTGATGAAAACTGCATACTTTCTCACGGCGACTTTCCCCCGGAAGCCGCCGCATTTTTTTTGCATCCGGGCATAATACTATTTCCAAATTCACCTGCACATCTGCTCGTGTCTTAGCGCATTCTCATTTGGAACCTGGAAACGCGCGAAGAGGAAATCCGTAAAGCCGAGGCGGAAGCGGCATTCGAGCGTAAGCGCAAATTGTATACAACCAAGCAAGCCCACTGACCGCCTGTACAAATCACAGGCAGCCGATGGGCTTGCTTTCTTGCATTATTTCGCTTGATACACCATTTCCGCCTGCTTCTGCGCAATCAGGCACAGTTC
>ERZ827496.2529-NODE-2529-length-17981-cov-3.828183_pt1 | contig 17981 bp, 8 predicted proteins | sample MGYA00519769_ERZ827496 | MGnify/ENA primary metagenome ERZ827496 (study PRJEB31778, sample SAMEA3449327) | human gut metagenome | biome: human gut; feature: human-associated habitat; material: faeces | place: United Kingdom | collected 2010/2012 ...
AGATAATACCTCTTTTTCCTTTCAACAAGTTGTTACTCATATCTTCTAATAGTTAAATTTTGTGCAAAGATAGTATCTTTCTGCATAAAAACACGAGAAGTGTGCAAATATTAGACATAAATGACAAAAAATACACGTATTCTATCAATAACTCCACATCTGCCTGAAGTTTCCCCCTTATCTTTGCCAATGATAATTAAGAGGTTTTTCATAATATTTATTTTAAGGTTAGAATTAGGTTAACATGAATTTGTCTTATTCCTTTCCGGCAGGCTGCCTGCGAGAGGTCGCCTGCGGAGGGAGATAAGAGTTATGAGAAGCCATCTTAGAAATCGAAAGAGAATACCAGAAAAACAATAAATGTATAACCCTATAGAAAAGTTACTAAATGAACACAATGACAAGAAGACTCCTCTGGATGGTCGTATGTTGTTTGCCGTTTGTCTCGGGATGCAAACAAAGTGAGTGCGCAATAAGCGAAAACGCAATAGATGACACCATTTACCAGAATTTACCTTTCGAAATGCCGAAAGTACAGCAGCCGGTTTTTCCTGCTTATGAGGTAAATATCTCTAAATTCGGAGCCAAGGGGGATGGGATGACCCTGAATACGAAAGCAATCAACGATGCTATAAAAGAAGTAAACCAACGTGGCGGAGGTAAAGTTATCATCCCAGAAGGCACTTGGCTGACCGGACCTATCGAACTGCTCAGCAACGTGAATCTTTATACAGAACGCAATGCCCTGATACTCTTCACCGGTGACTTTGAAGCATATCCTATCATCCCCACTTCTTTCGAAGGATTGGAAACACGCCGCTGTCAATCACCGATTTCTGCTCGTAATGCAGAGAATATCGCTATCACAGGATATGGAATATTTGACGGAAACGGAGACTGCTGGCGCCCGGTGAAGAAGGAAAAACTAACAGCTTCGCAATGGAATAAACTGGTAAAATCGGGTGGTGTACTCGATGAACAGGAAAGAATATGGTATCCTACCGCCGGTTCGCTGAAAGGTGCAATGGCCTGCAAAGACTTCAATGTGCCCGAAGGCATCAACACGGACGAAGAATGGAATGAAATCCGTGCATGGTTGCGCCCCGTATTACTGAATTTCGTGAAAAGCAAGAGGATTTTGCTGGAAGGAGTCACTTTCAAGAACTCACCGAGCTGGTGTCTGCATCCGTTGTCATGTGAAGACTTTACAGTGAATAATATTCAGGTAATCAATCCCTGGTATTCTCAGAACGGAGATGCACTCGATCTGGAATCTTGCAAGAATGCACTGATCCTGAATAGTGTATTCGATGCGGGTGACGATGCCATCTGTATCAAATCGGGCAAAGATGAGAACGGCCGCCGCCGCGGAGAACCTTGCCAGAATGTAATCGTAAAGAATAATACGGTATTACATGGGCATGGCGGATTTGTAGTAGGCAGTGAAATGTCCGGTGGTGTGAAGAATATCTATGTAGAAGATTGTACATTCCTGGGAACAGATGTAGGTCTGCGCTTCAAAAGTACCCGCGGACGTGGCGGTGTTGTAGAAAACATCTATATCAATAACATCAATATGATCAATATACCGAACGAACCGTTACTTTTCGACCTGTTCTATGGTGGCAAAGGAGCCGGAGAAGAATCGGAAGAAGATCTGCTGAGCCGTATGAAGACGGCGATTCCTCCTGTAACCGAAGAGACTCCTGCGTTCCGTGATATTCATATATCAAATGTCATTTGCAGAGGTTCGGGACGTGCGATGTTCTTCAACGGACTTCCGGAAATGCCTATCCGTAACGTAACTGTGAAGAATGTTGTGATGACGGAAGCTACTGACGGAGTCGTTATCAGTCAGGTAGACGGTGTCACACTCGAAAATATTTATGTAGAATCAACCAAAGGAAAGAATATACTGAATGTCAAAAGCGCCAAGAATCTGAAAGTCGATGGAGAGACTTATGAAGAGATTGACGCCAAAGGACAGATATTGAATTTCAAATAAGAGATTCCACCACAGAAAACCACAAAATCATTATATAGAGTAAAAAGCTCAAATAGCAGACTAATTTATCTTCCAAAGATAAGCCGGTCTGCTATTTTTTCAATTACTTTTGCAGAAAGAAATACGACGTATAATATCATGCCTTAAAATCATGAAGAAGAATATTTTTATCATCACACTCCTTGTCGGGTGCTGCTCTCTGTCCGCCTGGGCTCAAAAACAGGAGAAAACCATTACTGTAGAAGTAAACAATAACTGGAACCGTGCCAAGACGGATGAACCGGTAGTAATCAACTTGCGTGACTTGCATACCGGATTTAAAGTAAAGTCTGCCGTAGTAATGGAAGGAAGCACTGAAATTCCTTCTCAGCTGGACGACCTGAACAGAGACCGTAAGATGGATGAACTGGCATTCGTTACCAGCCTCCCTGCTCACGGAAGAAAAACATTTCAGGTAACCCTGTCTTCTGAAAAGAGTACGAAAACCTATCCGACACGGGTTTATGCGGAAATGTTCATTGCTGACCCGAGAAAAGGAAAGCATCAGTCAGTACAGGCAATCACTGTCCCTGGTACAAGTAATATATATAGTATGGTCCGTCCTCATGGTCCTGTACTGGAATCGGAACTGGTAGGCTATCGTCTTTACTTTAACGAAAAACAGACACCGGATATCTACGGTAAGTTCAATAAAGGACTGGAAATCAAAGAATCTCAGTTCTACCCTACTGACGAACAGTTAGCAAGAGGATTCGGTGACGATGTCCTCCGGGTATTCGACAGTTGCGGTCCGGGGGCTTTCAAAGGATGGGACGGAAAGAAAGCAACTCATATCACTCCGGTGGCTACCCGTACGGAACGTATCATCTCTTACGGTCCGGTGCGTGTCATCGCAGAAATCGAAGTGACAGGCTGGAAATATCAAAATGCGGAATTGGACATGATGACCCGTTACACACTCTATGCCGGACACCGTGATCTTCGTATCGAGGCATTCTTCGACGAGCCGATTAAGAACGAAGTGTTCTGTACAGGCGTTCAGGATATTGTCGGTACCGCAGAATCTTACTCGGATCACAAAGGGCTTGTCGGCAGTTGGGGAACAGACTGGCCGGTAAACGATACCGTGAAATATGCCAAAGAAACAGTAGGTCTTGGGACCTGCATTCCCCAACGATATGTGAAATCGGAAGAGAAAGACAAAGACAACTACCTCTACACCATCACATCTCCGGGAAGCAAATACTTACAGTATCACACCACTTTCACTTCCATGAAAGAAACTTTCGGCTATAAGACACCGGAAGCATGGTTTGCTTACCTCCGTGAATGGAAAGAAGAACTGGCACATCCGGTAACGGTCAAAATAAAAGATATTCATTAAACAAAGCATACAAATACAGTTAAACAATCAAATACTGGAGTATTTACCAGTTTTTATACCGACTCTGCACAATTATTACTCCTTTGTGCGGAGTCTTTTTTTTACCTTTGCCCCATTGAGAGACTTCAACTGAATCTTTAATATCAAACTATTATACCTATATCATGAAACGATTGACACAGACTTTAGCTTTTTGCCTGCTAACTGTTTTCACTGCGGTAGCACAGAAAAACTATGTATCCGAAGTATGGGTTTCCGATCTCGGAAATGGTAAATACAAGAATCCGGTGCTCTATGCCGATTATTCCGATCCGGACGCTTGCCGCGTAGGAGATGATTTCTATATGACTTCTTCCAGTTTCAACTGTCTGCCGGGATTGCAGATTCTACATTCCAAGGATTTAGTGAACTGGACGATTATCGGAGCTGCTGTTCCCTATGCCCTCACCCCTATTGAAACACCGGAACGTCCGGAACACGGCAACCGTGTCTGGGCACCCAGTATCCGCCACCATAACGGAGAGTTTTATATCTTCTGGGGAGACCCGGATCAAGGCGCTTTCATGGTAAAAGCCAAAGACCCGCAAGGTCCGTGGACGGAACCTGTTCTGGTTAAACCGGGAAAAGGAATCATCGATACCTGCCCGCTTTGGGATGAAGACGGAAAAGTATATCTGGTACACGCCTATGCAGGAAGCCGGGCCGGACTGAAAAGTGTAATCACCATCTGTGAATTGAATAAGGAAGCGACCAAAGCCATCACCCCCTCACGCATTATCTTCGACGGTCACGAAGCACACCAGACGTGTGAAGGCCCGAAGTTTTATAAAAGGAACGGCTATTATTATATCTTCCATCCGGCAGGCGGTGTGCCAACCGGTTGGCAGGTAGTACTCCGTTCTAAAAATGTGTATGGTCCTTATGAATGGAGAACTGTACTGGCGCAGGGTGATTCTCCCGTCAATGGACCTCACCAGGGAGCTTGGGTAGACACTCCTTCCGGAGAAGACTGGTTCTTCCACTTTCAGGATGTAGGCGCTTATGGTCGCCTTGTTCACTTGCAACCGATGAAGTGGGTGAATGACTGGCCTGTAATCGGTATCGACAAAGATGGTGACGGTTGCGGTGAACCGGTAATGACCTACAAAAAGCCGAATGTAGGAAAGATATATCCCATCTGTACACCGCAAGAAAGCGACGAATTCGACGGATATATACTCTCTCCGCAATGGCAGTGGCACGCTAATATCAATGAGAAATGGGCATATTATGCCGGAGACAAAAGTTATGTCAGACTATACTCTTATCCGGTAGTAGCGGATTATAAGAATTTGTGGGATGTAGCTAATCTGTTGTTGCAAAAAACTCCTTCGGACAATTTCACCGCCACAATGAAACTGACCTTCATGCCTAATCCAAAACTGAAAGGTGAACGTACAGGTTTGGTAGTAATGGGCAGGGATTATGCAGGATTGATTCTGGAAAATACGGACAAAGGTCTTGTGCTGTCTCAAATTGAATGTAAAAAAGCAGATAAAGGAGAAGCGGAACAGGTAAACTCTTCTGTCGGTCTTACCCAAAACACGGTATACCTAAAGGTACGTTTCAGTTGCGACGGCAAGAAAATTAAAGCCAGTGAAGGAGGTAACGACCTCATTGTGATGTGCAACTTCAGTTATAGCCTTGACGGAAAGAAGTTCTTGCCATTAGGCAACCCTTTTCAGGCAAGGGAGGGACAATGGATTGGCGCCAAAGTCGGCATGTTCTGTACCCGTCCGGCTATTGTTACCAATGATGGAGGATGGACAGATGTAGACTGGTTCCGAATTACAAGGAAATGATTCGTTTTTTATTCCTATCTTTGTAAGCAGAAAGAAAGGAAAACAGGATTAACATAAAAAAACAAGAAGTTCAATGAAGAAACTAGTCATTTTCGATTTGGATGGTACATTACTGAATACCATTGCCGACCTTGCACACAGTACAAATTATGCCTTGAATAAGTTAGGATATCCCACACATGAGATCGAGAAATATAACTTCATGGTAGGAAACGGCATCGACAAACTTTTTGAGCGTGCCTTGCCGGAAGGAGAAAAGTCCAAAGAGAATGTACTGCGCGTACGCAAGGAATTCGTCCCTTACTATGACATTCATAATGCCGATGACAGCCGCCCTTATCCCGGTATTCCGGAATTGCTCTCATACTTACAGGATGCAGGTATTCAAATTGCTGTGGCTTCCAACAAATATCAGGCAGCCACCCAAAAGTTGATTGACCATTATTTTCCGGAAATCCATTTTACCGCTGTGTTCGGGCAACGTGAAGGGATAAAGGTTAAACCCGATCCAACCGTTGTATTCGATATTCTGGAAGTTGCCAAAGTAACCAAAGAAGAAGTGCTGTACGTGGGTGATTCCGGCGTGGATATGCAAACGGCTGCCAATGCAAGAGTGACAGTTTGTGGAGTAACATGGGGATTCCGCCCACGTGCCGAACTGGAAGAATTCAGTCCTCAATATATTGTAGATACCGCTGAGGAGATCAAACGTCTTATTCTCTAATATCTGAATCTACAGAAAGATCTCATTCTTCAAGCTGTACGATAGATCTATGCGGATTATATCAACATAGATCTATCATGCAGCTATTTTTCTTCAATAACAGAACAATATTTTAAAGATTCTGCGCAGAGAATTGAAAACCGATTCCCGCATCATATAATTTACTATTTCTTTTTAACTTCAGAAAATCAATATCCGGCAGACTTCCATCCGCTTTGCGAGGCAATGTTAACTGAGCAGGATCCAAACTTACAAAATCATCCTCACCTACGGTCATATCTACAGGAAGAAAAGAATTATTGATAATCATACATTCCTCCCGATTCACATCGACAATATGTTTTCCTGCAGCCCTCGGCTTATATGACAAATTATTCCGAATAATATGATCATATCCGTCCACGTCCACTATTTCTCCGGCAGACTTACGATTCAGCATACAGAAATTAGACGGATTCTGATAACCGGTATTATTGAACCAGGAAATTCCTCCCAAATGGTGATTGGCATAAAATCCTTTGTTCTTGTTTTTATATGCCAGACAATTCTTCACTACATGGTGTGGAATCTCATTCGGCATCTTCACTTTTGAGCGCATACCATAGCCACCCGCTTTAAACCCTGTACCATCTCCCGCACCCACAAATCCTCCGGGCTTATATCCATTATAAAACGCCCAGCAATCTTCAATCGTATAAGCTGCTTGTGCCTTTATCAAATCAAAACCGTCATCACTGTTGTACCAGGCCCGACATCCTTTAAACACATTTCCCGTATAGGAGGCAGAAGCCGGATGCCCACCGAAGCCATCCACATTTCCACCGGTACCATTCTCAGATACAGGGTCAAAATTATTATAAGCATCACAGTTCAGTACGAAATTATGACTTCCCCGCACCAAATAAAAACCAATAGCCATGCCATCGTGCATCGCCAGATTCTCGTAAATATTATGATTTCCACCTTGATTGTATATACACTCCGACTGAGTATGCTCCCGGATAGTAACCTGTGTTTTGATAATCTCAAAATTGCGGAAATGGAGGTAAGAGCCTGATACATAAAAGACAGATACCCGTTTACCCTCCGACTTTACTTCAGTCAGATTGAATATCGGACGTTCATCCTGATAACCTGTATAGCAGATTCTCTTGGCCTGAGTGCCACTTTTATTCATTTCAAAAACATAAGCGCGCAAATGATCTCCTCCCATCATCTGCTCTTCCCGTATCCGATACTCGCCTCCGCGAATATATACCGTATCTCCGGGAACGACTTTTGACTGCGCTTTTTGTAAAGTAGCGAAAGGTTTGTCAAGCGTGCCCGCATTTGAATCATCACCATTGGTAGCTACAAAATAATTCGTAGCCGAAAGAGACAGGAAACACTCCATAAAAAAAAGACTAATACCTATATGCTTTTTCATTATGCTTATATTTTAAAACCTATTGAAAACTGATTTCCATTTTACTGTTGTTAATGTGCTTCTTTATTACCTGACTCTTATCTTCTACCTCTAAACAAATATTCTGTAACCGGAAGTTTTTTCCAGTTACCGTTTTCATGCCGCTAAATTACAGCTTTCTTTATAGTTTAGAATGTACATGCGTACACAAAGCCTAGAAAATCGTATTTCACCTGAGATTTACATCAAGAATGAACGATAATACATCGTTTCTTTATTTTTCCGTACGCTATTACATCCTCTATTCTAAAAAGAAAATTAACTTTGTAACCATTAATAATAATGTAGAATCGTAGAAATCAAATATGAAAAATGCACTGCTGATATTCGCATTCTTATCTTTCTATCTCAGTTCAGTACATGCATCTGTCGAGATACGTTCGAACAAACTGACCACCGGTGACGGACTGGCGAATAATTCCATCCGATATATGTTTCAGGACAGCAAGGGATTTATGTGGATGGGAACCGTCAACGGATTAAGCTATTATGACGGCAACTCTTTTGTCAGTATCTACCCGGACCCTAATCTGCCGATTTCATTGGCCGACCCACGCATCCGGAATATGGAAGAAGACTCTAACGGTTTTTTATGGATCGCCACCCTCTCTTCTTTATATAGCTGTTACGATTTAAAACATGGGCGCTTCGTCGATTTCACCGGTTGCGGAGAATACAAACAGAGCTATTCGAAAAAAATCATTGCATCCGACCAGTCTATCTGGTTGTGGGATAACAATAACGGATGCCGTCGTGTCGTCTATCAGGATGGCCAGTTCTCGTCGCAGGCATACAAAAAAGAATTAGGCAACCTATCTTCTGACGAGGTACTGTTTGTCTACGAAAGCAATGACAGCCCCGGACATGTATGGATAGGAACCAAGCAAGGATTATGGAAATACCATGACGGCAAACTGGAAGCAATGGATACACAGGGAGAAAGCTGGGAACATATCTTTTCTTATGACCAATATACCTGCATCATTACCGGAAAAAAAGAAATCTACCGCCACTCTCTTTCCAATAACCGACTGGAGAAAATCGCTTCATTAACCGAACTCGGAGATACAGGTGTAATCACCGGAAGCCTCCGCCTGCAACATCAATGGGTGATGTTTACCGCCACTGGCAGTTACATCCTAGATCCCGTAACGGGAAAGCTGCGCCGGTTCTCCCGCCTGAATATTAAAAACGGTAACGTCACCAGAGACAATAAAGGGAATGCATGGGTACACAACTATACCGGCAACGTATGGTATGTCAATACCAGCACTGGCGACATCAAACATTTTCAGTTTCTTTCATCCGAGCATTTGGGATATATCGATGTAGAACGTTACTCTATCATTCATGATTCACGGGATATCATCTGGATTACGACTTACGGAAACGGACTCTTTGCCTACGATCTGAATACCGGCGATCTGCAGCACTTCACTTTTGAAGTCAGTCACTCCAGCCATATCAATTCCAATTATCTGCAATATATCATTGAAGACCGTTCCGGGGGTATCTGGGTGAGTTCCGAATTCTCCGGATTATCTCATCTGGAGATTCTGAATAAAGGAACGTTACGTATCTATCCGAATGGCGAAGATGCTTCTGACCGCTCCAACACGATACGTATGCTTTTACGTGGCAAAAACGGTAATGTATATATGGCAAACCGCATGGGTACCCTATATGAATATGATGCCGACCTGAAAAATATACTTCGTAGAGAGAAGTTTACACATAACGTATACAGTATGTGCGAAGATAATGAAGGACAGTTATGGTTGGGTATGCGTGGTATAGGATTACGTATCGGGGCTGACCAATGGTACCGATATAACAGTAAGGATAATAACTCCTTATCAAACGACAATGTCTACTTAATCTACCGTGACCGCAAAGGGCGGATGTGGATAGGAACATTTGGCGGAGGATTGAATCTGGCTGTCAAAACAGGCAACGGTTATCAATTCAAGCATTTCTTTCAAGGCAGTTATGGAGAAAAACGGGTACGCGTCATACAGGAAGACCGCAACGGTATGATGTGGGTGGGTACCAACAACGGTATTTATATCTTCCATCCGGACTCACTGATCAACTCCCCCAAGAATTACGTACTTTACAATCATGTCAATGAAACATTCCCCAGCAATGAAATCCGCTGTCTGGTGAATGATCATGAAGGAAATATGTGGATTGGAACAACGGGAGCAGGCTTTGCCATCTGCTATCCGGGAAATGACTACCAACATCTGACTTTCGATTGTTATAGTATTAAAGACGGATTGCCCAACGGAGTCATACAGTCGATTGTTGAAGATCAGGACAACAAAATGTGGATTGCGACCGAATATGGCATTTCCCGCTTCACCCTCGCCACCAAGCAAATAGAGAATTATTATTTTTCTTCACATACACTGGGGAATGTATACTCTGAAAATACGGCTTGCATAAATGCTGACGGAAGATTACTTTTCGGTACGAACTACGGCCTGGTAGTTCTCGATGCCAATAAAGTGGAAAACATGGAAAAACTTGCATCGACCGTATTCACAGGGCTTCACATCAATGGAGCGCATATGCTGCCCGGTATGGATGATTCCCCTCTCAACGAAACCATGTCCTATACAGGGCAGTTAAACTTGAAACATTATCAAAATTCATTTGTCATTGCCTTTTCAACATTCAACTTTTTAAGCGGAGCATCCAAATATTCTTATCGGATGCCTCCATATGATTCGGAATGGAGCATCCCTTCAGCACAAAATTTGGCAACGTACCGTAATCTTCCTCCCGGTAAATACCAGTTGCAAGTGAAAGCCTGCAATGTAGCCGGCGTATGGGGGGAAGAAAGCACTATGGAGATTGTCATAGCTCCTCCTTTCTGGCAGACGACCTGGGCCTATCTGATTTATCTGGTATTCATTGGAATCGTCTGTTATTTCAGTTTCCATATCATACGAAATTTCAACAGATTACGCAATCGCATCGCTGTTGAGAAGCAATTGACCGAATATAAGCTGGAATTCTTCACCAATATATCCCACGAATTCCGTACACCGCTTACTCTGATTCAAGGTGCTCTCAACAAGCTAATCAATATAGAGAATCCTCCCAAAGAGATGCAACGTCCTTTAAAAACCATGGATAAAAGCACTCAGAGAATGTTACGCCTCATCAATCAGCTACTTGAATTCAGAAAGATGCAGAAAAACAAACTGGCCTTATCTTTGGAAGAGACGGACGTCATTGCTTTCCTTTATGAAATCTTCCTAAGTTTCAAGGATACAAGCGAGTCCAAAAACATCGATTTCAGTTTTGAGCCGTCACAACCTGCTTATAAAATGTTTATTGATAAAGGCAATTTAGACAAGGTTACCTACAACCTCCTATCCAATGCTTTCAAGTATACTCCTTCTAACGGAAAGATTATATTCAAAATAGATATTCAGGAAGACAAGCAACAGCTTCGTATACAAGTCATAGATAACGGGATCGGCATACCCAAAGAAAAACGTTCTGAACTGTTCAAGCGTTTCATGCAAAGCAGTTTCTCTCATAGCAGTGTCGGAGTAGGTCTCCACTTGACACACGAACTGGTACAGGTACATAAAGGTAATATCAGTTATGATGAAAATGAGGGAGGCGGTTCTGTCTTTACCGTCCTATTGCCGACTAATTCTGATATCTATCAGGAGAAAGATTTCCTGATTCCCAATCAGTTATTAACCGAAGAAGAGGAACAGCACTCCAAAGATTTTCTCAGAAATGAAACATCAGAGGATACTTTCCAGCCTCCTGTCGATCCTTTGAACAAACGCAAAGTTTTGATTATAGAAGATGATACTGATATCCGTGAATTCCTAAGAGAAGAAATAGGAGTTTACTTTGAAGTTGAAGTAGCTGCTGACGGAACATCCGGTTTTGAAAAAGCAAGTACGTATGATGCTGATTTAATTGTTTGTGACGTTCTGATGCCGGGAATGAATGGATTTGAAGTGACACGCAAACTTAAAAATGAATTTACCACCAGCCATATCCCCATCATATTACTGACTGCCCTCAATATAGAAGAGAAATATCAGGAAGGAATTGAATCCGGAGCTGATGCGTATATCACGAAGCCATTCAATGTCTCTTTACTACTGGCAAGAATCTTCAAGTTAATCGAGCTACGGGATAAACTGCGCCAAAAATATTCTAACGAACCGGGATTGGCTCATTCCATTATCTGTACCAATGACAAGGATCAGAAGTTCTCGGTAAAGCTGAATGAAGTATTGAATGAGCACATGACCGATACCGATTTTTCGGTCAATGACTTTGCCGGAATAATGGGACTAGGACGTACTGTATTCTATAAAAAAGTACGGGGAGTGACCGGTTATTCTCCTTACGAATATTTACGTGTCATGCGGATGAAAAAGGCTGCTGAAATGTTATTGACAGAAGATCTCACCATAGCCGAAGTCGCCTATAGCGTAGGTATCAACGATCCGTTCTACTTCAGTAAATGTTTCAAGAACCAATTCGGGGTATCTCCATCTGCCTATCGGAAAAAGCTGTCTGAAGATGAAAATGAACCCATAAATGATGCCGACGTATGATCTTACAGGTTTTCCGTACTAATTTAAGGGGTGTTTCTTTCATTGATGTACTTTCTTTGCCAATGAAAAATTAATCATTAAGAAATCATGAGAAACAAACTCTTTCTATTTGTATTTCTGTTTGCAGTGCTGGCTATTGTTGATAGTCACGCTTTCGAACGCAAAAAATACAATTTCAACAGTGAATGGCGTCTGCAAATCGGAGACTTTCCCGAAGCTAAACAATCTCAATTCGACGATAGCCGGTGGAAAGCGGTCACTTTACCGCATGCCTTTAATGAAGATGAAGCCTTCAAAGTGTCCATCGAACAGTTGACGGACACAGTGGTATGGTATCGGAAACACTTTCGGATTCCGGCTTCCGGTAAAAAACAAAAAGTATTCATCGAATTTGAAGGAGTGCGCCAAGCCGGTGACTTCTATTTGAACGGACAATATCTGGGAAAACACGAAAACGGAGTAATGGCGGCAGGCTTCGACCTGACACCTTATATTAAAGAAGGTGACAATGTACTGGCAGTACGTACGGACAATGACTGGATGTATCGCGAAAAAAGTACTAACTCCAAGTTCCAGTGGAACGACCGTAACTTCAACGCAAACTACGGTGGTCTGCCCAAGAATGTATTCTTGTACGTTACAGATGAAGTGTATCAGACTCTTCCTTTATACAGTAATCTGAAAACTACCGGAGTTTATATTTATGCTAAAGACATCGACGTAAAAGGACGCACTGCCACCATCCATGCAGAATCGGAAGTAAAAAACGACAGTCGTGAACCACGCCAATTTAGCTACCAGGTGGTCTTGCTGGATGCTGACGGCAAACAGGTGAAAAGCTTCGAAGGTGAGAAAGTAACCTTACAAGGTGGCGAAACAAGGGTAGTGAAAGCTGCTTCCAAAGTAAATAATCTCCATTTCTGGAGTTGGGGATATGGGTATCTTTATACTGTCCAGACGATTCTAAAAGACAATAAGAATCAAGTCTTTGATGAAGTAAGTACTCGTACAGGTTTTCGCAAGACACGATTTGCAGAAGGCAAAATATGGTTGAATGATCGTGTGATCCAGATGAAAGGATATGCACAGCGCACCAGTAATGAATGGCCGGCGGTAGGCCTGTCCGTTCCGGCATGGCTTAGTGACTACTCCAATGGCCTGGTAGTAAAAGGCAATGGTAATCTGGTACGCTGGATGCATGTTACCCCATGGAAACAAGACGTAGAGTCCTGCGACCGTGTAGGCCTGATTCAAGCAATGCCGGCAGGAGATTCCGAGAAAGACCGTACAGGACGCCAATGGGATCAGCGTACAGAACTAATGCGCGATGCGATTATCTACAACCGTAATAATCCAAGTATCTTATTTTATGAATGTGGAAACAAAGGTATCAGCAGAGAGCACATGATAGAAATGAAAGCTATCCGTGATCAATACGATCCTTTTGGCGGACGTGCTATCGGCTCTCGTGAGATGCTGGACATCCGTGAAGCCGAATATGGCGGAGAAATGCTTTATATCAACAAGAGTGAACATCACCCGATGTGGGCTACAGAATATTGTCGTGATGAAGGTTTGAGAAAATATTGGGATGAATACAGCTATCCTTTCCACAAAGAAGGAGACGGACCGTTACATCGTAACCAACCTGCAACAGACTACAATCACAATCAGGACATGCTGGCGATAGCAATGATCCGCTGTTGGTATGATTATTGGCGTGAGCGTCCGGGGACAGGTCGCAGAGTCAGTTCCGGAGGGGCCAAAATCATTTTCTCGGATACCAACACACACCACCGTGGTGAAGAAAACTATCGCAGAAGTGGAGTAACGGACCCTATGCGCATCGAAAAAGATGCTTTCTTTGCACATCAGGTCATGTGGAACGGATGGGTAGATACAGAAGAAGACAATACCTATATCATCGGTCATTGGAACTATCCCGCAAATACAGTAAAACCGGTCTATGTCGTTTCTACAGGTGAAGAAGTGGAACTGTTCCTGAACAGTCAGTCACTAGGAAAAGGCAAACGCGAATACAATTTCCTGTTCACTTTTGACAATGTGGCTTTTAAAGCCGGTAAACTGGAAGCTGTCAGCTACAACAAGGCCGGTAAGGAAATAAGCCGCTACGCAGTAAGTACCGTTGGTGAACCTGCCGGACTGAAACTGACAACGATACAAAATCCGGAAGGATTCCATGCGGACGGAGCTGACCTGGCATTAATACAGGTAGAAGTGGTAGATAAGGACGGGAAACGCTGTCCGCTTGATAACCGTACCATTCAATTCGACTTGAAAGGGAATGCCGAATGGCGCGGAGGCATCGCACAAGGAAAAGACAATTATATTCTTAATACCAATCTCCCTGTGGAATGTGGTATTAACCGTGCTCTTATCCGCAGCACTACCCAAGCCGGCAAGATCACTCTGACCGCTAAGGCAGAAGGGCTCCCCAGCGCTACAATTACATTAGAAACCCTTCCCGTCAAAGTTAGCAACGGATTGAGTACTTATTTGCCTCAGATGACTCTGAAAGGTAATCTGGATAAAGGAAAGACTCCCCTTACCCCATCTTACAAAGACACAAAACGTGATATACGTATTGTATCCGCTAAAGCCGGAGCCAACAATGAAACTGTAAACCAAAGCTTCGACGATAATGAAAGAAGCGAATGGATGAATGACGGCAAGCTCAGCACCGCATGGATTACATATACGCTCGAAAAAGAAGCTGCAATAGATGATATCTGTATCAAATTGAATGGATGGCGTTCACGTAGTTATCCTTTGGAAGTATTTGCCGGCAATACTATGATCTGGAGTGGAGATACGAATAAAAGTCTGGGGTATGTTCATCTTAATGTGGAAAAGCCGGTACGTTCCAAACAAATTACCATCCGTCTGAAAGGTAATACCAGCGATCAGGATGCTTTCGGACAGATCACTGAAGTTGCGGCAAAAGCAGCAAATGATATGGAACTCGAAGCAAAAGCGAACAAGAATAATGCTAATCTGAGAATTATTGAAATAGAGTTTCTAGAAGCAATCAAATAGAATAAAACATTTTCTCCCACCATAAAGGAGATATGTAAAAGAAGGTGTCACAAAAACCATATTGCCCCATAGGAACAAAAGATTAGTACGGAGAAACAACCGTCAATGAACCGTTCAGTAAGCTATTATGCAGGCTAGATTAATGTATCCGGTCAGTAACAATAGATTGTTTCATGTACGTGGTCCCATCAGTCTACGTACATGAGCCATTGGGTTTACGTACGTGAGCCGAACGGTTCATGAACATGGAACGAAGACATAAAACCGACTTAACAGATTAATCAAACCTTGCTTGCATATTAAGGTTACCGGGCTTTGTTCTTAATGTAAGCAGCATACCTTGGAAACATTAAGGTGTAAACAGCGTACATTGACGCCCAAAATGATGTTTTTAACACATGCAGGCAAAACCCTCAAGCTGACTATCTATCATCTGATAATCAAGACTTTAAATAAAAGATTCATCAAGGAGAGGTGACAATAAGAATGGAAGATACATTCTATTGTCACCTTATTATCACCCTCTATTGTCACCCCTATCTTCTTTATTATAAAACACTTAAATCAGAAAAGTGACAAGTGACAATAACAATGGATAAATATTTCCTATGTATATGTTTAAACAGAAATGAGTGTAGTCTGAAACGACCAGCTATTTCTTTATTAGTTTCTTAACTTCTTTAGCATAGCGTTTGCCTAAAGTAATCTGGCTTGCTGCATCAAAATGAGGATCCGTTTCATCCTTCAACGGAGTAAGTCCTTCGGAAGACACACAAGCACTATGGGGCAAAAAAGTGGAGATCTCTTTTATCATGTCATTAAAGGGTTTTGTACCTTCGGGAATATAAGGTTTCTTTGTCCAGTTCCATTGTGCTATTTGTCCTACGACAACTGGTAAATCAGGCATTCCCAGGTCATTACGTAAGTCTGTCATCAACTGAATAATCTTCTCTTTATATGCTTCCGGATGATGACAATCGGCTTCTCCCTGATGCCAGATAATTGCTTTCAATGTACCATACTTCATTGCTTCTTTTGCACGTCGTATTGCTTCATCATAATATCCGCCGGACTGTTTGGCATTCTTAACCCATGAACGAATCGAAGATCCTCCCCGTGCATTGACGATTAAGCCTACCGGATGTTTTTTAGTAGCCATCGTCTTGGCAAATCCATATGCAGGTCCTACTTGTTGCCAGCTAAGTCCTTTTCCTATCGTAGAATAGCGGTTCAAGGGATTCACTGCGGGTTCGAACTGATCATCTGCATTCAGCAGGTATACATTTTGTAGAGTATCCATCACTTCCGGTGATAATTTTCCTCTCCCTGCCATATTCGACTGTCCAATGCAAAGATACAGATCCAAAGTCTTCAGCGGTTTCTCAGCGTGTGCTTCCGATCTTCCCCATACTAGCACACATAAAAGGAAGAGGCCACATAGATAATTTGTTTTCATTATTTTATTGATTTTATTATCAGGTTAAACTTTATTCGTACACACCCCTAATTAAAATGAATTTTAATAGTTCCTCCATAAGGATTAAAGTCAAACATAACTTTATTCCCATTTATATACACAGGTAATTCTTTCCTGCCTTGCTTCACCAGAATTCCATTCATAGTTTCCCCTTGAATCACCATCGTCAATGGCTCAGCAAACAGTTTTCTATCTAATTTCAACTTGGGAGTAATTGTCATACCATTCTTTTTATTAGAGACTTTCAATTGTATCTCCTCCCTTTCTTTGATATAAGATGCCACTTCACAGAAGGTACCTACCCAAATCTGATCTTCCATACTTTTCACTTTATCCAAATGTTCCCAAAATAAAGAAGGCGATTTGAAAGCATCATATCCATAATTAATGCCGTGCGTCATACCTACTCCCCAATCTTCCGCTTTCATCAAATCCTTCAACCATTTGTCAAACCGTTCGGGAGTTGACTTTCCTCCGATTGAAATTTGTTTAGTACGTGTAGCGACCCTGCCTTTAGAAGCCATACTGACTATTTCTTCTGTCTTATAATTATATGGGTAACAATAGGTACGAGGTACAATGCCAATATTAGCATAAATAGCACTATCATTCTTTTCTATCTCCGATTTAACTTGCTCTATAGTCAATCGTTTGGCATTCTTATGTGCCCAGCTATGGCTGGAAACCTCATGTCCTTTCTTTGACATTTCACGCAACTCATCCCAAGTCATTCGAGGTACCTTTGCAGATGCACCTTGTTCCGTATAATAGCCGCATACCCAGAAAGTACCTCTAAAACCACGTTTCTCCAACTCAGGGGCAGCTACAGTTGAATGTTCCGCCAACCCATCATCAAATGTATAACTGATAGCACAAGCTCTGTCTCCTTTATATTTGGCGACATATACATGAGGATCATCCGAAAGAGTCTTTTTAATTTGTTCATATACCTGTTTACCCATATACTCGGCAGAAACCTGATTAAAATGAAGTTTATCTCCCATTAGTTCCGCTTCCGACATATCAATCAGATAAGCGTTCTTATCTTCTTTTGCATAGCGACGCATTCCTTCCTCAACATCCCTATTATACCGTTTGTTTTTCCTGGATACGGTACCAAATATAAATGGAAGTTCAGAGTAATCTTTTCCGGTTTTCTCCGTCAAGTGGTTACGCACATAGGAAACTACTCCTTTCAGATTCTGATAATATTCTTTTCCGTGCTCATAATCACTTTCTCCCTGATGCCAAACGAAAGCATCAATCTGATAACCTTGCTTTAGTTTGGAAAGTGTCTGATCAATACTCGCATCAATATTGGCAATCAAAGAAAGTAATAAAGATTTTCCTTTCTCACTGGTAGCTGTATTCTCTGCCAACCATTTCGGGTCGGCAGACCAGTAAGTTCCCCGAAAAGGAGTAGTAAC
>ERZ827496.2541-NODE-2541-length-17870-cov-5.168397_pt1 | contig 17870 bp, 18 predicted proteins | sample MGYA00519769_ERZ827496 | MGnify/ENA primary metagenome ERZ827496 (study PRJEB31778, sample SAMEA3449327) | human gut metagenome | biome: human gut; feature: human-associated habitat; material: faeces | place: United Kingdom | collected 2010/2012 ...
TAATACAAAAAAAGAAGAAAAAAGGCACACAGCGATTCCTTTTTCCATTCTAAACAAAATATTCATGTCCTCTTTATTTAAATATAAATAATAAGAAATCTTTGATTGGGCAGAAAGAAGGACATAAGAGGAAGTATTCACTTTCAGTTATGAGATTCCACACAACACGTCTGTTGCGACTGGAGAATCATCAACTCCAACATTTCATTCTGAAATGCCAAAAGCAAAAGTATAAATCATAAATCAACCAATACTTCATTTTCTTAAATAATATTTATATTTATTCATAAGTATCAAATTAGTAGCACTTTATAAATCAGGGATATTTCAAAACCAAATAGGCTTACACATTATTATATTAGTAATCTAACATTTTCAAAAAGAATAGCCTATTTCTACCCCGGCAATATGTTTACCTTTTGGAGACTCATACTGATAACAATAAAAAACATCTAACGCCCATCGTTTAGCCAAAGCTATCTCTACTCCAGGCCGATAACGCATACGATCTGCTCTCCAAAAAGGAGCGTCATCCAAACTTTGATAAATTTCAATTGAGAAGTAGGGGGAAACGATTCCTTTTTCAGGTGCATAAGCTAATTTTAAGCGGGAACGCAGACGAGCTTTTGAATCACCACGGTCAAAAGTTTGCTGAAACCTTTCTCTCAAAGCAATTTTCAACCATTGATACTGAAAACTGGCAGTTGCTCCAAAGTTATAACGGTGTCTGAATTTCCATTCCGAATCTCCCAAATTCCGGAAATGAGTTTCATATCCGGCTTCCAGTTTCAAAAATGAATAAGCCCGATACTCGCCTCCAATGGCCAATCCCAAACGGTCCATTCTACTTACGTCATCCTTTGTCCGAAACTCCAGATTGCTTAAAAGTGAAAATCGGGGATCGATCTTATAGTTCACTTTGAATTTAGTCCATGTAGTGAAATCATCGCTTTGCGCAAATACAGTGGAAGTCATTCCAGCCAATAGCACAAACAGCAGTATTTTAGTAATTGCAAATATTCTACTCATCGATTACCGGGTTAAAAGTACAAAGATAATAAATCTCCCGCAAAGAAAAATTATGATACTGAAATAATTCTGAAATATCAGGGCTCATTCCTTTAAAAGAAACGCCCCGTTGGTTTTAAAGGAACAGGTCGTTGGTTTTAAACCAAGAACCCGCTCCTTTAAAAGAAAAGGTTCCTATTTTATATTCACGTGATAATCAAACCTTTACTTTTTGCTTCGCATTCCACACCCATAAAGCGAAAAATACCGACAATAGAGCCGCCCCAATCCAAAACCAATTGATATAAGTAAAGTCGTAAACCTCTACCCCATTCCGGATCGTTTTATGTCCTTCAATCAGAACTCCGCTCATGACATCTTAACATACGCATCTTTCTGAGTTAAAAATAACCTTCTTTCTTATTAAGTTTCCGACCAAGAACTTTGTGCTCCTTTAATTGTTATCCTATTATAAAAGTGCGAACAAAGCACGCAACAAAGTTCTATAAAAAAAGAAAGGAAGATTATGAAAAAAGTAATCGACAGAGCTTCATCAAGAGGCTATTTTAATCATGGCTGGCTCAAAACCCACCACACATTCAGTTTTGCTAACTATTACAATCCGGAAAGAATCCATTTCGGAGCCTTGCGAGTGCTGAATGATGACAGTGTAGACCCGTCGATGGGATTTGATACTCATCCACATAAAAATATGGAAGTAATTTCCATTCCGTTGAAAGGGTATCTGAGACATGGCGACAGTGTACAAAATACGAAAACGATTACTCCCGGTGATATCCAAGTGATGAGTACGGGCAGTGGTATCTATCATAGTGAGTATAACGACAGCAAGGAAGAACAATTGGAATTCCTGCAAATATGGGTATTCCCCCGAATAGAGAATACGAAACCCGAATATAACAATTTCGATATACGTCCGCTGCTGAAACCGAACGAGTTATCTCTGTTCATTTCACCGAACGGCAAGACACCGGCCTCCATCAAACAGGATGCCTGGTTCTCTATGGGAGACTTCGATACGGAAAGAACCATCGAATATTGTATGCATCAGGAAGGTAACGGAGCTTATCTGTTTGTGATAGAAGGGGAGATCAGCGTAGCCGACGAACATCTGGCCAAACGTGACGGCATCGGAATATGGGATACCAAAAGCTTCTCTATCCGTGCTACTAAAGGGACCAAACTTCTGGTAATGGAAGTACCCATGTAAAAAACATTATTTCTAGTTTTATTCTATTCTATTTAAATGAAGCGGTCCCACTCTACAGAGTGAGACCGCTTCTCATTGATAGTTATATCTTCGGATTATTTTTCCTTCCGATAATTCTCCAGTCCAGTTTGCAGGAATTCAATATATTTGGGAATGTCTTCATCGTAAGCATAAGACTTATTCAAAGGACTTCCCTGATTATCCAGCAATACATAGAAAGGCTGTGCATTAGCACCAAACTTCACACGTTGCAGATAGCTCCACTTATCACCGACTGTACGCAAAGTACGTTCCTTACCGTTCTCTACGATTTTTACAGGCTCAGTCAACGGAGTTTTATTATCCACATACAGAGTAATCAGCACATAATCATTATTAATCAGATCACTCACTTTCGGGTCCGTCCATACAGCGGCTTCCATCTTACGACAGTTCACGCATCCATAGCCTGTAAAGTCAAGCATCACTGGTTTGCCATTCAGACGTGCATACTCCATACCCAGATCGTAGTCATCAAATTTCGCATGTACTTCATTCTTATACAGGTTAAAGTCTTGCGTATGCATAGGAGGCGCAAAAGCACTTACGGCTTTTAACGGAGCTCCCCACAAACCGGGAACCATATATACGGCAAACGCCAGAGAAATAAGTGCCATAAAGAAACGAGTCACTCCCACCTTATTGTCATCATCGTCATGCGGAAACTTGATTTTACCAAGCAAATAGAAACCCAGCAATGCAAAGATGACAATCCACAGAGCGAGGAAGGTTTCACGGTCGAGTAATCTCCAGCCATAAGCCAGATCGGCAACCGACAGGAATTTAAGCGCAAATGCCAGTTCCAGAAATCCTAACGTCACTTTGATCACATTCATCCATCCGCCCGACTTCGGCATAGACTTCAGCCATGACGGGAACAGAGCAAAAAGTGTGAACGGCAATGCCAATGCAATGGCAAAACCCAACATACCGATAGCCGGAGCCACCACGCTTCCTGTAGTAGAAACCTGTACCAGCAGGAATCCGATAATCGGACCTGTACAAGAGAAAGATACCAGTGAAAGTGTAAATGCCATCAGGAAGATACTCAGCAGACCGGTAGTCGATTCCGCTTTACTATCTACCGCATTGCCCCACTTTGACGGTAATCTAATCTCAAACGCTCCAAAAAATGAAGCGGCAAAGATTACCAGCATCAGGAAGAAAAGGATATTAAAGACAGCATTCGTCGATAAAGCATTGAGCGCACTGGCACCAAATATCAGTGTGATAGCCAATCCTAATGCCACATAAATAACGACAATGGAAGCACCATAAGTCCACGCATCACGAATACCTTTCTTCTTATCTTTGCTACGTTTCAGAAAGAAACTGACTGTCATCGGGATAATAGGCCATACACAAGGAGTGAACAGAGCCAGCAATCCACCCAGGAAACCTGTCACGAAAATATAAATCCAGGACATATCTCCCTGAGTATGTTCCTCGCCCAGTGCCTGCAATTCACTGATTACCGGACGCCAAAGGTCACCGGAAGCTACAGCTGGTTGAATATCGGCATTTGCATCCGTAGCAGAAGCAGGAACCAGTTCCATCATCGCAGCAGAGTCTTTGGACGCAGCAGGAGCAGTTACTTCTTCCGCCTCTTTTGTCTCCGGCTTATCAGCTTTGGCTACAGGAGCAGCCGTAGTTCCGGCCTTTGCTTCACCCGAGAACTTAAAAGGAACTTCTATCGGAGGCAGACAACTCTCATCGTCGCAGGCTCCATATTCCAGATAACCTTCTATCGCATAAGCTCCACCAGTCAGCTTCACTTTCTGCACGAATTTGGCAGTATTCTCGAAATAACGCACTTTCATTTCGAACAGTTTGTCGAAAGTAGCTATTTCCTTGCCGACAGGCTTCAATTTACCTACCAGTTCTACACCAGACTTCTTTTCCACATTAAATGTGGCAGAAATAGGTCCTCCGTCTCCAAGATCGGTAGAATAAACATGCCACCCTTTGTCAATGGCAGCTGTAAACACGATCTCCGCTTCTGTATCAGAAAGAGAGTTCAGTTCTGTTTTAAACTTTACCGGATCTTTTATCTGCGCCTGCAATGTATAGGCTACAAAGCTTAAAAGCAGAAAAGAAATTAATTTTCTCATTTTCATTATTGGGGGTTATAATTCATAATCCACGCATGCACGACTGTCCTTTGCTTCAGCTATAATCTTTCCGGCTGCCACATGATCAGGGTGTGTTGCATAGAACTTCACATCCTCCAGCGTGTCAAATTCGCTATAGAGAGCTATATGCCAAGCCTCTCCCGGATTCATATTCAGTCCGACTTCAATCTTACGGATCACTGAAATCTTAGCGGGGAGCGCTTCGATAGCTTCCTTAAATTTATTCATCACTACGAGTTTCTCCGCTTCGGGAACTTCGTCTTTTAACTTAAATAATACAATGTGTTTCACCATTACGTTGTTATTTTAATGAATTGTTTCTATATTTGTCTTGTCAATGCATTACATTACTAATGCAAAATTACTCTATTTGGTTCAAATAACACTATAAAGAGATGTTAATAATAGGAATAGCAGGTGGAACGGGCTCCGGAAAAACCACCGTCGTACGAAAAATAATAGAAAGCCTCCCCGTTGGAGAAGTAGTACTATTACCTCAGGATTCATACTACAAAGACAGTAGTCACGTGCCGGTTGAAGAACGTCAGAATATCAACTTTGACCATCCGGATGCTTTTGAATGGAGCTTGCTTTCCAAACATGTGATGATGCTGAAAGAAGGAAAAAGCATCGAGCAGCCGACCTATTCTTACCTGACTTGTACCCGCCAACCGGAAACCATCCACATCGAGCCTCGTGAAGTCGTCATTATTGAAGGTATCCTTGCCTTGTGCGACAAGAAGCTACGCAATATGATGGACCTAAAGATATTTGTAGATGCCGATCCCGATGAACGCCTGATACGTGTCATCCAAAGGGATGTCATCGAAAGAGGACGGACAGCGGAAGCTGTCATGGAACGCTATACCCGTGTTCTGAAACCGATGCACCTGCAATTCATCGAACCCTGCAAACGCTATGCGGACCTTATCGTTCCGGAAGGCGGCAGCAATGCGGTAGCTATCGATATATTAACAATGTATATCAAGAAACATTTGAAAAATGAAGAATGAAAGATAAAGAGTTCAGAATGAGTGCCAAGACACTGATCCTCCCCTTGTTTCTTATACTTTTGTGCTGTGTATTCGGATGCCGGAACAAACATCATACCGAAAAGAATGAAACAGCACACGATCTTCCACAGATTAAAGACAGTGGAGAACTGGTTGTGCTGACACTCTATAGCTCTACTTCATATTTCATTTATCGCGGACAGGAAATGGGATTCCAATACGAACTCAGTGAACAGTTTGCCAAAAGCCTGGGACTGAAACTCAGAATCGAGGTAGCCAGAAATGTCCGTGAATTGATTCAGAAATTACAGTCAGGCGAAGGAGATATGATCGCCTACAACCTGCCGATTACCAAAGAATGGAAAGACAGCCTTTTGTATTGCGGAGAAGATATAATCACCCATCAGGTTATCGTCCAGCAAGGAAATGGAAAGCATAAACCATTGAAAGATGTAACGGAACTTATCGGCAAAGATATATATGTCAAACCAGGCAAATATTACGATCGCCTCGTGAATCTGAACAACGAACTGGGAGGTGGTATCCATATTCATAAGATAACGGGAGATAGCGTTACCGCGGAAGACTTAATCACCCAGGTAGCACAAGGTAAGATTCCCTATACCGTAGCCGATAATGATTTAGCCAAACTGAATAAAACTTACTATCCCAATCTGAATATCGATCTTTCTATCAGTTTTGACCAGCGTTCTTCATGGGCTGTACGAAAAGACAGTCCCGAACTGGCAGCCGCCGCCACAAACTGGCATAAAGAAAATATGACCTCTCCTGCCTATACGGCAAGTATGAAGCGTTACTTCGAGAATAGTAAAATGATGCCCCACTCCCCCATCCTTTCACTTAAAGAAGGAAAAATATCACATTACGACGATTTATTCAAGAAATACGCCCAAGAGATCGGATGGGACTGGCGAATGCTGGCATCCCTCGCCTATACGGAATCAAACTTTGACACAACAGCCGTATCTTGGGCAGGAGCCAAAGGATTGATGCAACTGATGCCTGCCACTGCACGAGCAATGGGCGTACCCGCAGGTAAAGAACAAAACCCGGAAGAAAGTATAAAAGCAGCCGTTAAATACATTGCCGCCACAGACCGAAGTTTCAATATGATCTCTGACAAACAAGAACGACTCAATTTCATACTGGCTTCTTACAATGCCGGCCTAGGACATATCTACGATGCCATGGCATTAGCAAAAAAATACGGAAAGAATAACCTCGTATGGAAAGACAACGTCGAAAACTTCATCCTGCTCAAAAGCAATGAAGAATACTTCACCGACCCTGTTTGTAAAAATGGATATTTCCGTGGCATAGAAACGTTCAACTTCGTACGTGATATTCAGTCCCGGTTCGAATCGTACAAAAAAAAGATAAAATAAGTAATAAGTAATAGGTAATAGGTAATAACCGTAGCTTATCAATAGTGTATCCGCACGGCTTATTACCTATTACCTATTACTTATTACCTATTTATTACTTGTTTCTGCCCGTCAAAAGGCTAACCACCACAATAGCCAGTATAGACAATGGTAATGCAAAGAGAATAGGGTCAATGACCGGAAACGGATATGTCTCAATCAATACATCCTTGCCAAACAGGAATTTACATATTCCCATTGCGGCAGCTTCTTTCTGATGAAGGAATATTAGTGCAAAAGCACTACCTAAAGTTCCTACCCAGAGACTTGCCATAACTCCCTGTTTCGTCGCTTTCTTCCAGTACAATGCACAGAAGTAGGCAGGAAGAAATGCAGCAGCACAGATACCCATGAAAATAGAAGTTCCGCGGGCGATAATATCATGTGGCAGCATATAGCAAATAATATAGCTGACCAAAATAGAGAAAAGTACTCCCAAACGAATCACATTTGTCAATTTGCCACGAGAACGGGGTTTATAAGTACCATAAATGTCAGAACCAACCGACGCTCCCATTGTGTGGAACTGAGAACTAAGCGTAGACATACTTGCAGAAAGGATACAGAGCATAAACAAAGCGGCAAACCAGTCCGGCATAGCTTTATTGATGAAATAAGGAATGATTTTATCAATATCCTGTATCACTTCCGTAGCAACGGCTCCTTCTGTCTTCAAGAAGAAAAGATTGCTTAATGCACCGGCATGATAGATAGCTCCTACCGTTATAATCAGGAAAAAACAACCGATAAATACGCCACGATTCAACTGTTTGCTACTTTCTACCGTCATAAAACGTACCACCAACTGAGGCTGTGCAAGGCAACCGATTCCTACTCCCAAAATAAGAGAGGTAACCAATGAGTACCACTGCGGAGAACCTGTCACAGGCATTGCAGTCCATCCCTGATGCCCCAATGCCTTAAACTTTTCCGGAACCAGAGGGGCTATATTTGTCAATTCCTTGTTTGCTTCCGTAAAACCCATGCCAAGCACCTGATACAAAGAGAACAACAGGAACAACATACAGCCAAACATGATAACTGCCTGTAAAGCATCCGTATACATCACCCCCTTCATTCCTCCTGCAATCACATACGCAGCAATGACTAACGTAAATATCAGCAGAGATATATTAAAATCAATCTGAAAAATCTGTTCAATAAATACAGCGCCCCCTTTCATCACCACAGCAGCGTACAGCGGCATGCCTATAAATATGACGGCTGCAATGAACACCTGTATATTACGGGAACGAAAATGACGGCCTAATAACTGCGGAAAAGTGCTGACATTCAGTTTTGCTCCCATGCGCCGCGTACGCAAGCCGAAGAATATGAAGGCGATAACTACCCCGACAAACATATTGAGGAAACACAGCCACTGAATACCCATACCGAAAGCAGCCGCTACTCCGCCAAAACCAACTATAGCAGACGCAGAGATAAACGTAGCACCATAAGAAAGCGCCATCACTATCGGATTCATCTGACGCCCGCCCACCAGATAATCGCTGGTATTCGTAGTCTTCTTATATCCTAAAAAACCGAGGTAAGCCAATGACAGCAGGTAAGCTATCACAATCAAGCCAAGAGTAAATGTATTCATCGCGTTTCGTCTTTATCGTCGTCCTTATTCCAATATTTCAGCCCAAACCAGGCAGCAAAAATCACACATACTACCGAAAGCAGGTAAGGCAGAATTATAAAAGGGTCGTCTATTCCAAACATTTGCGTATCAGATTTTAATTAATTCAGACGCAAATGTAAGGAAATTATTGAAAAGACAAAACTTTTGTTTACTAATACTGATTATAATGTATCTTTTTCTCGTCATATTTCTGTTTCGGCTGCTCTTTTGTTGCAGGATAGCCGAAAGGAATGACACAAAGAGGAAGAATATTCTCAGGCAGGTGGGTATATTTGCGAACGACTTCCATACGATCTTCATACGGATAAGCAGCTGTCCATACAGCACCCAGCCCCATACTTTCAGCAGCCAGCAAAATATTCTGTGCTGCAGCAGAACAGTCTAATTTCCGGTGCCGGTTGTTCCTTTTTCCTCTTTTGAGGAAGAACACGAGATCATAGCAGTCATTGCCATGAGCATACACAAGAAAGAAAAAATCTTTTTCATTGTGACAAGTCTTTAAAATAGGTTTAACTTATTTTTCTGGGCTTCTTCCAACGATACTGTTTCACGGCGTAATAGTCCGCTCTTCTCACGAAGTGCCTGATATTCCGCATCTAACTCATTAATCAGTTCGGCTTTCATCTGCGAATTCAACAGCCGGGAAGCAACACTGGCATTCTGAGAAGCATCTTTCAGATGTACAACCGGCGCATGATATACAGGTGCGATTTTCAGTGCCGTATGCATCTTTGAAGTAGTGGCTCCGCCAATCAACAGAGGAATATCCAGTCCGGCTTTCTCCAGTTCGGCAGCCACATGAGTCATTTCTTCCAGAGAAGGTGTGATCAAGCCACTCAAACCGATCATATCGACTTTTTCTTCGATGGCACGCTGAACAATGGTTTCTGCCGGAACCATCACTCCCAAGTCAACTATATCATAACCGTTGCACGCCATTACGACGGCAACTATATTTTTTCCGATGTCGTGCACATCCCCTTTTACGGTGGCAAGCAGAACTTTTCCGGCAGAAGATGATCCTTCCACTTTTTCTGATTCAATGATCGGTTGCAGTATAGCTACGGCTTTCTTCATAGTACGGGCAGTCTTCACGACCTGAGGCAGGAACATTTTTCCTGCGCCAAAAAGCTCGCCGACATAATTCATTCCATCCATCAACGGACCTTCAATTACATCTACAGCTTTATCATATAAAGGTAAAGCTTCCGCTAAATCCTGTTCCAGATAATCACCGATTCCTTTCATCAAAGCATATTTCAAACGCTCTTGTACGGATTCTTCTCTCCATGCATCCTGCTTCACAGCTGCCTGACCGGAAGTACCGCCCATCGTTTCTTTCAATGCTTCCGCCAGTTCTATCAGACGCTCGGCAGCATCGGGACGACGATTCAATACAACGTCCTCTATCTTTTCCAGCGTATCTACAGGAATATCACTGTAGAGTACGGAAGTTCCCGGATTGACGATTCCCATATCCATCCCTTGCTGGATGGCATGATAAAGGAATACTGCATGCATTGCTTCACGAATATAATTATTGCCACGGAAAGAGAAAGAAAGATTACTCACTCCGCCGCTGACGTGTGCACCGGGAAGATTCTTCCTGATCCATCCGGTAGCTTCTATAAAGTCTACGGCGTAATTGTTATGCTCTTCGATTCCTGTAGCCACCGCAAGCACATTCGGATCGAAAATAATATCATGAGGATTGAATCCAACTTTATCAACCAGCAGACGATATGCACGTTCGCACACTTCTATCTTGCGGGCAACAGTATCCGCCTGTCCTTTTTCATCAAAAGCCATCACGACAGTTGCCGCTCCATATTGCTTGATGATCCGGGCATGCTCCAGAAATACTTCCTCCCCTTCCTTCAGAGAGATCGAGTTTACGATTGATTTGCCTTGCAGGCATTTCAATCCGGCTTCGATCACTTCCCATTTGGAAGAGTCGATCATAACAGGTACACGGGCTATTTCCGGTTCGGACATGATGAGATTCAGAAAAGTAGTCATCTCAGTCCGGGCATCCAGCAGACCATCATCCATATTAACGTCAATAACCAAAGCTCCGTCTTCTACTTGCTGACGAGCTATGGAAAGGGCTTCATCATATTTCTTTTCATTAACCAGACGAAGAAACTTGCGTGAGCCAGCTACGTTGCAACGCTCACCTATATTCACAAAGTTGATTTCCGGTTTTACTTCCAGCAGTTCGAGTCCGGAAAGCCACATACAATCCGGTTTGGGTGCCGGAACATGAGGTTTGGCACCTGCTATCAGTGCCTGATATTCTGCAATGTAGGCATCTGTCGTACCACAACAACCACCGATAATATTAACCAATCCTTCCTGAATATACTCCTTCACTTCATGAGCCATATCTGCGGGAGTCTGATCATATTTCCCCAGACTATTCGGAAGGCCCGCATTAGGATAAGCACTGATATAATAAGGTGCACGCGAAGCCAACTGTTCAAGAAAAGGCTTCAACTGACGGGCACCAAAGGAGCAATTCAATCCGACTGAAAATATATTGGCATGCTGCACAGAAGCAAGGAAAGCGTCCAAAGTCTGTCCGGACAATGTACGTCCGCCGATATCGGATACCGTCACAGACAACATAACAGGGACTTCTATTCCTGTCACCTTCATAGCCTGTCCGGCTGCAAAGATGGCAGCTTTCGCATTCAGCGTATCAAATATGGTTTCGATAAGAATGGCATCCACCCCACCTTCCAGCATGGCTTCCATTTGCTGCTGGTAAGAGGCAGCCAGTTCGTCATAAGACAAGGCACGAAACGCCGGATTGTTCACATCCGGGCTCATAGAACAGGTTTTATTAGTAGGTCCAACGGAGCCTGCAACAAAACGCGGTTTATCCGGACTCTTTGCCGTATATTCGTCCGCCAGTTCACGTGCCAGTCTGGTAGCGGCAAGATTGATTTCGCGCACATATTCTTCTACATGATAATCCGCCATTGAGACAGTTGTAGAACTGAATGTATTGGTCTCGATAATATCCGCACCTGCTTCCAGGTATTTACGATGGATATCTTGAATGACATCGGGGCGAGTCAGACACAACAAATCATTATTCCCCTTCAACTGACCGGGAATATGCGCAAAACGTTCACCACGAAAATCTTCTTCTTTGAGATTATATTGTTGGATCATTGTGCCCATTGCGCCATCCAGAATCAGAATACGCTCGGATACAATCTGAGAAATTGTCTTTTTCATTCTTACCTTATTACATTAACACCTAATTGTCACTCTGCCTATCTTAGACCTATCACGATCTTATCTTACTATTACGCTATAAAGCCATCTTATCGCTTAAACATTCGGGCCATGTCTCTGCGGTCATCTTTTTCTTTAATTGATTCCCGTTTATCGTACTGTTTTTTACCTTTCGCCAAAGCAACGACCAGTTTCGCCAAACCTTTTTCGTTGATAAACAAACGCACAGGAACGGTAGTAAAACCGGGGTCTTTCATTCCCCGTTGAATTTTCTCCAATTCTTTCTTATTAAGCAACAACTTTCTGTCTCTACGAGCTGTATGATTATTGTACGAACCATAGAAGTACTCGGCGATATGCATATTCTTTACCCATAATTCGCCTTTCGCAAAATAACAAAACGTATCCACCAGACTTGCTTTTCCTAAACGAATGGATTTAATTTCCGTGCCTGTCAATACGATACCTGCCGTGTAGGTATCCATCAACTCATAGTCAAATGTAGCACGTTTATTCTTGATATTTACAGAAGGTTGTTTCATCTTTACACATTAATTAAGTATGGCTATCAACTTACTAAATACAATTTGAATCACCGTCGGACATAGTATTAACAAAACTGATGAGAAAAGGGTGTATTTCAATCGTACTTTTTCCTCCACTTGCATCAATATGGGAGCTCCTTCCCATACTACATAGACAATGTAGAACTGAAATAGCCAGGCAATAATTCTAAAATCAGGTAAAAGTCCGGTCACAATCTGAAGCAAGAAGGGGACAACAAGTGCGTATCCGGCAAACTGTTGTGTCAACGGAGCATTGGCAGGCATACCAAACATTCTTACTCCCATTTCGTTAATTGCATAGGCCGCCAGAAAGTAACCACCAAACAATGCCACAGCTACGGCACAACAATTGGTCATCGCTATTTGAAAACTTTGCGGTCCTCCCCATCCATTCGTCAGCAAAGAGCCGATAAAGACGGACAAACCGCATAAACCAATCATAGGATAGACAAAAGCCATAAAAACTTTTCGCCTATCCTCTTCCATAGAAATTTCCTCCCAGGCCTTGGCCGGAGAGGAAATCAATTTCATTGCTATATTAAATAATTCTTTGTAGTTCAATTTGTTTTAAGTGTTTCACTCCACGTTGAATTTGCGGCACCATCCAAAGAATTCTTTGAGGAGTTGGTCTTTGCATTTACTTTTATTTTAGTTGGTTCAGTTCCTCCACTAGCAGTTTTGAAAGCAGAAATAGCAGTAGTCAAATTATAGGCTTTATAAGTAGAAGTATATTTATTACGATCTACAGTTTCTTCTGAACCATCTTTTATCACATGGTTAAGTGTTAATTCAAGAGTAGTATCTCCCGATTTAACATTTGTAAAGTCATAAGTAAGTATGAAAGAATGCTTATTAAGTTCTTCTTTCTGCTTTTCGTCTGTACTCTCTACTTTTACCCAATACATAATAGGAATTACAAGATATTGATCAAAAAGTATTCCCGGCTGAGTTGATGTATCGCTATTAAAAGTATATAAAGGTGCAGTAGCTTCGTTATAATCTGCCGCTTTCTCTGGTCCTTCAGTAGATTTTGCACTAATAGAAGTCGGAGTACTTCCTGCATAAAGTGTTACATCAAGAGTCTGAGAATTCCCCGGCTGTTGTGCAGTATCAAACTGATAATAGAAGAAATAGATCTCCCCTATATTCAAGTTAGGCATTGACAATTCATTAACTACCAGTTTCTGACCATTAGCCAATTCAAATGTAGCAGGAAAATAGTTTGTACATTTTGCGAACGCAGGTCCGGTATATATCGTATTATCATCCCCATTCATACAAGAAGTAACAGACATCCCCATTAAAACCGTCATTAAAGCTACTAATAAAAATTTCATTTGTTTCATAAACATATTTTTTAGAGTTTGCAAAGATATAAATTCTAATTCACAATTAATAAATGCAGATACTTAAAAAATACTGCATCGTTTACTTTATTATTTTTGCAAAAAGTTCCAGATGCTCATCTACATACCTTGCTACCAGCGCAGTAACCTGTTCCTCCATATCTAAATATGCCTCTTCCAAATCATCAAAAGCCTCATATTGCTCATACATCGCCATGAATTCATCATCCGTCCGTTCTTTTTCCAGATCCTTCCGGTTGGCATCATATATCTTCTTGGCTTTATATACCAATTTAGAGAACTCTTCCGCCCCCCACAGGCGCATCACTTTTGCAAAAGGATTATCAAAGATATATCCGCCATAACCGTTCTGAATCAACTGACAGAATCCGCCGAACATTATTTCATCACGAAAAATCTGATAAGCCAGCAATGAATGCTGTTCACCTGTCAACAACGGCATCGTGTCAGCAGTCAATTCACCACCGATTACTTCCTTATATTTATCAGTAAATACCTGGATAAATTCATCCATTCCTTCGCCCGCAGCTTTCTGTAAAGCGGACTCCATAACTTCTATCATAGCTTTGTTCAATAAATTATTCAGCAAAGCTACTAATTTTATTCTATATCTATCTAGTAATACTGCCACATTCTCACTAAAACATACCTGTTGGCGGAATTAATTTAATTCAAACCCATGAAAACAGGGTATCTCATTCTGCTTTCCGATATCCGCCAGATAATTGCATACCGATATACTTTCCCTTTCCCGGAAAACCCTTTAAGCACATTTCTTTTACCGTTCAATAGTATGCAAACAACCCTATAATAACCTGCTTTACAACTATTATTGTCGCATTTTCAAAGGGAGTTCTTCATCGTTCCACCCAGGTGAACAAGCATGTCCACCTAGGTGCGCAGATCTGTTTACAAGGGTGCAACGATCGGTTCACCCGGGTGGAACGATGAAGATGTCGGTAAAATAACACACGAATAAAGGCATCAAATGCCATAGAGATAAGTAACATAATATATAAACAACAAGTAAACAGCAACCAAGATGCTAGATGTATTCGGCAACTACTTACGCAAAGGGCAAAGAAATGGAATGAGGGATATCCCCCAAAAAGAGTGAGAGATAGACTGAAATGAAGCGATTCTAGGGAGAAAATAATGAGAGATACCTATTTGAAAAGTATCTCTCATTCTGTAATATACTAATTATATGCAGATTACACAAAAGCAGTGAGACCGTGAGACTAAAATATTTTTTTCTTTGCATGGGATAGCTGAAAGAAGGAACTCTTTTAAGTCTATCTAATGCAAAAACATATAATTATTTATGCATGTAAATGCATTCCTATAGCCATACCTATTAAATAAGGTATTAACCAAATGCACCAAACGACGATACTAAAACGATTAAAATGCCTTTTCGCCTCGGCAGATCCCTTCACATAAGTCCATATCGCCCATGAAGCATGTACAAACATCAGAAGAATGGCAATCGTCCCCGTTACCGTGTGGATTTCATCATGCAAATGCGTTAATTTGGCAATATGCTCCATCAGGCTGGTTCCGACTGCATCGGACACCAATCCTAAAAGAAAGAAAATAATATGCCATAACTTCAGTTTCTTTTGCAGCCTTTCTCCCCATACACCGATAGTATAAAATACCAATGCAGATGAAATAACGCAGATTGCCGCTATCAAATAATGTATATCAACCTGATTGAGTTCCATAAAATTTATATTTCAGATAACAACAAAGCAACGAATAGATAGTTCGACGCATAGTAATCTTTCACAAATGCAATCCCGACTTAGCAAACGAAGAAAAAACGTAAACGGATTTGTCACTTTTCACAAAAAAGTAAGATATGGCGATTTGCAGAAACAAATAAATCGACTACCTTTGTGGGCGATTTAGAGAATCGTGACTACGTATTTTTAATTATATCACTTAAAAAAAGAGCTAATTATGACTTATTCACACGAAGTGGAACACATGTGTGTTGTAAAGAAGGGTCCTAACCACGGACCGGCTCCCATACCCGAAGAAGGCAAATGGGTAAAATCTAAAGAAATCGTTGATATTTCTGGTTTGACACACGGTATCGGTTGGTGTGCTCCTCAACAAGGTGCTTGTAAACTGACACTGAACGTTAAAGAAGGTATCATCCAGGAAGCCTTGATCGAAACAATCGGTTGCTCTGGTATGACTCACTCAGCTGCTATGGCTTCTGAAATCCTTCCGGGTAAAACAGTTCTTGAAGCATTAAACACTGACCTTGTTTGTGACGCTATCAACACTGCAATGCGCGAACTTTTCTTGCAAATCGTATACGGACGTACTCAATCAGCTTTCTCTGAAGGTGGTTTGATTATCGGTGCAGGTTTGGAAGACTTGGGTAAAGGTCTGCGTAGCCAGGTAGGTACTCTTTATGGTACTTTGGCTAAAGGTCCTCGTTACCTTGAAATGGCAGAAGGTTATATCAAACAAATCTTCTTGGACAAGAACGACGAAATCTGCGGATACGAATTCGTACACATGGGTAAGTTCATGGACGAAATCAAGAAAGGTACTGATGCTAACGAAGCTTTGAAGAAAGTTACAGGTACTTACGGACGCGTAACAGCAGAACAGGGAGCAGTTAAATCTATTGATCCACGTCACGAATAATATAAGGAGGAAAGAAACAATGATTAGAGAAGTAAAATTCGAAAGCCAAGACCGTCGTATCAAACAGATTATCGCTGCTTTGAACGCTAACGGCATCAAAGATATCGAAGAAGCTAACGCTATCTGTGAAGCTCATGGACTTGATCCTTATAAAACGTGTGAAGAAACTCAACCTATCTGTTTTGAAAATGCAAAATGGGCTTATGTTGTAGGTACTGCCATTGCTATTAAAAAAGGTTGCACAAACGCTGCTGAAGCTGCTGAAGCTATCGGTATCGGTCTGCAAGCATTCTGCATCCCGGGTTCTGTAGCTGACGACCGTAAGGTTGGTATCGGCCATGGTAACCTTGCTGCTATGTTGCTGCGCGAAGAAACTAAATGTTTCGCTTTCCTGGCAGGTCACGAATCTTTCGCTGCTGCTGAAGGTGCTATCAAAATCGCTGCTAAAGCAGACAAAGTACGTAAAGAACCTTTGCGTTGTATCTTGAACGGTCTGGGTAAAGACGCTGCACAGATCATCTCTCGTATCAACGGATTTACATACGTTCAGACTCAGTTTGACTACTACACTGGCGAACTGAAAGTTGTAAAAGAAATCGCTTACTCAGACGGTCCTCGTGCAAAAGTAAAATGCTACGGAGCTGACGACGTTCGCGAAGGTGTAGCTATCATGTGGAAAGAAGGTGTAGACGTATCTATTACAGGTAACTCTACTAACCCGACTCGTTTCCAGCACCCGGTTGCAGGTACTTACAAGAAAGAACGTGTTCTTGCAGGTAAGCCTTACTTCTCAGTAGCTTCAGGTGGTGGTACAGGTCGTACACTTCACCCGGATAACATGGCTGCTGGTCCTGCTTCTTACGGTATGACAGATACTATGGGTCGTATGCACTCAGATGCTCAGTTCGCTGGTTCTTCATCAGTTCCTGCTCACGTAGAAATGATGGGATTCTTGGGTATCGGTAACAACCCGATGGTAGGTTGTACAGTAGCTTGCGCAGTTGACGTAGCTACTGCTTTGAATAAGTAATTTATACTTAATCAAGATAATAAATCCCTGTAACTCTATGAGTTATGGGGATTTTTATTTTGTCCGTACTTCATGGATAGAAAATAATTCCCTATTACTTTTTACTTGCTTTTCTTCTTGTAGATAGTTGTAAATAGATAATTGAATTGAAGCCGAATATCACTTTATTTGAGCTTATTTTTCTAAGGTAAAGAAGTGGCTGATTATCCTCGAAATGGGCTGAAAAGAAAATGTTTTGCGACCAATTTGCGACCATTTTCACATTTTTTCAAAAGTGGTCGCAAATTATACGTATCAATCTAATACACAAAAAGATACATCACATTTAAAGAAGAAGAACTGAGAAAAAATTATTATTGCTGTCCGATAAAAAGACACTGTCCAGAATTTTGTGTAAATGAAAACAGGATTCAGTTGTAAGTATGTTCTTATATCTGGATTCTGTTTTCAAACATAAGCATAAATTGATTCATAATCA
>ERZ827496.2550-NODE-2550-length-17819-cov-28.510527_pt1 | contig 17819 bp, 13 predicted proteins | sample MGYA00519769_ERZ827496 | MGnify/ENA primary metagenome ERZ827496 (study PRJEB31778, sample SAMEA3449327) | human gut metagenome | biome: human gut; feature: human-associated habitat; material: faeces | place: United Kingdom | collected 2010/2012 ...
ATTTTAATAATCCGCCACCTGTGGCACAAATGGTTGTGTCGGTGAATGATGTGCCGTTAGGCACGCAAGGGAATATCCTCTGTATTACCGGTGGCGAGGGAACCGGAAAAAGTAATTATGTGACGGCGTTGATAGCCGGTGCCATCGGACAATCCGATAAGAATAAGGTGATGGATACGTTGGGGGTGTCGGTCTGTGAAAACAGCAAGCGAAAGGCGATTCTGTTTTATGATACAGAACAGTCGGAGGTGCAGACGTACAAGAACATTACAAACCTTTTAAGACGTTGCGGACGGGAAACGATGCCGGAATACCTGAAAGCGTATTGCCTGACGGGAATGAGCCGGAAAGAGCGTTTGCAGGCGATTATCCAAAGCATGGATAAGTTTCATTATCAGTTCCGGGGGATTCACATGGTGGTGATCGACGGGATTGCGGACTTGATAAAGGGTGCGAATGATGAAACGGAAAGTATTGCCGTGGTGGAGGAATTGTACCGGCTGGCGGGGATTTACAATACTTGTATCGTTACTATCCTACATTTTATTCCTTCGGGGTTGAAGTTGCGCGGGCATCTGGGCAGTGAGTTGCAACGAAAGGCGGCAGCAATTCTTTCTATCGAGAAAGATACTGATCCGTCGGTGTCGGTGGTGAAAGCGCTGAAGGTACGCGACGGCAGTCCGCTGGATGTGCCTATCATGCAGTTTGCATGGGATAAGGATGCCGGGATGCACGTGTATCTGGGAGAAAAGCCGAAAGAGGAAAAGGAGAAGCGGAAAGAGGATGAACTCGTGGCAGTGGCACGGGATATTTTCGGACGGCAGGACTTTATCACTTATGTGGATTTGGCAGAGCAGATTCAAGCGATACTGGACGTGAAGGAACGCACGGCGAAAAGTTATATCAAGTTCATGCGGGAGAAGGAAATCATACGGAAAGACCCGTCGAACCAGAGTTATTATATCATCGGGAACTTAAAACAGGCGGGCTTATGATACCATTGGATAAAGAAACATTCGAGGCGTATATGGAACGGTTGCTCGAACAAGTGGAAAAGGTCGTAGGCGCACTGGACAAGAAGAATAAGAAGCCGCAAAATTACCTGAATGGTGAACGGCTGTACGATAATCAGGATGTTTGTCTGTTGCTGAACATCAGCAAACGAACACTACAACGGTACAGAGACAACGGGCTGAAGTATTACACGATCTTGCATAAGACGTATTATAGGGAGAAAGACTTGCATGAGTTTATACGGAGATATTTCGACGGGGAGAATGTAGGGAAAGATAAGACGGAAGAATGCGAAGAAGATGGACAGGCAGAGGGAGGTATACTATCTGATGACGAGAGCGAGCCTGCGATAACCTGACGTTGTTAAAATATCCCATGTAGAATTTAAAAGCAGTGTTTTTTCACTCAAATCTATTTTCTTGCAAAAAACATGCAGAAAATAAACATTAAATCATTTTTTATCAATTATTACTAAATATCCACTAAAGACAATGAAAAGCCTGCAAAAATATATCACGATTTACGTGAAATATGAAAATAGCGATTATTTAATTTGCTTTTTTCGATTTAAATGCGTTTTTTTGCATAAAACACTCAAGAAAATGATTTTAAATTTAAAATTCAGCAATTATCGTTCATTCAAGAATGATTGTATATTTACTACTGAGCCAGGAAAGTCCAAAGCAAAAACGGCGAACTTATGTGACAGTAGGACACAAGGTGAAGGAATCAAGCAGGCACTTAAAGTTTCGATAGTATTCGGTGCTAATGCATCTGGAAAAACGAATGTCATGAGATTCTTATACGGGCTAAAACGTTGGGTGCAGAATTTGGATAACCGTATGGGAGAAAATATCCCTCTATATGATCCTTTCAAGTTTGACGATGAAACAACGAATGCTCCCATTGAATTCTTCATTGAGTTTATAACGAATAATTTGCGTTATAATTATCAATTAAAATTCGGCCGCAGGGAGGTGTTGTCTGAAAGCCTCAGTTATTTTCCAAACGGAAAAACTGCTTCTTTGTTTGAAAGAGTACGATCCGGTTCTAAAGCATTGACACATACTGTCAGATTCGGTTCCAAAGTGACTGGTATCAAACCTTTCACTGTCTTCCCAAACCAGTTAATATTGTCCAAGTTCATTATAGACACTCCAGGAGAAAATATCACTGAAGCTGCCAAATATCTGGCGGATTTAGTCGTTTCCAATGGATACCATGAAGATATTAAATTAGGTCTTTATAATGATATGATGGAATGGATTGCTCAACATCCTGAAGATAAAAAGAAATTAGGTGAGTTGCTGGCCTTCGCTGATACTGGAGTGAAAGATTTCGAACTGGAAAAACGGCACTCTGACAAGTCTTATGAAGTTAAAAGTCTACATCGTCGGTATAATAATGGACAGTTCGTTGGAAAAACAGATTTGCCGTTCACGGAAGAATCCTTTGGTACCCGGGCACTTTTTCTGCTTGGCTGCTATATCCTGCAATCGCTTAAAAGCGGAAGCCCTTTACTGGTGGATGAAATAGACTCTGGGCTTCATACATATATTACCCGGTTGATTGTAGATATATTCAAGAACACACGCATAAACAAAAAGAATGCCCAATTGATATTCACTACACATGACGTGAACCTGCTGGATCAAGAGAATATTCGCCGGGACCAAATATGGTTCGTAGAAAAAAACGAGTTCGGTTCCTCTGAATTATTCTCCCTATCGGACTTTGGAGATGTAAGAGAAGACACTCCTTTCGCAAAATGGTATATGAACAACAAGTTCGGAGCTGTTCCGACATTAAGATCGTTAGAAAAATTATTTATGACAGATGGCACGTCAAAGTGAAGACAGCAGACATAGCAAATACGTAATTCGTATTATCTGTGAGGGAGAAAAGACCGAACCCCTTTTTTTTACATCCCTATGCGACAAACTACTTGATGAAAATGGTGGTGAGGAAGAATGGGATGTCAAGACTATCCCTCAACCTGACATACCAGAGGAAAAGCCGTCAATGGCAGACCGAGGTTTATACAAGAACAAAAAGAAAAGAGTTAAGGGGAAAAAAGACAAACTGCAACCAGAAGTACAGGGACAACCTCCTCTCAGCTGGATTCGTCTTTCACGTAAGAAGCTCAATGAAGGCGTTGATGAGGCATGGGCTGTCTTTGATAAAGATGAACATCCGGCAAGAAAGGACGCTTTTGAAGAAGCAGAAAAACTTATTGACGACAAGAAAGTGAATATTGCATTTTCCAGCCGTAGTTTTGAATATTATCTGCTTCTGCATTTTGAGTACTTATATCACCCGTTCCACGCTACCGAATGTGGTGAACGGATAGATGGTAAAAAGGTCAATTATAACTGCATGACGGAAAAATCCAAAGAAAATGCCTGTCATGGAGAAAAGTGCATTAATGGTTATGCAAGATTGAAAAAATACTGGAATGAGACCAAAACCTCCCAATCAACATTTCCATTAATTGAAAAACGTTTAAAGGCAGGTATCATCAATGCCAAGAGGCTAAGAATAGAGAGCAATAGTAAAGAGAACTGTCCTATTTATGATAGAAACCCTTATACAAATGTGGATAAATTAGTATGCAGGCTAATTCATACAGAAATTATACCCTACCATGAGGAATGTCTATTCAAGGATTCCGGAGATGAGTTGTTTATCAGAGTGCACAAAAACGTTATTATCGTTTGTAACAAGTCGTCACACACGGTCGTCATTCCTGAAGGATTGCTAAAAAAATATAACTGGGAAATAGATAAATATGAAAGCTTAAATGACCGATGTATTTTACCAGCAAATGAATATACGTTTTGGATATTCACTCTTAAGGAACCAGAAGTCATATTGATTGAGAAAAAGAAGACACATCCCGAATATATCTTTTTCCCTTATTGACATATATCTAATAGCCACCCTAACTTCATTTATTGAAGTATGGCGGCTATTTTCATTTAGAATTTAAGGGCTTTTGAAAGTTTTCTTATGCCTTGGAATGTAGCGGTTATTTCTTAAGAGGGCTTGTTTACACAATTTAGGAAGTCTGTCTTCTTAATGAGAGGTCTTAAGTTACTTACCATTGAAATAAAAGACAGCATTCTGTCAAAACAGCTTATTGAAAAAGACACTATTACGAAGTGCGGCCTTTTGCAATAGAGTTGAGTACTTTAGCACTTCAAAATACATAGTTCCTTTCTCACGTTTCTTACCACCATTAATTTTCTGGTCTGGAATATAAACATAGTCAGAATATGGAGGTTCTATAAAATTAGGATTTGCGTTAATAATAGCATCAAAATCGAAACTCTCACCAATTAGGTAAGCATAGAAGTTTGTTATCTCAAATTTATCTTTTGCATATTGCCTAATCAAGCCTGCATAGTCTATCACTTGATTTAAGTATTTTCCAACATCTGCATCTGTGCTTTTCAATTCAACTATAATACATTTATGTTCTTCGGGAAATAACAAAACATCTGTACGTTTACCTAACTGATCCCGATTGTATGCTTTCAATTTATTAACTTCTTCTTCTGTCAAATCTTCTCTCAAAAATAGTTCTCCATTAATCTTTGCGTTTCGTAATTCGCATTCAGAAATACCCTTATAATGAATAAAATCTTCATTTAGTATCCACAAGTTACTATCAAGAGTGTTGTCAGTATGTTGTTTAAAAAGTAAATCATGAATTAAACGCTCATTATTCTTCCTCTTCCCAACGACCTGCAAATTCTGTATTTCCATTTGTTTTTTTAATATAAAATTTAGAATAGAAATAGCAGATTTCCGAGCAGATATATAATTTACAATATCTGCCCGATTCTTTTGAGGAATTAACTTGCTTACTTCGTTGACTTTTGTTTTAAAATGTTCTCTAAAATTTCCATCACTTGGATTAAGATGCTTCAACGAGTCTATTACGGATTTTATTTTCGCTTCCTTTTTAGAAGATAATTCCGCATTATAGTCTTTATATCTTCTCAAAAAAGTGGCTGTATCTTCTCCTAATGTATAACCTATTTTTTCAACTATACTTCGATCTAAAGCAAATAATTCAATTAATTCGTTTATATTTTTATCCAAATCTTCTTTTACCTTCTTTATTTGAGGGTATTTAGCAACAATTTTATTAACAACCTCATTCTGTATATTATCTATGAATATGTGTTCCTTTTCCATTTCAAAAATATCATTCTTTTTTAAGAATTCATTTTTGGATAAAATTCTTAATTTACCTCGAAGATCACTATCCTGATTTGTAATGAAATCACTGGATATTAAACAAAGCATATAACGCTTATCTATCTTCGAAGAGTTATCCATGAATGAAAAATCCATACCACATATATCTACAGTTTCATTCTTACTAGTCAATTTTACATCATTTTTCTTTTGTATTTTGGGATCAAGTAAATATGATCTTATATTAAAAGTTTCTGTCCTTTTATGGTCTACAAATGTTTTTTTATCTTTATCGTATGACTGATATTTTAATGTAAATGAGTCCTCATAATCCGAAGAGGGAATTTTATCCCCAGTAATTTCTTTATCATTAACTTCATCATGTATGTCATTAATATATCTTTGAATTTTTATTTTTTGAAGATTTTTCTTGTTTAAACAAAAACGGCTAAGATAGCGAAGAAATATTTTGTCATATAATTCAGATGTTGACAATTCTGTATATCTAATCTTATCTTCTTCATATAAAGGAAAGTAAAAAGATATATTAGTACCAGTTTGTTCATCTGAGGTAACAATAGGATCGCCTTCCCAAATAACAGCGTTTTCCTTATCCCAGAAATTAGCAGATAAAACAATCCTTCTCTTTTTTAAGACTCCATTTTCCTGATACGTACTATATATATCTGTCTTATCAAAAAAATGCAAATATTGTATCCTTCCTGTACCTAAATTATTGAAACTCTTAGATTCATCATAAATACTTCTTAGTCTCTTTAAATTTTCCTCATTGAACCCTATCCCTGTATCAGAAATTTCAATGGAGTTAAACTCTAAAATATCTTTCATAAGCATTTTAGAGAACTTCAATCGAATGGTAATGGTGTCTTTAGAGCCAGAAGTTGCCTCAAGAGCATTACTTATTGCCTCAAATATAGGTTGAAGATATGAAGTATGTTTTTTAATATGCCGCTTCATTAAAGATTTGTATGCAATATCTTGTTTTACAAAATGTCCGTTTTTTAAAATCTCATACATATTCAAAATGTTTAAGGATTGAAGGATATGCAAAATTAGCAAAAGTATTGGATTCCTATATGAACAGAATAGAAATAAAATAAAGGAAAGAAGATTTAGGGATTTTTCTCTCAAGAAGCTAAGTTGATAATCATTTAAAGATTTTAAATGATGTCCCCACTTCTAAATATAATAGCCGCTACAACTGCCAATCACAGTGTAGCGGCTGTTCATTTAGAGTTTAAAGCCTTTGGAGAGTTTGTTGACCTGATTGAGGGCATTGGGGGCGTCCTTGTGGGGGATGGCTCCTATGTCGGCAATGGGGATGCGATTTAGGACAGCTTTGATGCTGATGGAGGGTGGTAGGACAGCACGTTTGGGTGCTACGCATTCTTCATGAAGTTGGGCATCTGGTGGACGTAAGGGGTGCATGGAGCCGTCGTACTTGGGCTTGACAGAGTTGTTGAACTTGCGGTTGTACATGACGTCTTCACCTACCATTATTTTTTAGTAATGTCGGGCGATAGTCTAAAATGTCTGTTTGTATGCCTTTCTATCATTTCGTAAAATAAAGTCTATTATTGGAGTGTTATTTGTAGTAGCATTACCATAATCATAAAAAATATCGTTATGGATACATATTGTTTCAAAAAAGTAAAATCATCATCCATCTTAATTTTAATAGAAAGAGACGATGGAACAAAAAAGAAACAAACTTTGGAGAGAACAACAATGCAAGCGTGTCTTTAAGGCGAGAATGATTTATTATGCATCTTTTGAACATGATGTTATTGATGATGAAGGTAATTTGATTCATTCACCTCACTGGTTTGAATTGGCAAAATTGAGATGTTGGAAAGTCTATAAAACTACTGGTACTCCTTGTAGTTGTATGATTTGTCAGGGTGAACGTTACAATCGGCTGAGTTATAAAAAGGAAACTCAACGTATCATTCAAAAGGCAGTGGGATAATGAACAAATAAAAAAGATTAGACTTGAAGCCATTCAGCCTAACTTTTTTATAATTTCTAGAGACTGTAATAATGCGAATCAGTGTCTACCTCCCCCTCTGATTCGCATATATTACTAATATTTGTATTTGTATTCATTTAGTATGATCGTAGGAATTTTTCCTCTATCTTGTTCAGATATTAAATATAAATTTTTTCTAGCCCTCGAAGCTATAACATATAAAATACGTTTTGCATTCTCTATTTTATTAACATCACTAAAATGGGGAACATAATCTTCTAAAAGTCCAAATGCTATTACTGTATCAAACTCAGCTCCTTTTACTCCATGATTAGTTGAAATAGTAATTCCTTCTTTTTGACGAAATACCTTTCTAAAAGTATCAACATGCGAAATAAATTCTGAACCATCTTTTCTTAACTTTTCTATTCTTTTAGCAGAGCTATCAAAAAAAGCATTATAATGCAATTCTAAATAGTTATATTGATGTAAATCGACATCTAATTCACGGAGAAACTGAAAGAAAAACTTTCTTAAATACTCTAAGCCTTCTTGTTCATTTACAGATATACTGTTGCAAATATATAATATCTTTTTAGCAGATAGATTTCTATCAATTCCTATTGATATTAGATCTGTTTTTATTTCATTAGCCCAACGAAGCCTTCTTATATATAAAGATGGTGTTGCATCTGTTAATATAATACGTGATAATTTATACCAAAAGTTATCTATATCTCGTGCAAAAGGCGCCATACCAGGACCATCAAAACTGTATTGAGGTAAACGAGCCATTAGATTTCTTGTCAACCCAGATAAGTGAATCCACCATGGTGCAAGAACGCATATTTCATTTGGAGAAATACCACATTCATCAATATTGAATTGAATTATGCGAATTATTTCATCCTCTAAATCATTAATTGAAACTATTTTGTTATAACGAATAATGCTTTGATAATCTTTATATTTTCCAACCGCTTCTATCGTGTTATCATAGGTCTTGAAATAATCAAAGTACGATACAAGAAGAGATGATGACCTATAATTCTTAGTTAGTGATAATTCATTAAAATGTAATCCAGTTGTTTTCTCTAAATCAACTTTAGTCATAGGAAATCCACCTAAATTACTAAATATAGATTGATTGGGATCTCCTACAATGAAAGCCTTATTATTCTTTCCAATCTTTAAAATGGCACCTAGAATCATATATTGTAATTCTTTTGTATCCTGATATTCATCAACTAATACAAAAGGGAAAATATGTGACAATGTTTTACAAATGCCTTTATTATCTCTTAAAAGGAGATATGAATAATATAGGATCAGTTCAAAATCAATTTCTTTATTTTCTTTTAGATTTTGAAAATAGCTTTTAATTATAGACACTACTGATTCTTTTTTCTGAGAATTTGTACATTTTACAACCAATCCACGTGATGTAAAATAAAAACACTGGCAATCCCAATATGTAATTTTAGGCTTTGTAGATGCATATGGAACACATAAAGAAGTTAAATAGGATTCCGTATCGTGTGCGTTAATAATAGTATATCCATATTTAAGTTCTTCAATATACATATGATAAGGTTTGAGTATCCATTCAACACAAAATGAATGAATAGTACCAATCCATAATTGTTTAGTATCTATTCCTAACAATTCGATTCGTTCTTTTATCTCATCTGCTGCACGATTTGTATATGTAATGGCTATTATATATTGTTTATTTGAATTCAATTTAGATAATTCATAAGCAATTTTATAGGTTAGAGTTCTTGTTTTACCACTACCTGGACATGCTACTAATAAAACACTATCTTCATAAAATATAGCATTCTCTTGCTCTGGATTCAGATCTCCATTTTTCCACACAAACATATTTAAAGTCGATTTAATATATATAAAATAGGTTCTGTCTTTTGTATCCCTTTTCCTAAACACTCTTTTAATTCACCTAAGGTAATTTCATCTTTTTTATATGTAAGCAGATCGTTTTTCAGTTTGTCAATTTCTTCACTTTGTTTGTATGTGCTTAATACATATGTGAAAATCTGTAATAATAGCTCCTTGGAAAATTCAGGTTTAGCAAAGATAATGGCATCCAATATATAATTAGGAATATGAGTGGATGATGTTATATACTTACCCAAAAGTATAGCATACCATCCTTTTCCCATTTTATTAGCCATTGTTAAAATTCTTTTTCCGTATTTTTTTATGTCTTCTGATTCTATCTCTTCTTTAGATTTTTGAATAGCTTGTTCATCAATATACACCTTTTTTATTGTTGACAAAACAGCTTTTTTATTACCAGCTTCCAAAAAATCTATTTCAAATGTATGAGGTGCATAAAATGCTCCTATCCACTTATTTTTCTTTTTTAAAGCATCCAAGTTTTCTTTTCGAGTCTTTCCTCTTTTCGAAGCTTCCGTCTTTTCTCCTGTAATCGAGACATCTAAATCTGTAATAATTGCGCATCTTTTCTTTATTCTATGATTATGAAAGAGCTGTGCTAAATTTTCAAATCCAGTACTTCGTACATTTATCAGACTTATTCCCAATTCATCTAAGCTAACGCCTAAGGTTTGCTTCACCATAATAGGTATGAGTATTTCTTCAGCATCTCCTTCCACTAATATAACGCTTTTTGCAAATAATAAATTACTTCTTATAGCATCTAGGAACCTTTGCACTTTCATTATTTCTTCTTCGCCTAGTCCTATAAATGGCTGATATACTTCTGAATAATTACGATATTTTCCTAATATATTCATGCTGGAAATATTTGATACTTCAGAAATATGGGTAGAATGTGTCGAATAAATAATTTGTGTATCAGTATAATTTAGCTTATCAAATAATGCTTTCTGTATATGTGTATGAATATGAGCTTCTGGTTCTTCTATTAAAAGAAAATTTGCAATTTTATCTTTTTCTTTTCTATACTTATATTCAAGTAGTTTTAAAGTTAGAAATATAAGATTTGCTCCCCCTAAACTCAATTCATGAATACCACCTTCATAGTCTTCTTCTGGTTCTCCTATAAATAATTTTAATGACTGAAGTAATTTTTCAGCTTCACTAGGTAAGTTGGATTTAATAGATAGTGAAGATGGAGAATATGTAGTACCTACAGCCTCCTTTATAGTTTCAGATATATTATTTGTAATCATCTGTATATCATCCAATTCCTCTATGGATTTATTTAAATCATCAACTTTTATTGATATAGGTTTAAAATCTTCCTCCTTTATATCTTCACTTTTATTTTTAAGCAATGTTAATAATGGATTTTTTCTATTGTCTTGGAAGTCTGACACGACATCTCTTAATGCTTTAATAAAAGTAAATGAAACTTCTCGACTTATAGATAATTGATGTGGAATACGACCTCCATATTTTGATTCATCCATATCAAAATTAAAAATAACATTATCAAAATCCCCCATTAATTCACGCTGAACATTTTTATCATTGAAGTCAGCAGTACTTTTCCCTGTGAAAAATGTTTCATAATCCTCAATCGTTATTTTATCTAATATGCCATTCAAACCATCTTTATCGCCAGTCTCCAATTCTGCAAGCTGTTTCCTTATTTCAGGTTTGGGCCTAAAAAACAAATTATATGTTGCTTTCTTTGTAATGTCTCCTTCTACAACTCCACTTCCGTAAATAAATAAAGATTGGATTGCTTCATCATTAGATATTTCATTAAACTCTAAACTAATAATAATCCATTTTCCTTTCCAACTTTTCAAATTGCGATTAAAATCGTTTTCATTTAGTTTATATGCTGAAGATAACAAGCTGTCATCTAAAATTAGACGAATAGCTCGAAATAAATTAGTTTTACCAGATGCGTTTTCTCCTATTATAGTATTTATCCCTTTATTGAAAAGGAAAAAAGCATTTTCAAAATTGCGATAATTGACTAGTGAAACTTTTGATATATACATTATTGGTGTCCTCCTTTTTATTACTACTGCTTACAAATATAGCAATTATATAATTTTTTACCATTGAATTTTTAAGAAATAATCAGGGGAGTAACTTTTATATTTTTGTAGGATAGTTATTGTTAAAAAACAAGTCACTACACTGCATTATTACAGCAGTAGTGACTTGTTAGTTAGATTTTGAAACCTTTTGGGGACTTGGGGATATGGGCGGTGTTCGGGTCGTCCTTGTTGCCGGGCTTGGGGATGCCGCCGATGACGAGTTTGCTGCCTAACGAGTTCATGGCATCTTTGATGCTGAAACTGACAGGGGGCTGGTTCAGGTGCGGGGGCTTCTTTTCCGGAGGGGCGGAAAGGAAGTCGGGCGGCTGATGGACGTAGGGCTTGCCGTCGGATGCGGGGGACGTTATCGGTGATGCCGGAGATGTTCCCGATGCCGGGGGCTGGATGGTTGCCGATAGCGGCTGGATGGTGCCTGCGGTTTCATTTGTGCCGTGACCTTGGTTCTCGGTTTGGCTCTCGTCCTTGCTGTTGCTGTCTTCATTCTGTTTGACGGGTTTGAGGGAGAGCTGGATTTTGCGGTCAAGGGCGGCAAGGTCGGATTTGAGCTGTTTGAGCTGGTCTTCCTTTTTCCATGTTTCTTTGACGACTTCCTGAAGGATGGGGATGTCCTTGGAAATCTGTTCCACTTCTTTTTGGTATTTCTCCAGAAGAGGGGGAACGGTTTCGAAGGTGCGGAGGAACATCTGGGCGGCAATGTTGGGGTCTTTTGCCAGTCTGCCGCCGTTGAAGTTGTACAGGATGTTGCCTTCGCCACGGACGAAGAAGCGGTTTTCGATGAAGTCGAAGCCGTCTTTCATGCTGGCTTCGGTCTTTACTAAAAGGTCGAAGCCGTAGAGCTTGCCGATGGGCTGGGATGTGCCGTGGGTACGGGATTTGTCCTCTATCTCGGCGAGCTTTTTGGCGATGAGTTTGGGGTCGTTGCCTTTGACACCGTCCAGTTCGATGAGATTGAGAGGGTTGCCTTGGCCGTCGCGCTGGACGCGCTGCTGGAAGTGCTGTATGTCCGTGCTGATACGGGTGATCAGGTCGCCGTTTTTGGTGACGGTTTGCATTATGTTTTCCAGTTTGGCTTCGGCGGAGGATTTGCCACGGTGGAAGGATTTGCGCTCGCTTTCGAGGGAGGCAATCTGTTTCTCCAACTTGGCTTTGTCCAACAGGTCGGTGTTGCCGGAGAGGATGGCAACGTACTCGGAGAAGTTCATGCCGCCCTGCTCGTCCATGCTGCCCTCGTCGATGGTACGGGCACCCATCGTGCCTTTTTTGAGCTGGGTGATGAACAACTGCTTGTTGTGAAGCAGGTTGAATTTGTAGCTGTCGAGGGATTTCTCGACGGCGTAGTTGATAATATCGACTTTGTTGTCGGCAAAGAGTTTGGCTATCTCGTTGCCTTTTCTTACGCCACGGCCGTTGCGTTGCTCCAAATCTTTGGGCGTCCAGGGAATGTCGAGCTGATGGATGGCGACACACTTGTGCTGGGCATTTACGCCGGTGCCGAGCATGTCGGTGGAACCGAAGAGGACACGGATTTTGCCTTCTTTCATGGCATTAATCATTGCCATGCGCGACTTTTCGGTCTTGGCTTCCTGAATGAAGCGTACCTGGTCTGCCGGGATGCCGTAGTCGTCCACCAATTTGCGCTTGATTTCGCTATATGTGTTCCACTGACCGGGCTTGTAGGTGCCCAAGTCCGAAAAGACGAACTGGGTGCCTTTGTGCTCGTCGTACTTCTGGTAGTATTGGTTTATCAGGGCGGCGCAATGGGTGGCTTTGTTATCTATGTGGTCGTCGTATTTGTCCTCGTCGATAAGGCGCATGTCGAGGGACATCTTGCGGGCATAGTTGGTGGCAATGAGCATCTTGGCTTTTTCTTCCCGGCGGCTTAACGGGGGACGTCCGAGGACGGTGGCGTTGCCGGACTTGGCAAATGCAACCAATCGCTGGATGAAGTCCTGCTGGTCGGGCGTAGGCGGGATATTGTGCAATATCTCGTTCTTCTTGGGGCGGTCGATGCCGATGTCTTCGGCGGTACGGAAATCGGTGATTTCGTTGTACATGGCGGCAAGCTCCGGGACTTTGATGAAGTAACGGAACCGCTCTTTCTGGATGATTTCGTTGGTGACGGAGAACTCGTAGTCGATGGACTTTTTGGCAAAGACCGCCGCCCATGCGTCGAAGGTGTTGATGCCCTGACGTTCCAGTTCCTTGGGACGGAGGTATTTAAAAAGCAGATATAACTCGGTCAGGCTGTTGGAGATGGTGGTGCCGGACAGGAAAGTGGCTCCCAAATCCTTGCCGGTACGCTCCTGAATGGTGCGGAGGGCGAAAAGCATGTTCAGGGCACGCTGGCTGCCTTCGCTGTTGCCCAGACCGGCTACACGGTCGTGGCGGGTGGTGAACATCAAGTTCTTGAATTTGTGGCATAAATCCAAAATTCCGGATTTGTGCCATTATCAGAATTTTTTAAGTTTTCCTATTTTATGAGATAATTGGCTGGTATTTATAAATTTTAGTCTGGTTTAGTTTGGATTATTTATGGATAGTTTTGTAGAAAAAAAGCACCATGCTTACAAGCATAGTGCCTATAATCTTAAAATAATATGAATTTAATGAATTATAAACATCTTATTGATGTAGTAAGTGAAATTTGTATTGATTTTGTACTATTGAAATACATAGACTATTCTATACAATACTTATTATATGCGTCTTTATATATATTCCTCACTTCCTCTTGAAAAGCCGCCCTTCTATTGTGTAATTCCATCAATTGGCCATTAATCTGCTGATAAATAATCCTGTGTGCCGGATTTGGAAGCAATGTTTCATCATATACATCTGTTTCAAAATCCTCTTCTTCTATAGCTGCATGAGCAAGATTTAATAAATCTTCCTTGGTCATATCGGTTACAACCATCCAGCTTTCGCCTCTTGTAAAATAGGCTTTCCGATCTTCAATTTTTAAGTGTTTCATAAATATCTTTCCTTTCTGAATAAGCTTGTTCACCAGCTTCTAAACTGTTCAACGTGATTTCGTAATTCTCAATGGTATTTCCTTTAATATCTCTTAAGGTTTGGGCTGTTGGGTAGCCGCTATAAATGTTGAAATGAACTCCATCTGCCTCTATCTTTTTTTCCGTATAAAGAATGTAATCTGGCTTTATAGAACCTCCTATTGTATTATTATGCGTAGAAATAATCACTGGCATATTCTCTGCCATTTCCTTAATAAACTTATTTACCTCGTTCTTTAAAAAGAGATTATCAAACGAAGACTCTGGTTCATCAATAATGAGAATGTCACATAGAATAGCATCTTTAATTTTCTGCAAGAAGTTAAACTCCGAACGTTCCCCACCGGATACAGGCAAGCCTGAAGAGTTAAGAATTCTGTAATCTATGGCTGCAAACAACTTATAAATACGATTACTCTCAACACCTGCCGCTTTTAATTCATCTAAATACTGAATAGGGTTCCCATACTCCGCAAAAGCGTTAATAAGTGACACCTGTTTTAATCCGACAGTTTTCAAATCTGTAGCATTCGCAAATGGGCGTGCGGACACACTGATTGTAAAATGTCCGGCCTTTTCTGTGCTAATAGTTCTGTTTTTCTTTATCGCTATAGCTACTTGGGCAAAAATTTCACGCTTTTTCTTATTGATGAAATATTGGTATAAGTCTATATTGGGAATGCGAGGTGCTGCAGATTTCAATTGTAGCGACTCCTTTACCATCTTGATTATGTTATTAACTTCTTTGAAATACAAGTTGGCAACGTTATCCTTCCGACATTGTTCTATCAATTCTTTTAAGAGTGACTTCAGTGAGGCTTCGGGCAAATGCTTATTGACAAGCGATTTGTAAAGCTGTGATTCTAATAAAGTCAGTGTTGCATTGATAAGTTTTTTAATCTCATCAAAACTTAGTTCTTTGAAATCGCTTTCATTAAACAGTTTTGACTTTGAGAAAACATCGTTTACATCACTTTGCTGTGCTGAAGACATAACCGCTTCAAGGGGTACTTCTGCAATTTCATCTCATCTTCATCGGCTGAACAAGTTTTCAATATATCTGTTACTATAACGCTAAACTCGCGCAGGTAATCCTCTGCAGAATTTTCTTGTCTTACCTTCAAATCATTTTCAAACTGTTCAGAATCACTCCTACTAGTATTGAGCAGTTCAAATTGTTTAATGTATTTAGCCTTTCCTTCAAAACGGCTAGCAATAGCATTCAAGGTATGAGTTTTCCCTGTAGAACGTTTCCCAAACATAATATTAAGCCCTGTTGATAACATCTGTCCATTCGGGAATATCTGAAAAAGTTTAATTCCTTTTTCTGAGGTCAATGAAACCTTTGTCTTATCCATTAGACAGAGTTTCAGTGTATTGACATTCACCTGATCAACATCAAAAAATGTATGGCTGACAGGATATTTATCTGGTGTAACACCTTTTTCTATTCTAAAGTCACTGAAATAGACAGGCGTAAGTTCTGTATCCTCCTTCTCCATATAAATAAATTTCTTGACGCTCGACACTTCACCTGCTATTATGTTTCTTCCCAATTTCTCGATGGTATCTTTATGAAGTTTTGGTTCTTTTTCATAATGCGGTATAAGTAAATATTTACTCAAATCTCCAAAGATTCTAATGAATGTATCATAAGAAATATCATCATCCTTAGTTTTGATTAGATTTTTTACTTCTTCACATTTTGAATTAAAATCAAACAGCGTCCCGTCATCGTTATTCGCTATGACAAGAATATGACCATTCTCCAAATCTACTTCAATACCGGGTAAAACAACTATTTGCGTCAATGTATCCTTGATTTCTTGATATTGTGCATAGTCAAACAGGTTGTGATTTGTGATAGCAATTACATCTAATTCTGTTTTTGCAACATAATCCAACAAAACGTCTTTATCATAAGTAAACATCCTATCTGATACAGATGGTACTGTATGAATATGTAAATCACATCTTTTCATAAATTCCTAATTTGTTAAATATATTTTCAAATGCTCAAAGAACAAATGGAAATCTGATTCCAAAATTACCAAATTATCCTGTATAACAGATGATTTTATAACGATTTTGATATAGTGATGGCAAAAAAACACGATAAATAGAATTAAAAATACTTCTAATTAGAAAAGTACAAGCAACACATATTTGTATTTTGAGATGATATAACAAAAAACATTTACAGATAACTAATTCCAAATACTTTAACTTTGACACATTTATTACCAACTGGGAGTATAACTGTATATTGCTAATTTTATAAAGTGACTGTGTATCAATAAACTTTTGTGTATTGACACACAGCGTTACTTTCAATTCGTCAAACTTATGTTGAGAATATTTTAGGCCTCATATTTTACTATTCTTCCATTTCTTTGCCATATTCTTTTGACTCTCGTTTTCAAGCGTTTCCAAAGCTTTCTCTTCTTGTTCTGTAGTTATATCAAGATACACCATTGTGGTTTGGATACACTCATGTCCAAGCAAATATGAAATTTGAGCTATGTTCATTCCATTTTCAAGCCAATGTGAAGCCTTGGCATGTCTGAATTGATGGGCATGTAAATTCAATGGTACATCTTCACAAGTTTCATGAGCTATTGAGGCATATTTTTTCAGCATTTTGTTCACATTTTCGGCAGACATAGGAGCATATACCCCTTTGCTTTTTGAATAAAAGATTAGTGCATCCATATCATTATATTTCGGATGGTATTTCTTGAGGTATCTCTTTAAACATTGCACAGGTTGAGACAAAAGGGGAAGTGGGCGTTTCTTTCTCCCTTTTCCTATGACAATCATGTGGGGTTTAGAGCAATCCATGATGATATTACTAATCTTCAATGTAAGGAGTTCATTAACACGTATAGCTGTAGAGTACAAAAGTAGCATCAATGTGAAATCACGAAAGCCTGTTGCCGTTCTTTGATTTGGGACAGACAATATGGCTTTAACAGCCTTTTTGCTTAAGCCAATAACTTTTCTTTTAGGAGTTTTCTCATTAGGAATGTTCTCAGCTTGTAGAAATACGGCCATATAAGTCATATCTCTGTCCGCTACATATTTCAAGAAGGCACGTAAGGCTGACAACCTTACATTGCATGTTGCAGGGGTACAATTCCTATCGCTTTTCATCCAAGTAATCCATTCCATGATATATTCCCTACAGAAGCACTCTGCATTCAATGTTTCCGGTAAAATGCCTTTCACTTTCTTAAGAAACTCAGCATAGAGTGTCACTGAAATTTTATAGTTTCTTTTCGTATGAGGGCTACAAGCTTTTATTGAGGGCACATAGTACTCAAGCCACTCATGTAAATAACTAGCAATCTGTATTGCTTGTAAGTTAATCTTCTTTTTCATCTGTTTCTAATATTAATGATTGTTCTATTTCACTATCGATATATGCTATTATATCAGAAATCGCAGGGGTCAAAGAATAGTAAGCCAATGTGCTTTCTATTTGTCTGTGTCCCATGCTCTTGCTTAGAGCTAATAACTTGTCGTGTACTGCAAATCCTTGGTGCGTCCAGCTGTTTATGTTCTCTATGGCGT
>ERZ827496.2554-NODE-2554-length-17796-cov-15.877966_pt1 | contig 17796 bp, 15 predicted proteins | sample MGYA00519769_ERZ827496 | MGnify/ENA primary metagenome ERZ827496 (study PRJEB31778, sample SAMEA3449327) | human gut metagenome | biome: human gut; feature: human-associated habitat; material: faeces | place: United Kingdom | collected 2010/2012 ...
TGGACTCCGTTCTGATTTTCTGGTCACTTTCATAGGCTCCCAACAACAGGGAATCCATTTTCTGAATCCTTTGTGCCTTCAGGGATGTGCTTAATACAAGCAGAATGGATATAAATATGTGTTTCATAAAAACCGTCTTTGAAATCAGATGTGTCCTCCTTGCAGATAGTCAATTGCTTCCTGCAGCTGTTCATCCACCCCGCGTATCATTCCTTCGGCCGAGGATTCCACAACCTTATCTATTTTCACTCCATTACGCTGGGCATTTGTTCCGTCAGGATAGCATATCCCGGCACCTGTAATGTTGAATGAAGCATAAGGGAGCTGGATTCTTGTCACATCACCATCAGCACCTGCTGTCTGGCTTCCAATAGTCACAGAACCCGGTATAGTTTGCAGAAACATTGTAAAGTATTCAGACATAGATTGCGAATGCGCATTCACCAATAAAACAACTTTTCCTTTATAGAGTTTATCCGGTTCAGATGTTTTTCTCGTCGATACCGTAGTTCGGATGAAACCACCTGGCCGGTGAGCTTGTGGCAATAAAACTTCTGCTGCTTCTCTGGCCTGAGAAAAGAAGAAAGTGGGCAATAGCTTGTGAAGCACATCGTATTCTGCCGGATATGAACGTAAATCGATAATTAGTTTATCACAGGATGCCAAGAAATTCTCCAATTCCGGTTCATCTTTGCAAGTAAGATTGCTGATGTTTATATAACCTATACCGTCCGCCACTTCTTTAAATTCAGGCTTAGTGGAAGTATTTTGTGATGAAAACCTCCTGTTGACAAACTTGCTTCCGTCAACAGACGAGATTATGGTAGTGTAAGTTTTACCTTCACGCATATACTCTACACAAGCTTCATTTTTCGCAGTCAACAGAGTGGCATAGGAACCGTCCCGCAGAAGTGAGCTCCGGTTGGAATGGGGTATGTATGGAGCAAGTTCATTCAGTCGTTTGATAGGACTGACAGAATCAATGAGAATGATTTCATCGCCGATTTCAAAATTATTGGGTACAAGAGAACATGTATCGGCTACGAACAATCGGTCTTCTACAAATTGGCACATCAAAGGGACAAAGCGCCCTCCGAAAATCGGGATGTACCACGAATTGACGTGTGTGTCACACAATTCGGAAACCATTCTGGAATACAAAGCGGAAAAGCTGATAGAACGGTCAAACGCCAATGCAATATATTCTGCAAGTACATCATCCCACGGACGGTCTGTGAGATTACGGTTAGGTGAATAGCTGTCCACCGCATTCCAGAATTTGGCAACACCGAGAAGGCGGTATGCCACATCATCATTCGGTATGTCCGAATATTGTGTCTCAATATACGAAACATTGACAGGTGTCTGTTTTACGTATTGGTTATTTCCTGGGTCAGCATCTCTGAGCTTCATAAGGCTATCACTCAAGGCTTTACCCAAAGACAAAGAATCTGAAATCCAGTTGAAGTCATTGAAAGTCTCTATGTTTTCGCCGTCTTCCTCATCACGTATTGCATAAGGGCCCAATCCTGATATCCATTTTAAACAAATGTCATTTTTCATGGAATCCGGTGCCTGAAGGACATCATTTAATAAACAGAAATATTCAGCATCCGCATTGATAGAACGGGAAGCAAAAGCTGGATGGTGATACTTGGCAAACCCCCAAATCCGTGAGGCCTGGACAATCGCATGGATTTGCAAACTGTCGGGTTCTTCCGGCAGTTTAAGTTCGGCATAAGCCTGCTCTGTTGAAAGTGACTTTGTTTCTACACTACAACTATAAAAAGTCAGGCCTGCAATAATGAGAATGACTTGAAATAAAATACAAATCCGTTTCATCTGTATTTTTAATTATAAGTATCACAATAATGGTTTATATAAGCTATATCAGTAATAAACAAAGGCTGAATCGCTATTTTATTGACATAAATCAGCCTAACCAATCTGTAAAGAATATGATACAGTCAAGAATTCTTTCTATGAATTTATCGAACTTCCTTTTTACACCTTTCCAGTATATTTTTCCCATAAAGCTACCCTCCACTAAGACAAACAACCATCTGTTATTCTGTCTATTGCGAATATACTATTTTTTCACATCAGCCCCCACACACAGTCTTTAAGATATTGCCGATTTTGAAATTTTCCTCATTCCCAATCGGACTTTCTGTTTCCTGTATTCCGTTTGTTTGAATGTTCGCCTAAAATTACTACATTCGCAGTAGAATCAAAATCCAGTGGTTATGAGCAAGCTATATCCGGTAGGAGTGCAGAACTTTGAAGGCCTGATACATGACGGCTATGTGTATGTGGACAAAACCGCACAAATCTATGAATTGTTTAATACAAACAAATACTATTTCCTGAGCCGTCCGCGACGTTTCGGAAAGAGTCTGCTGTTGTCCACCCTCGAAGCCTACGCGCAGGGGAAGAAGGAACTTTTCAAGGGATTGGCACTGGAAAAACTGGAAAAGGACTGGACGGTGTATCCGGTGCTGCACCTAGATTTGAATACGCAGAAATACGATTCGCCGGAGTCGCTGACCAGCATCCTGAACGACAATTTATGCAATTGGGAAAGCCGATATGGCGCGCGGGAGAGTGAAACAAGCCTTTCTCTCCGTTTCCAAGGCCTCATCCGCCGCGCATGCGAGCAGACAGGCCGCCGGGTGGTGATTCTCATCGATGAATACGACAAGCCCATGCTGCAGGCCATCGGCAACGAAGCCTTGCAGAACGAGTACCGCAGCACCCTGAAGGCGTTCTACGGAGCATTGAAGTCCATGGACGGCTGCATCCGCTTCGCCCTGCTGACGGGAGTGACCAAGTTCGGCAAGGTCAGCGTGTTCAGCGATTTGAACAACCTGCGAGACATTTCCATGATCGACCAGTATGCGGAAATCTGCGGTATCAGTGAGAAGGAAGTGCACGCCTACTTTGAGGAGGATATTCACGAGCTGGCTACGGCTACGGGGATGAGTTACGAGCAAGCGTGCACAGAACTGAAAGCCAATTACGACGGCTATCACTTTACGGAAAATGCCGTGGGCATGTACAATCCATTCAGCCTGCTGAATACCTTTGCCAACCGGCGCTTCGGCAGCTACTGGTTTGAAACAGGCACGCCCACCTACCTCGTCGAGCTGCTCAAGCTCCATCATTATCCGATAGAAGACCTGGAACACATCGTCACCAGCCAGCCGGTGCTGGACAGCATCGACACGGCCTCCACCGACCCGATTCCGGTCATCTACCAGAGCGGCTACCTCACCATCAAGGGCTACAACAAGATGTTCGAGAACTACACCCTGGGCTTCCCCAACCGCGAAGTGGAACAGGGCTTCTTCAAGTTCCTGCTGCCCAACTACGCGTCGGTGAGCGTGAGCAAGTCGCCCTACCAGATTCAGTGCTTCGTGGAGGAAGTGATGGCGGGCAAGGTGGACGATTTCTTTGACCGCCTGAAGACGATGTTCGCCGACATTCCTTACGAGCTGGCCCGCGACCGCGAAGTGCACTACCAGAACATCCTGTACATCATCTTCAAACTGATGGGCTTCTACGTGCAGGTGGAATACCACACGAGCCGCGGACGGATTGACTTGGTGCTCCAGACGCAGGACTACGTGTACGTCATGGAATTCAAGCTGAACGGCAGCGCGGACGAGGCACTGGCCCAAATCCGGGAGAAAGGCTATGCCGCTCCTTTTGCCAAGGACAGCCGCACGGTCTACCGGATTGGAGTGAATTTCAGTGACGAGCTGCGGAACATTCAGGAAGTGAAGGTGGAACAGGAAAAATAACATATACCATGGAAAACTTTGCCGCCATCGATTTTGAGACCGCCAACGGGGCCCGCAGCTCGGTATGCAGCGTGGGCGTGGTGGTGGTGCGCCACGGAGAAATCACCGACACGTTCTACTCACTCATCCAACCGGAGCCCAACTACTACAGCCGTTTCTGCACACAGGTGCACGGACTCACCCGCGAGGATACCGACGATGCGCCCGTATTCAGCCAAGTATGGGCACAGGTAGCCCCGCTGATTGAGGGACTCCCCCTCGTGGCCCACAACAAGGCGTTCGACGAGAACTGCCTGAAAGCTGTCTTCCGGGTCTACCAGATGGACTATCCCGACTATGATTTCTATGATACGCTGGGGCCCTCCCGTCGCGCTTTTCCGTGGGCAGAGAACCACCAGCTGCACACCGTGGCCGCCCTCTGTGGATACGACCTGAAACAACATCACCATGCTTTGGCCGATGCAGAAGCCTGTGCGTGGATTGCCAGAGAAATATTGTAACCTTACACCTTGACGGCACGTTATTTGCCGCTATACTTCCAGCAAACCATAAGAGAATTTGAAACGGAAATCTCAGGCTGGCAATCCGCCCGGCACTTGCCTGATTTGCACTTTCTCAAACTTGTAGCCCAAACGTTTCAGTTCAATAGCTGCCCCTATACGGAACATCGTCCGGCAGGCACGGGCAAACACGTGAAAAGCCCGCGGACTTTGCGGCTCAATCTGCTCATGACGAATCGCGTCTACAGCATACTGCGCACAGCGGCGAATCACACTCTCCAAATGCTTGGCCTCCACCCCGTCGAGCGGCAGACCCAGCAGGTCGTGTACGATGTGCTCGTCCATGTCATCAAATCCCTGCTCTCCGTAATACGACTTGTAAGTGGCCTGCATGCAAGCCTCCCAGTCCTCATCCCAGTGACAGGCTACCCCCAGTCCCAGGTAAGCCGCCCAAGCTACCGACACCGTAGGATAATCACGAATCTGCTCCACGGCATCGGCCACGTATTCCGGTGCCAGGTCATGCCAGCGTTTATCTAAGTCCTCCGTAGCCAGCAACGTACCGTCGAGCACTCCATCTGTTGTACACAAATGCAACAAATTCTGCTGCAATCTCTCTTCAAAATGCTTCAAATATTCTGTATCAATCATTTTTTTCTGAATTTTCCGCCAAAGATAAGTGTTATACGACACATTTTAAACCTTACGGGCGAGTTTTACCTCTTTTTGAATAAAAATAAAGAGACGTCTTTATTCCAGCCTCTGATTATCAGACACTCGAATAAAAACGTCTCCTTTTATTTGTCCCAATTCCCTTGGTCACACATTCAGGTCATCCGGAATCTCTACATCATCCAATGTATCTCCTTCCAACTTAGAAGCCAAAAGCTGTGCTTTCACATCGGCCGCACTTTTCGTGATTTCCTCACACTCTGCAAAATTAATGCCCTCCACATTCGACAAATCGGCTGCCGCATCGATAGGCAACCCTTCTTCGGTAAACGTGGTCTGATAGGCACTTAATACCTTCTTGCATTCCTTCATCAATTTTACCTGTTCCTTTACCTGCTTGATATCATTCGCAGAAGCCAGCATACCTGCTGCCGCACCTATTCCGGCACCAATCCAGGCACTTTTTTTGGAACCACCTACTTTTTTACCCAGCAAAGCTCCCGCTGTGGCACCACCGCCTACTTTCAGCAAAATAAAAGCCCCCGATTTCAACGCCGAATTCAAATGTTTCTTTGCCGTATTGACCGCACAGACATTTCCATTCTTGTCGATTAACAGATACTTATAACGAGTGGTACCATCTTCATTGGTAATTGCATTGCCCAGAGAGTCCGTTTCAATCACCTTCTTGACTGAATAAGAAGGAACATTTGCCAAAAACTCTTGAGTGGAAATACTGTCAGACTCCGAAGTCTGTCCATCCGAGGTCTGCCCCTCCGTAGAGGTTCCCCCCATCAGGGCATTGGCTGTTTTAGTCACAGATTCGACTTTCTCTGCCGCTTCCTTCAACTTCTTAAAAAATCCTTGTGCAGAAACCTCTGTCGTTGCAAGAAACATGACAGAAAAAGCCAACAATGCCCCTTTAAATAATGTTTTCTTCATAACCATACGTTTTTTTTAGTAATAGATCTATTTTTTATACATTTTCAAACGAAACTGCTTTTCCATATAAGTTCCCTTGGCCTGATGCATCAGCTCATTTACCGTCAGATACTTCATTTTTATCCCGCTGTCTTCTTTCGGACGAAACAAAAGTCCTTTCGGCAAATCGGCACGGTTCAATTCGATTTCTACAATGCCTCCTTCTCCAGAGGTACCCACCTGCACATAATTCGCCCCCTCTTTCTCCACGATGTTCTTAAATCTCTTATCGGAAGAAAAAGTTTGCGAAGAAACCGAAGCGTCTCCTTTGTAAGCCCATACTTCCACCCCTGGAATATATTCACCTTCACTCAGCGTTTTCCATTCCACCACCGTAAACTTCACCTTCAAAGGCAAACCCACCAGCAGTTTTTTCATCCGCTCAATCCGGTCAGCATAAAAATCACAAGGGTTATATGCATTCGCCATCTCCATAAATTCCACTGCAGCCGAAGCAAAACGAGCCACCTCTTCCTGCGTTGCATTTCCACTTTTCTTCAGTCGGGCAATCTCCTTAATAGCCCCAGAGGCTACATGTTCATACAAAAGACAACTGTCGCACTGAGCGATTGATTCACGGATGGCAGGACGCAGCGTAGGCACCACATCTTTAGCGTTCCAGGCATCTTCATAAGCCGCACGCGCCGCTTTGTACTGACGCATTCCGAACAGTCGGGCGGCCTCACTCATAAAAGCACTGCATTCCGTCACATACACATTCTTTTCAATCACCACCGGAAGCACCGCATAACATTTCATCATACGTCCCTCCAGTCCGCTGATGTCAATGCTCAACCGGTTACTGCCGTCCGTATAAAGATTGACCGTTGTCAGCATTGCATAATGAGTTTCCATCTCTCTCAACTCATTTTCCAGGCTGTCCAGTTTATCCCATTCTTCCTGAGGCTGTTCTCCCACACTCGTCTTCACGTCCTGCACCCTGCATTGTTCGCGAAGTTCCTCCATACGCTTCCTGGCTTCATCCAGCACGGCAATGGATATCTTGGCACGAATGATGACGATATTCGGGTCGGCTGCACTTTTCTCCCTTTCTACCGTGGCCCCCAGTTCAGGCAGGAAGTCCACCTGCAAATTCTGTATGGAAGTCGTAAACTCCAATATAGCTGCGAGAGGGTCCATGGAAGTATCGTTGGCCATCGTCTGTTCATCCATACGGATAGGATTGGCCACCTCTTCCACTTTATAAGCCATCAGGAAATCCGGCTTCGTAGTCTGCACGATTTCCGTTTTATACACACTTCCTCTCCGGCTGATTTCCAGTTTCGGCGTACGGGTACTACCCGGATGAATGGAAACTATATATTCATAATACCCGTCCGGACGTTCGCCATTCGGAGTCACCTTAAATTTCCCGGGTTCCACATTCGTTAAAGTAACCACCAGATCCCTGTGCTTCGACAAGAGCAGGATTCCTCCTCCGCCCCCAAGATCTTCAAAACGGTCTTCCGGAGTATAACGGCCTTTCGAGATGTATTGCTCCTGCGCTCCCAAAGGCAGCAGAATGACCATCATCCACAAAAACAAAAATAATTTTTTCATTGCATCCATACAATTCCGTGATTAGACCTTCTGATTACAAGTCAAATGCTCCCAATGTAGAGATGTCGTCATCCGGCTGCTGGCGTACACCGCCCACCCATTCAGGCTGCCAGGTACGTACATGGATAATCGGGTCTCTGCCATCTTCAGGAAACTCCCACAACAGGAACAGATAGCCCTCATCACTGTAATTGCTGGAATTCCATTCCTGACGCAAACGCACACCATATTTCGTTTTGTCCACGGTAGAGCGTGTGATACCGGCACATCCGCCTTCTTCTCCATGCTCGCCAATCTCACTGAACTTCACATCAATCCACTTGTTACGTCTGAAAGCACGCTTCAGATTCCGGAGATATTGCTGCTTGGTCTGCTTGGTGTATTCCACTTTCTGCTTCAAGCCTCCCATATCGCTATTGCTGCGGGTAGTCACCACCTTTCCTGTGATAATCAAGGCATCGTCACTGAAGATTTTTTCAATGTAATTCGAGTCACGCTGGTTATAAGCCGTACGGAAACGTTCGATATACTGCATGATAATCATCTGCTTTTCCTTTTCCACCACACTTCCGCAGCGTTCCATGCTCTCGGCAGTATGCGCATCCAAGGCCAGACGGAAATCAGTGATATTTCCCTTATTGTCAAATTCCACTACAGCCTCCTGATAAGCTCCGACCCCAAAGTCCTCACCTTCCGGAGTAATAATCAAAGGAATATGACTCACCATCATGGTTCCATTCTTGAAAATCCAGCAACGTTCCACCACTTCTTCATCATCACAATAAAACGGAGTCACGGCCCACAACCTGAGCAACGATTTCAGCGAGAAATCATCCATTGAAAAATTCTTCGTCGTCAGGATGGATTTCGCCTGTTGCGCACGATTGATTTCTGTCAAAATCACACCCAGGTTATGCTCAGCCCGACTTAAAGCAAGCGGACGGTCCACCCCTTCATCAATGGTCAATGTGACAGTAACCGCCTTCATCTGACCTGCGCCCCACACCCACATGGAAACAAGCGCTATAAACACACATATAAATCTTCTTCTCATATCCATAAATTATTGTTCCTATTACAATTCAAGTCCAATGGCTCCACAACCACTGTAATTCTTTACCCCGTCTGCCTGACCGGTTTTCACATTCCGGCGATCAGGTCCCGGCGTCAACACAGCCACCACTTTTCCTTCACGGTTATAAATCACCAGATAACATTTATCCGGGTTGACAAGTGAGGCATAGCGCGCATAGTCCTTAATCCGGCCATCCGCTTTCATCTGCTTCACCTTATCCGCCATATCCCCGTATTTCGTGCATGCCGCAATTTGGTGGATGACTTCCGGCAGTTGCAGCTTTTCTGTTGCTGCCTCTTTCACAGTGCCTTCTGCCACTTCCACGACCGGTTCCTTCACCTCTTTCTTTACCGGTTCTACCACCGACTTTGCCCCCGGAGTAAGAGACGTATTCGCTATCACTACCCCATTCTCCGTAGGAAGAATGTCACTTTTCTTCACATAAATAAACGAACGGTACATGTTGTTTCCGCGAGGCATCGACAACATGGTCCACAGCTCTTTCCGGTTGTTTACAATCAGGTTCGTACTTTTCTTCAATCTCCTTCGTGTCGCCACCCACTCATTCACCTCCTCATACAACTTGCTTTCAGCATAGCTGCGTGCATCGGCCTCTGTAGGAGCAGTCGACTCTGCATAGATGTACTGATTATCCTTTTTTATCTTATTAATCTGCTTCTTCACGTCGTCCACATTGTCCGCCCACAAAGATAAAAGAGGCAGACAAGCCAGTAAAAAAGTGAATAAAAATCTCATGTTCACGGTCAATTCTTTTTTATGTCGTTAATAAAAAATTTCTCTGTTATATTCTGCAAAGGAGTATACACATAAATCCTTCCTTTTATTTTCTCTTGCGTTCCTCTCAAAATGCCAAAAGGAAACTCCAGGCTGATGGTATGGCTATAAGCCATCTTCATGTTTACGGCAAAAAGGGAAACAGAAAGCAAATCTGACGTGCGGTTCTTTATCCCTAAGAAAAGCATGCAGTTTTCCATCCGGCAATAAGCCAGCAGCTGTTGCAAGGATATTTCCATCTCCGATTTCAAGTAGCCATACTTGTCAACGGTGAGCTGCAACGGAATTTCCCTGTCAAAATACCCTGTCAACAGGATGTTATTCACCGTCTGCACAGGTCTCAGTGTGTCTGCCAACAGAAGGGTATCCTGCGGTGTCGCATACAAATAAAGGTCGGAACGTATCTGGTCGCTCAGGAAACATCCCTTGCTGACAATCAAGATACTATCCGCACGCGACCGGTTTCCATCTTCCCAGGAAACAGGCAATGCAGCACCCGGCAATTCAGCCTTCATCCGTTTCACGTCCCGCTCAAAAATCTGTTCCAGTTCCACCGCATCGGCCCCCATGAAAAGTTGATAGTCCGCAGGAACAATCAGGCAAACCTGCTGGTTGCCTTCCTCCCATTCCACGATGTAACGCCGGCGTTCCACCTCATTAATGACACAGTTCGTTTGCGGTGTCCGGTTGCGCAACATAGACAAATTCCCCTTTACAAACGTGACAGGTTTCCGGGCAGCCTCCTCGGCCTTGTCCACTCCTTTACGAGGCACATCCAGTTCCAGTGCATAACGTTCCAGGAAATCAAGCAGCGGACGAGCTGCATACGCAGCCGCCCACTGACTGTCAAATAGCTTATATCCGATGTGTGACACATCCCCATACATATTGGTCCGCACCCGCAAAGGCTTACCCGAAAAATGCCAGGTAGAATCATTGTCCACATTCTCCCCCATACTATCAGGCAACTCCAGTTGCAGGGATTTTGAGAGAGTTTCCAGGCAACGAGTATGAAACAGCGGAGCCGCATTCATTCTAAAGACAAATGCTGCCGCCGCCATCATCATCCATGCGATGTGGAAACGTCGTTTCATGGTTTCACAGCCGTTTCATTACCATCATGTTTCCAGTAACCGAGACCACTGATTTTTCCATCGCGGAACTCGCCTTCAAAGGTATCACCCGGACTTGCCACGAAATCTTTCGAAGACACAATCTTCCGGCTGGTCTTATACGTCAGTTTGCCATATCCGTGCGGTTTGCCATTCTTCAAGTCGCCGGTATAAGTCGCATAGCCCAAATCGACAGTTCCCCGACCGTTGATTAACACTGGTGTCGGGTCTTTCTTCTTGGGCTCTTCTGTCGCTTCTTCTACCGGAGGCACATCCAATTCCGATGAGTCAATCTGCACCGTGTCCTCAGCCGGCACTTTCTCCTTCTGTACATCGACAGCGGTGGAGTCAACTACCGGAACATTGACTTTGTCTTTAGGGCTATTTCCCATGAAATAATAGCCTCCACCAGCCAAAGCTGCCACGACCACAATGCCTCCAATAATCATCCACGGTTTTTTATCGCCGCCGTCCTCGCCTTTAACCTTTTTTTTCCTCCCACCTTCAGCTTCCTGCAAGGGTTGATGACACAACGGACACTCAAACTCACCTCCCGGTTCAACTTCTATCGTTTTCTTGTAGTTATCACAATCAATGTTTCTGCAAATACCAATTTTCTTTGCCATAATATTTTCTTTTTTAGTCTATTTTCAAATCATTGTCACACAATTTCTCTGCAGCCCTGTTGAATGCCACAAATTCCACATTATTCTCATTTCCGCCTACCAGTGGCAACAACACATTGTCAAGTGTCTCTCCCATCTTCAGCATCAGCTGGTTCTTCTTTTCAATGTGCTTGTAGTTGGTATCCAGTTCAGCCTGTACAGCCTTCTTCAGAGCATCCGCATCCATCGCGCGAGTCATTTTGCACAACTCGTTCAAGGTTTCTATCATGTCATTGCCCACAGGAATCCAACGGCTCACACGTCCCATCCGGTTCTTCTCACCGGCAAAAGCCAAAGTCTTTTCCCCGGTCTCCACGTCCTCACGTTCCACCAGAATACCCTCAAGCGTATAAGCCAGCAAGATTACCGGGCGTAAACGTTTCTTCAGGTCGCCGGCATCCAGTGCAAACAGTTCAGGCAACGGTTTGGAGAACGATTCCGTGTGAACAACCATGCGGTTCACCTCGTTGCGCACCAGCACATCGTATTTCTCTTTCAGCACCCGCACATTGTCTACATACCGCAACGGGAATCCGCTGTGTGCTGTCACCACCACAATCTGGTTGCTCTTAAAGTTGACCGACACATCGTTGTCCTTGTTGAACGGGATTTTTCCACTCTCGCCGAAATCCTTGATAAATTCATTGCGGAATGCGTCATCGTCTTCATACAACGGCAACGAAAGCTGAATCATCTTCTGATGGTTAGCCGCTGTTTCAGGGCTTCCTTTTCCTTCTTCCGAGCCATTGAACGGCAAGAAACTCTGCGCCGCATTGTAGATTTCCTTCACAAAACGCTTGCGTTTATCCGGCGTACTGCAATCCGTATTCCGCAGCTTGTCCAAGATGTTGACATTCACCAGACGCTGGTTGGCATTTTTCATTGAATATTCATCCATTTCCTTCCGTGCGCTTTCAATGCAAATCTTCAGCGTAATCTCCTGCAAGGCACTGACGTTGATTTTCTTGCTCAGGCTGGCAAATCCCACATTGGTCGTTCCCATTGATTCTACGATGCTGGCCCGCAGGCTGCTGGCATACGCCTTCTGGTTGGCCTGGTTCTTCAGGAATCCATGCACGGTGTCACGCACCAGTTTCGGGTCGTATTCCTTGACCACCTCACTGTTCATGCTGCCCCCTTCCAGGTCGCTCAACTTACATTTCTCTTCTGCCTGCTTCTTCATGTTATCGGCAAAATCGGTCAGCACCTTCATGAAAGGTTCCACGCTGTTGTTGTTCAGCAGCGTCAGCATGTTGATGATTTCCGACATCAGCTTCACCGCATAACTATAGGCAGCCACAGTGGTAGCCACGGTGAGCTGTTCCCGCTTGGCATCGGCAAAACGGCCAAAAGTCTTTACCGATGCATTCGTAATGGCATCCCTCAGCCAGCCGATGTTGTTCCAGTCATTGCGGATTTGCTCCAACTGACCGGCCAGATCCTCGTTCAAATAAGTAGTACGTTTGGTAATCTTGTTCTTGAAACCTTCCACCCGTTCGGTACACTTGTCAATCAGCACAGAAATGTACTTGTGTACTTCAATGATAGACATTTCGCCGTTCTTCCATTTGGCAAACAAATTGTTCTCGATGCGGCGGCAGATTTCCTCGGCGAATCCAGGAATCTGACTTTCATAATCGAAGTAGAACTTCTTCACGCCACAGCCCCGATACATAGAGTCGAAGAACTTCTCACAGAGCTGGTTAAATTCTTCATACCATTCCTTCTTCTGGCATTCAGCCTGCACATCCTGCTTGTAACGGTCCACATAGAATTCCCATCCCTGCACAATCGGCTTCCAGTTGGTCACATGCTTCTCGATGGAAGGCAACGGTTTGCTCAGCATCAGGTAGTCATCCGTCAGCAGGTTGGCCTCTTTCTCTGCCTCCTTGTCCACGTCGTGCACAAACGACTTGCCCACCATGTCTTCCGTACATTCGATGTAACCGCGGGCCTCGTCCCACAAGCCATACAACATCTGCATGGAAGCCTGGCGTGCAAAGTTATACGCACCATATTCCACCACTTCCGTTTCCGGATACTCGATACGTTTCACACCAAACGTCATGAATTTGCGGCTGCGGACCGGTTCACCCGTCTCATTGTTTTCCGGCAACAGTCCGTTGTTCTCATTGCTTTCCAAACGAGCCATCTTCCCACTGTTCTGCATGGAAGATGCCACAATCTTCTGGAACAGAAAGTCACCCACAATGCCAGGAAGCACTTTTTGCAGGTTCACCTCTTTTCCCGCTTCATTCACGTTCGTATAAAGATAAGCCATGTCGAACGCATCCTGACCTTTCAGCAGGCGGCGCACATTGCCATATTCATCCGTATTTCCTTTCACATCCGTAGGATAATATCTTCCCACCGACATGGCATTCAGTTCCAGCAATGCCGCATATCCATTGGGCTGATAATAACGGTTGCTGTCTTCTCCCCCCGGAATCTGGATAATTTTTTCCGGCACATACAGATAAAGCTGTATCTTGAACTTCGAACGGTCGTCGCCCGTACGCTGGAATTCATTCCGGATTTGTGCCACGGCATCCACGATGGAACCAGAACCTGTTCCACCACCCAGGCCCGCACAAATATGGAACGTCACATCGTCCACATCCTCCTTTTCCTTCAAGGCACGCACACGGGCATGTACCTGTCCTACAAATGTATTCTGTGGCAAACCACACATGTTGTTCGCTATCAGCATGCGTCCGAAACGACGGCGTTGTCCCCCGATACCCTCACTGATAATCGCACCGATACCCTCTTTCAGCATCGCTTCATCCTTCCGGTTGATAAACGCATTGATACCCGGATACTGATCCAGATTGCTTAATACCCCCGAACCAATCCCGTTAATGGATAAGCGCTGCGACGGAGAGAGCTGTACGGATACGCCCAACGTCTGCCAGTCTTCTTCATTATTCAAATCTGCCAGACTGGAATCCACATAAAGATATTCTATATTCGCACTTCCTTTCGGGTCATTTGAACGAAACTCTTCATAAATACGTTTACGCAGAGCCCGCAAGACAGAGCCTCCCGTTCCGCCCAGTCCGATAACTAAATGATTTGCCATAATAATTGAGTTTTAGTTTATATATTAATCATCATAACGTCTTCTCCTGCTGCTGCCTGTAGCCATACTCCGTGTGCTGGAATAACGTCTGCGGGAAACACGCTCCATCGACTTGATTACGATTACCACTCCACAGACAATGAAGAGCAGGCTCCAGCCCACACGGCGGAGGATAAAGTAATTCATGAACGAACGGAGCTCCTCGGCCATAGCCTGTGCGATAGTAACGGAGGTATGTCCCGTGAAATCGGCACCCCCTACAAAATATCCCACCAGCGGCCATTCTTCCGTAATCTGTTCCAGCACATGCTGGCTGTCCTCCTGATTGAAAGGTATGTCAGAAGGCACCTCCGCTACCCAGCTGTTGATTGCACCTTCCACATCCTCGCTATAAGATTTGATGGTCACAGCTCCGCAGAGTAAGATAGACTGAAAAGAAAGGAAAAGAAACAAGATTCCTCCCACAATGTAACTTACAGGCGTAAAGGTACTGTTCCGATACCAGGATTGTATCAGAACAAACAGCAGAATGACTCCTACCACAGTCAATAGAATACCTAAAAACAGGTTACCTATCGAATAGGCAACAATTTGAAATAAAGCCCCCATGTCTTTTCTAGTTTATCGTTTTCAATAGTAATAGTAATACCGTTTTTCAATAGTAATACTTCTTTCAATAGTAATAGCTAATCGCAATCATTGCAAATATATAATTTTTTTTACAAAACCTACTGGATTCGTTAATAAATCAAAGGAAACAGAAATTTTTTTTGAAGGAGCATGCCGGACCATACACTCCGACACGCTCCCATATTTCCATTTCCACATGACTGCACAATCATCCGTTATTCCTGACTGCCAATCAGTTCAAAGCGATAATTGTTATCCACCAGCGCCTTCACGATATAATCACCGTGCATCGCCATGCCAAACACCTGCGGTGCCCCCGCATAGTTAATCAGTACGATACCCAGCGGACCGCGCGTTTCATAACTCAGTCCCAGTACATAACTATAGACCACTTCATTCATGTCTCTTGCAAAAGGTGGAATATCTCCATGCTTGCCATAATTCGGATAAAAAGTTGTAGGTGCCGGAATTGCTGAGACTCCATCCCACTTACTTACAATATAATAACCTGCTAACGAGTTGATAAACACATTATTTCCTGTTTTGTCATTCTTTAAGACACGAATCGTCTCATTCATGAAATCTTTCACATTATTTTCTTTTTCTGTCTTTGACTCATACCAGTATTGTTTTCCTCCCACAAGGCCATAGCTATATGAATCCGTTTTTTCGCATACACGGAACCAGTCCTGGATATAGAAGTTCGGATTGCCCAAAGGAGTTGCCGCCTCATATTTCCATGCAGTATACGAAGGCCGCGTATAGCCCGCCTCCATCGGATTTCCGTGTCCATTCCATTGGCCGTTGCTCCAATACCCGCTTGCCCGCATGTTATATCCTCGTTTTTCCCATCGGTTCTTGTCCGAGTTCCATCCATAAATCGCAGTCGTCTTTTGGGGAGAACCAATCCATTGGTCTACATTATCTTTACTGCCCGGCATACGTGACAAGAACAAAATCTTACCTTTCGCATCCTTAATCGTCATTGAATTATCGAAAGGTACAATCTCCACATTATTGACCACAGGATGTCCGTTCTCCCCCGTAGGAAGTTTACTCAGATAATTCTGCAACTGATGCGACCACGCCTCTCCATTGTCGGTCGCATCGGGTGCATAATAAGGCATGGCAATGACAAACTCACTCGGATTTGCCGCCACCAGGTTGGCCAGTCTGCCCATCGCTTCATGCAAATTGGAAGAAGTGGTAGTACCTGCTATCAGATACCCGTCAGTTCCCAAATTCTTCTTATTAACATTAATAAGGGCCTGAGCCCTTTCCGTTGCAATCTCAAAAGCCCTCACTCCAATCTTAAACTGGTCTTCCACCGAAAGAGTCTGCGTCAAGTCCATTTCATCCTTTCCCACTCCCGGATAAGCATACTGCCGGATAATGTCGTGCGAAAAAGCATTCACGCTGCCCGGAATCGACAGCTGAGAGATATACACATTCTCCGGAAGTCCCTCAATCCAGTTGTTTGCCCCATCCAGCGGCTCATACTGCGGCAGCCAGATTTGCGATTTGGTACCCACCGCAATGTTTATCCCCTCATACGTTTTCACGCGGGCCGTCGAATTCCATCCCGGCACCCGCACCTGAAGATTATGCAGCGTGCGGTCGTCGCTGTTCGCCTCCGCCCTGGGCAGCAGGAACACCGTAAACGTCATCGTCTTCCCCTTCGTCAGTTCGATGGGCACCAGTTTCCCGTTTTCCTCATGCCAGCAAGGCACCGTAATCATGTAATCATTGGCCACGTCGGGTTTCCCCAGGCTCGTGACACCCGTACAGATATTATAGGTGAAATCCCCACAGACCGTCTGTCTGTGCGAGCCCTCCTTATTTATTGCCTGAATCTGCAGTTGCGAGAGCGTGACCGAGCCCCCCGTCAGCTTTTCAGAAGCCTGAAGCGTCACCTCAATGGCCGTTGTGAGCGGAGTAAATTCCAGTGTCACCCGGTCGCTTGCCGCATTTTCCGGAGTAACCACATTATATGCACGCATAAAAGCATAGTCCATATTCGGTTTACCCACCCAGTTTCCTTCCGCATCCTGTTCCCATTTCACCTCCTGCGTGTTAGGAATGGAAGCATGCACCATCCCGTTTGCAAAAGCCTCGTCATTCTGAATGGCCGATGACGGATAAAACGCATAAAAATGATGCTCCTTGCTTGTATCTCCCCAGTGCAATCCGTTTGCCCCCGTCTTGATCATATAAGCCGCATTGCCGTTCTGCTGCACATCCCCTTTCTGTCCGTCCTTCCATTCTATCCTGTAGTGCGTGAACTTTCTTTCCTTCGCTTCCGGACAATACACACTGATGCCGTCCCCGTAAACCCAGCTCAACGGATAATGCCATTTCCCGTTGCGATAAGTACTCTCCCCATACACCGTGCGCGACGGCGGCAGATCCGAATAACCGTTTCCAAAAGTAGCCAGGTCCGAAGCCCCAAACACAATCTCATCCCCCGCTACAATCGGTGTTTCCTTACCCATGTTCTTTTCCAGGTCATCACTGCAAGCCGAGAAAATGCCTGCCATTGTGGCTGCCAAAGCCACCTTCAGATAATTTGCGTTCTTCATGTCATATCCTCCGTTTCGTTAATCCCAGTTACTACCCCATTTGTTGTCCCAGCCCTCTCCAGGTCCGTCGCCTGCCGCTACTCCCGGCGTTTGTTCTTTAATCGTAACCGACTCCGTATCCTTCGGATCATCTCCAATGGAAGCATTCATGAAGCCCAACTCCAGTTCCACCTCTACACACGTAGTCCGTGGAACCACATAAGATTTCCTTACCTTCATAATATCAGTCTAATTTAGTTTAACAAGTGATTTCTACGGCCCTAATATAAACATTTTTCCGAATCAAGCGTAAGCATTCGTTAAACTACAGGTATTGAACTTTATATACAACAATAGCGACTG
>ERZ827496.2563-NODE-2563-length-17767-cov-3.746782_pt1 | contig 17767 bp, 18 predicted proteins | sample MGYA00519769_ERZ827496 | MGnify/ENA primary metagenome ERZ827496 (study PRJEB31778, sample SAMEA3449327) | human gut metagenome | biome: human gut; feature: human-associated habitat; material: faeces | place: United Kingdom | collected 2010/2012 ...
CAATGCAGAATGCAAAGCAGTATCCGCCGCACATGTCGGACCTCATTATATCTTCTGTCGGTGAGCTTGTAGATAATACGGTCGCCGTAATGGTGCTCGATATTCTGTATTCCGACGGTACATTTAAACCGCTGACCGATGCGGAGCGCACAGCTGCAAATCTTATCATGTTCAGTGATACGCTCCCTGAATAAGGAATAATGCTTTAGATAGTGCCTGATTTGGCTGTGAGCTATAATTGCCGCGCACACGCATAGCGGATTTCCGGATGGTTGTCTGTTTCTGACTTCCGGTCCTCAACGGGCTAAAGTTATAATTTTAACCGGGCTGTTAAAAACTTGTTTTTAACAGCCCGGTTAACTTGCAAAGAGCTTTATATTTGCTTTTCGGTCCGCTTTTTTTACACCCTCATTATTTCTTTAGTTGATAGGTAAAAATATTAGGATGCGCGGTTTTGCCCGGCATGGTGCACATACGCAGTCAAGGCGCGAAAACTCGCGCAGAAAAGTGAATTACAGCTCTAATATATAATAGTAGAAATCCTCCGGTTGCTCAAAGCCGCTCGGCTTGACATTATAAAAGGTATTTACAAGACGAAACCCGAGCTTTTCCGCGAGGTGCTGACTGCGCTTATCCTCTACCCAACACAGCCATGACAGCTTTTTCGTAATATCATCGATATTCTGAATGGCGCATGTCAGTGCCTCGGACATCAGACCTTTGTTTCGGTATTGCTCGAGAATACTGACACCGACGTTTCTTGCATCGGGATCGTTTGCCGCATCCTCGTTAATACCGATAGTGCCTATGACCTCGCCGCTCTCCTTTAAGACGACGGCATAGTTATTACGAGCCGAGATAAGGAAACGTATCGTGCCCTCGTCGTACACGTCGCATCCGATATCGTCAAGAGTCCAATCGCGAAGTATGAGTCTGTCTGTTTCGAGTGTTTTCATATAACCAAGTGCTCCCATCTGTATATTTATATGAGTACTAAAAAATTACTTTATTTCGCATAAATTGTTCCGACTAAGCGGTTGATAAGACTCAGCGGCAGTAGCTTCTTTAAAAGTACGGCAGCTTTATACTGTGTGCCTATAATTAAAATCGGCTTACTCGAGCGCTTTGAAGCGATTTTGGCAATATATTTTCCGGCAGCTTCGGGCGACATACCGTTTTGCTCGTCCTTTTCCATTCTTTCTACCGAGCGCGAAATTCTTCCGTAATAAATATCGTCACCCTGAGTGTTTTTATTTCTTGCCGCAGTAAACCCGGTGTGAATATCTCCGGGTTCAATGCAAACTGCGGTTATATTAAATTCGCGCACTTCATTGATAAGCGCAAGCGTGTAAGAGCATAGCGCCGCTTTTGCAGCGGAATAAAAGCTCTGAAAGGGAATGGCGATATCGCCTGCAACCGAACCGATATTTACAATGCGACCAAAGCCCTGCTTTCGCATTATCGGCAGCACGGCTCTGCACATTCTGACCGCACCGAAAAAATTAACATTGAACTGACGTTCGGCGTCCTCGGTACTTGTAAATTCAATAGCTCCCGAAATGCCGAAGCCTGCGTTGTTGATTAATACATCAATACGCCCGCTCTCTGCCATAACGGTATCAACGGCTTTAGCTATCTCTTGCTCGTCGGTTACATCGGCACATAGGCTTACTACATTTTCAACGTCGCCGCCGCGGCGGGAAATACCGTATACTTTGTATCCGCGCTTTAACATATTTTCGGCGGTAGCTCTGCCTATTCCGGAGCTTGCGCCGGTTATTATGCATACTTTCATAATAATAAATCACCATTCAGTATTATAGCATAACTATTAAAAAAAATCAATACTGCCGATATACCAATATATATGTTGCAAAAAGAATACTAAGCAACAAAGCCGGAAATACATTGAGACATCACTATATTTTATATATAACGTGATTATCGGATGCTTGCGGCTTTGCTTTTTAATCCCGGTACAATGAAAATTGCGCTTTCGGTGCATTAGTTTTAAGCTCGGAATGAAGAAATAAAAACGGCAGGTATCTCTTGATACCTGCCGTTTTTGAAAATAGAGACTTATTTTAATGCAAATACACACCTCTCCAACTTTTCGTTAAAAAGCGGCGGAATCGTTAAATGGTGCACACTATACTGTCCCCTTGTGCTCAGTGAGCAACAATGACTATTTCAACTTTATCCTGATTTGCTCGAATACGCACGCTTCCTCCGATAGGAAAAGTAATCATCGGAAAAACATGGCCAAAATCTGCGCCAAATATCACAGGAATATGGGATGGAACCTTGTCCCGGATAATGTCTGTGATTGTCTCTACGGTTAAACCACAGCTATCATCAAAGCGTCCAAAAATAATACCCTTGATCGTATCTGCTCCCTCTACCTGCAAGAGCGATTCCAAATTACGGTCAAACTCGTAACAGAAGTACTCACCCATAATGTTGTCATCTTCCAAGAATAATACCTTATCACTGATGTCGGGCATATATGGTGTACCTTGCAGTAGGTTCAGCGTGCAGAGATTGCCGCCGATAATTGTTCCCTCGCAAACACCCTCTTGAATGGTATGATACTTCACAGCAGCTTCAGAGGGTACAACGGTAACAGGTTCATCCTTGATAACGCAATTCTCAAATGCTTGTCTTGTGTACTCAGTTTCTCTGTCAAATCCAAAAGTGCTGAAATGCGGCCCGTGGTATGTGACAAGGCCTGTCTTAGCATAAATTGCGTTGTGCAGTGCAGTAATATCGGAATAACCACACAGAATTTTCGGATTTTTTGCAATCAGGTCATAATCAAGGTGACGCAGAAGCTGATTGGCATTAAACCCTCCAAGACAAGTTATGATCATCTTTACATTGGGGGTACAAAATGCTTCGTGGATATCCTCCACACGGGATGCAATACTGGAGGAATGAAATTTACCTATCTCACAGCTGTTCTTAGAAAAAGTGAGATTAAATCCTTCTTTATGCCAGAAGTCCACCGCATGATGATGTGCAACATGCCATACTTCCGTTAAATTTCTTGATGGTGCAATGACTCTGATTTCATCGCCGGGCTTCAATTTGTTTGCAATCATGCGATTACCTCCTTGTATGAAATAAACCGGACACCAATCGTGATACTCACTGTATCAAAACTGGTGTCCAGTTATGGTGCGGGTAAAAGGACTTGAACCTTCACGAAGTTGCCCTCACTAGAACCTGAATCTAGCGCGTCTGCCAATTCCGCCATACCCGCGAATATTGCTGTGTCAAACACAACAATATTATTATACACTAAATCGCGCGAAAGTCAATACCTTTTGCGCGAAAAGTTCGCATCGAAATCATTTTTTTGCTTTGTTACGCTTGAATATGTATTTTTGAATTAAATGGACCACATAGGACGCAACGAAGGTCCAGAGCAACACTGCTGCGAAGAAGAGGTCGTCCGACTTAATATAGAATGTTATACCGAAAAGACGGAGATTGCTGCGCCAAGCGAAAATAAAGATGGCATGGAAAAGATACAGCTCGAGCGAAAGGTCTCCGCATAGCGAGAGGAAAGGACCGCCGAGACGCAGCTTCATGGACAGAATAAGTACAGACGCAGAGAAAGCGAGTGCGCAGAGTATCTGCGCTGCAAGGACATACAGTCGTGTACTGTCGTCCGGACGTATCACCGTTACGGCAAAAAGCGCAGCGGTCAACAGCGGTACAAGCGGCAGGAGCAACTTTCTATTCCTGCGGATAAACGTATCTATCCTTTCGCGATAAGCGCAGTACCACATTCCGAGCGCAAAGCAGGGTATCGAGTTGTACCACCAAAATCCGAATACCATATTGCCGCAGAAGCGATACAGGCAGAGCAGCACGCCCATATAGACGACGGTAGCAATCGTCATTGCAATCATGCCGCCGTGCTTTCCGAATAGACGGAAGCAGATTGAGTATGCGATATACAGCCAAAGAATAACGCTTGCGAACCACAGCTCCTCGTTCAGTCCGAAAAGCGAGAGGATGATGTGCTTCAGTGTCAGCCCTCCGCAGATGTATTTGACCACCCAATAGAATAGGTCGATCACCGTGTATGTAAAGAATACGGGGAGAAATCTGCGGCGAAGAAATCCGTTCATATACCCGGGCTTGTTGACAACACCGTAGGTCAGACCGTAGCCGGAGATGAAGAAGAACGCGCCGACAAGGAGATAGCCGACGTTCTTAAAGGCAAGAAGCGACGGAAATCCCTCCCCGATATATGAGCCGAGATGGTGAAAAATAATGCCTATTGCAAATAAGCCTTTTAGCGCACGTGTCTGCGAAACGGGGAACTGCTCTTCAAAGACCTCGCCTCTCGGTGACCGCTCTGCGCTCATTAAAAATATGAGCAGAAACAGTATAATTGACAAGATGTATACCTCCGAATAAGTGACCGAACTGTTACTATATTCTTACACATTTTATCGTCTTTGTCAAGGCTTTATGAGCGTACAGCGCGGAAAAAAGCACAGCGGTCGTGAAGAACTATTATTTTTTGCGCACGGAGCAAAAACTCCGCTTGTGCTCTTTGAGGTCTGCTTTATAAACAAATTTCGGATACAAAATGTTTTTTCGTATTTTTCTATTGACAACAGAGCCGTGCTGTGATATAATAATCGTGTTGTCAAACATGGTGGGCGTAGCTCAGTCGATTAGAGCGCCAGGTTGTGGCCCTGGAGGTCGTGGGTTTGATTCCCATCGCTCACCCCATAAGAAAAGGACTGTTAAAACTTGTTTTTAACAGTCCTTTTGCTTTTAGAGGAATGCTAAAAAAGTTCGGCCCGGACTTTTTCAGCATCCCCTTCTTAGCTATTGACAAAGGCGCGGCATTGTGCTACAATCATCATGTAATTCTTCGGGGCAGGGTGAAATTCCCGACCGGCGGTAAAGTCCGCGAGCGCATCAGCGCTGAATCGGTGCAATTCCGATACCGACAGTTACAGTCCGGATGAGAGAAGGATGGGCGTTTTTTCGCGCCGCCGTTTTATGTCCCGCCATGCGGGGCTTTTTGTTTTTGAGGAATTACTCCGACATGGCAGCCATGACCGTGCCGAGAAAAATCAAGTGGCAGAGGAGTAATCAAATGAACAAAAACAGACCAACATCACGCAGCCGTATAATACAGCTCTGTATTACCGGAATGCTCTGTGCACTCGCTTTTGTGGCTGTCGCTGTCGGAAGAGTGCCGCTGATCCCCTCGATGTCCTTTCTGACCTTTGATCCGAAGGATTCGATAATCGTTATCGGCGGACTTGCGTTCGGACCCGTCGCGGCTGCCGCCATATCGGTGATCGTAGCGCTCGTCGAGATGCTGACGATAAGCACGACCGGACCTATCGGATTTGCAATGAACATAATATCAAGCTGCTCGTTCGCCGTTACCGCATCGCTTATCTATAAAAAAAAGCACAGCTACAAGGGTGCGCTTGCGGCGCTCGGCATCGGCTGGTGCGCCATGATAGTCGCTATGATATTTTGGAACTGGATTGTTACACCGCTGTATATGCACGTGTCGCGCGATGCTGTCGCGGGAATGCTGCTGCCTGCTATAATACCCTTCAATTTCATCAAAGGCGGTATAAACTGTGCGATAGCGCTTATTATCTACAAGCCTGTTACGGCTGCGTTCCGCCGCGTCGGTGCATTTCCCGAAAAGCAGTCCTCTGACGGCTCGGTAATACGCTTTTCGCCGAAGGCGCTGCTTGTCGCACTGCCGATACTCGCTGTATGTATCGCACTTATCTTTGCGCTGCGCTGAAAAAATATTTCGGGGATCTGCACCGAGCGGTGCGGATCCCCGTTTTTTTGATTTTTGTCTCGAACAGTTCAGTGCGGCTGCGAATTTCGTTAGCTTCGGCACGAAAGCGTGCGGTAAGTGTTAGCGAAAATGTATTTGATTGCAGCTCAGCTGTCGAAGAACGATCGCATCAGCTTATTTATCTCCGCGCCTATAAGAACGATATAGAGACAAAAATACAGCCACAGCAGCAGGAGTACGATAGATGCGAGACTGCCGTATATGGTGAGGTTGGCAAGCGAATCGATATAGCGAGAATATATTGCCGAGAAGCCGAGCCAGCCTATCGTCCCGATTATTGCTCCGGGAAGCTCGCGGAGCGGCGAGGTTCTGCGGGCGGGAAAGAATGTATACAGCATCGTAAAGAACGTCACGAGCAGCAGCGCTCCGAGCGCGTACCGTGCAAATGTGACTATCCATCCGAGTTCGGCAAAGAATGGCAGATTTTCACTCAGAAACGCCGTTATCTTTCCGCCGAAGATAAGGAGAACGATGATGATTATCATCATCAATATAAATGCAACGGTGTAGAGGATCGCAAGCAATCTGTTTGCGATGTACGGACGTGTCTCGCCGCGTGTGCTGTATATTCTGCCGAGCGCCTCCATCAGCGCAAAAACGCCTCTGGATGCCGCCCATAGCGTCGCAAGAGTGGCAATAGAGATTATTCGCATGTTTCCCGAATTCTCCGCCTCGTTCATCAGCGAGGTGAGCAGGTCGATAACATGCCTCGGTGCACCGGCGAGAAATTCGTAGAGAACATCCCATCCGGCTATACCGCACAGGTCGAGTATCGCTACTGCGAGAAGAAAGCAGGGAAACAGCGAAACAAAGATAAAGAACGCTGCGCTTGCCGCATATGTGTCGAGCATGTCGGCCTTGAAGCGCGCGGCAAAGTCCGCTGCTATCGAGTAGCATACGCGCAGTCCTTTCGGTATCTTCATTCCGTCGCCTCCCCGTATATAATATACATGTAATATGATAAAACAAATATTACAAGATGTCAATACAATTATTTGCACCTCGGTGTAACATATCATTTACAAACCAACAATTATTTGCACCTCAGTGTAACATATCATTGAAAAACCAACAATTCTCAAGCTTATGAAGGGAAAAAACAAGTGACAGCGAGTATATTTCGGTAGGTGTTGCTCTTTTTCACGATGTATCGCAATAATTAAGCGGTTAGTGTTAAGGTCATGATACTAACCGCTTTTTACCGGAGGCTTTTTTCTTTGCTTTCTGCGGCTTAGACCTTACTCTGCGTTTTGTTCCAACATTACGATGAGTTTCCTGAATGCATCTTCCTCTCTGACAAAATCAAATTGTCTGTTCTCCAATGCTTTTAATCTGAGATTGCAGGCGTTCCCCTTATAATTCTTGGACGTATCCGCTTTTTTGTACTTCAATCTATTCACCATAGGCGCTGTATAATCCATATCTTTCAGATTCGCTTCAATAACCGCATAGCGGCAGCTATCTGTCAAAGCGTCAAGCGTTTTTTGCGAATCGTGCATTTGTGCGTACTCAGAAGCTATCATAGAGTAAAAAAGCGACAGGTCTGACGCATAAAATCCCACGTTTCCGTCTGCATATAAACGTTCCAAGATGTCAATGGCAAACCGAAATGCCTCGATTTTTTCCTCATGTGAAAAAGAAATTTTTGATGTCATGCGCAAAGCAGTCATTGCAGCCGTATGGATCAGAGAGTCTATATAGCTTTGGCACGACTCGACCCCATCTTCATCGTCCAAAATAGTTGTCCGGAGTTCCTCCCTTGTCACATAAAAACCGCCGCACATGTCTGCATAATAAAGAGCTTTTTCCTTGTCAATGCCATCATAAGTGTAACAAAGGCACTGAAGTGCGTTTTCTCTTTGCCTTGTGTCCGTGGTTTTCTGTAAAAGCTTCTCTCCGAGTGAAATAATACGTTCCACCTTGTCCTTTGGACACGGATAGACCGCCTCTCTGTTTATCGCAAACATCAATCCTTCGATCACGCGGCAATCGTTCGGAAATTCCGCATATGCCTGTTCCCATAATTCAAGATTCTTTTCGTTCTCGCCGTTGTTTTTATAGACGGCGGCTTTCCGTTCATATTCAGCAATTGCTTCTTCCACTCTCACCTGATCCACGCACAAAAGCTCATCCACCGTTATGTCAAAATAAAATGCAATGCGCGGCAAGAGCGTAATGTCGGGAAAGCCTTCGCCGCGCTCCCATTTTCCGACCGATTGCGGTGTAATGCCGAGATGATTGGCAAGTGCTTCTTGTGTGATTTTTTTCTGTAAGCGCAATGAACGCAGTTTGTCTTTCAAATTTATTTGCATATTGTGTTCCCACTTTCATTTAGATTGATAAGCGCTTATCTTGGTTACATTATACCATGCTTCAACATTGATATCAAGAACCGCAATGGTTATTATTGAGTGTAATATACAACCCGCGGTTGTTTCGGACGCTTTTCGTTGATTTCCGCAATGCAATTTTTGAAAAGCATTCAAATTGCAATGACAATATGTAAAAAAACTCATAGTGCTGTCCGCAGAAAAAGCCGATTTGTTTCTTCCCCGAAAGAGAATACCGCATGGCAGCTCTCGGCGGCGTTTTAAATTTCGGGTCCTTCTTGAAAACCTGCTCTACCTTTCGATTCAAGTCATGCTTGGATTTGAAGCAATGAATTGATAATTGCATTTTTTGAAAAATGTGTTATCCTATAATCACACCGGTGAAAAATATTTTGGAGGTGCTTTTATGCAGCTTGATCTGGGTAAAAAGATACGCGAGCTTCGTCAGCGCGACGGTCGCACGCAGGAGACTCTTGCCGAGGCTATCGGAGTGACATCGCAGGCTGTTTCGCGATGGGAAGCGAGCGGTGGGTATCCCGATATGGAGATGATACCTTCTCTTGCAAATTATTTCGGCGTTTCGATCGACGAGCTTTTCGGCTATAATAATGAGCGCTCAAAGAAAACTGATGAGTTGGCTGAGAAGATCGAACACATGAATACTCAAAATAACGGCGTAAATATCAACATCGACGAATGCATTTTAAAGGCAAGAGACGCTTTGATAGAATTCCCGGGGAATGAAAAACTTATGCTATGCCTCGCCTCTGTATTGTACAATGCAGGATATGTACGTCACGGAGAGCATCATTTAACGGATGATGAGGGATACGATGTTATGGATACCGAAAGACATCGGACCTATCCGGAGTGGAGAGAGGCGATATCGTTATATGAGAAACTGCTTAAAACCATGGAGGATGGAGCTTCTCGTCAGCGCGTGATACGTGAGCTGACTCAGTTGTATTTGAATACGGGAGAGCACACGAGAGCGCTCGAGGTGATCGAGGCTGTACCCGATATTTACGGCTCGAGGGAATTTCTAAAGGTGAACGCATCTGACGGAAAGGAGCGCGCAAGAGCTTACGGAGAGGCGTTGTTAAAAACGGTCAGAGCTTGTTCGGAACTCATGGTAAACGGAGTAATTGCTCAGGGAGGGAATATGTCTCCTGCCGAAAAGGCGCAGAGTCTGCGCGGAGCTATAGGCGTTTTCGACAGTGTCTTTCCCGACGGAAACTACGGAGTGCACCATGCTTATGTCGCAAGAGTTTATTCTCTGCTTTCGGTGTACCTATGGTCGGACGGAAGAAAGGATGAAGCGTTTGAGGCTTTGGATAACGCGCTTGCGCAGCTCATGCGCTGTAACGAATACTGCGCGAAAGGCATCGGCGATTATACCGCGCCTCTTGTACGAATGGTCAAATATGATTTAGGCTATGACTGTGCAGACAACGATTCGCGATCGCGTGTATCGTGTGGCAGTCTCATTGAGGATTGGCCTTGGTGGCGCGTGCCGGAGGAGTCGACCGTAAGACCGGAAATTCAGACGGATCCCCGTTGGAATGAATTGGCGGTAAAAGCACGGGCGTGTGACAAAGAGCATTGAGTACTTTGCCGGGCTTTTCTGAGGCTTAGCGGATGCGGATATGGTGGATTATTGCGGATATCTTGGGCTGAAATGGTCGGCTCGGCAGAGGCATACTCCGTCATATCCGCGTATCGAAAAAGCGCTTGCATCTGATATAACCTATTATTATGTCAATATAGGTATTGACTATATCCGGTCTCTCGGCGCCTCACGGTGTTTTCTAAATAATTTCTGCAAGGACAGCTTTGCCGAGGTGTGTTAAAATGCAGACACAGAAAGGAGATGACTTTATGGAGAACAAAGAACTGATTGATAAAGCCATAGGATTTATCCAGCACAACCCGAAAGAAAATCTGTCTTTGCAGAGCATTGCGGAGAATGCCGGATTTTCGTGCACCTATTTTGATGCTATCTTCAAGCAGCACACGGGGTATAGTCCGGTAGAGTATTCGAGGGTCTATAAGCTGACGAGAAGTGCGCTCGAGCTGCGTCGAACCGATAAGACCATTCTCGAGACAGCGCTCGATTTCGGCTATTCGGGACCCGAGAGCTTCAGCCGCGCGTTCAAGGCTTTTTACGGCATTGCGCCGAACGCCTATCGCAAGAAGTATTCGGGAGAGCCGATAGACTGGCACTCGCTCTCCGGCAGGATAGCGATAGAGCATTTTCGGAATACCTTTCCCGAGCTTAAGCCCTCTGATGTTGATTCCGCGCTCGACTTTTGCTTTACGCATAATCCGATAAAGTATGCGGAGGACATTGTCGGAATGACCGTTGCCGAGTCACAGATATTGACGCTCGGCGATCCTGCTGCGCTGCGGCATTTCATCTATGTTTCCGATTACAATTCCGTCGAGCCGTCGATCGATCTCGTCAGCGAAAGCGAGGACGACGCACTGCCGTATCTTGCGCTGCTCTCAAGGCTTCCGGGACTGCGTTTCCTGATGCGGAAGAGTGTATCGGAGGATTGGATACGCTTTGATGATGAAGCCGCAAAGCACGGCTTGACCTGCCGCCGGAGCTTTGATATGGTCTACGCAGCCGATTCTGTCGAGCTGCCCGTATGCCCGGGGCTTTCTGCGCGTTTGCTTACGGATGCGGATATGCCGCCGATACGTGCCTTTAAGGAGCGCGGTGCATGTGCCGAGTGCCATGTCCGGGCTATCGAGAGCAGCTTTTCAGGCAGTGCGAATGTCGGAATGAAGCCGTGCGGAGTTTTCTCCGGCGATGAGCTCGTCTGCCTCGGCATGCCGACGCTCGACAGGGTGCGCGAGCTGAAAAAGTACGATATCGGTGCGATTTTTGTAATTGATACGCCGCGCAGAAACGAAGCGATAGACCTGATGTGGAAATATGTTATTGATATCTGCCTGAAGGACGGCGCGGTTATCGGCAACGCCGCGGCAGATGAGGACGACTCACCGCTCGGAGTTTCGCGCTGCGAAGCCGTAGGACTCACGCGCGCTGCAGAGTGCTGCTGTTATCGGAAATAACCGCGCTCGGACGGGTGCGCAAAATTCCTCGCCCTGCAAATATCGGACGTATTTCTCGGCGATGCGGAGGTGCGCTGTCGGGTACAGCGGTTGCCGAAAAACCGCAATAACTTATGCAGAGAAACAACTAATAAAATCACACATTTCTCACGAGTATCTTCCGAAACCTAAGATATATACAAATATACCGATATACCGACCGGAGCGACGCATATGCCGCCGGTCGGTATAACTTTTTTTAATTTGTGCTTGCATAGTCATTATACAGATCGTAAAGCATTCGGTGCGTTATTTTCATAAAACGGAATAATATTCTGAAAATGTTGGCTCGGAGCATTGACAATCTGCCGATTTTGTGTATAATAAGTATGAAAAATATGATTTATCATACTTGGGGGTAAGAAATGAAAGGACCGAAAGGAAAATTCGCGTGGACGGCAACGGTCGGCGAGCGCGGACAGATAGTTATACCGAAGCAGGCGCGAGAGCTGTTCGGGATAAAGCCCGGAGACACGCTTCTGCTGCTCGGAGACACAAAGCGCGGTATTGCCATACCGCCGAGCGGGAGCTTTACCTCGCTGCTCGAGCGGGTGTTTGCCGACAGCGAGCACGAGGAGAATGAATCGCGGGCGGCAGCGGAGACCGAAACCGAGTCTGCAGAAGCATCGTATGCAGACGGCGCGAACGCGAACAACGAAGCCGACTGCAGCGACGGAAACGGCGGCGCGATATGATGAATGTCAATACAGATCATCGCGATAATTACGATCGCGCGATAAGAATACGCGGACTTGAAAAACATTATCCGGGCTTTACGCTCGGACCTCTTGATTTCGATATCGGAGAGGGACGGATAGTAGGCTTTATCGGGCGAAACGGCGCAGGCAAGACCACGACGATAAAGTCCATGCTCGGGCTTGTTCATCCCGACCGCGGAAGCGTAGAAATGCTCGGCTATGACGCCGCAAAGGATGAAAAGAAGATAAAGGCAGTCATAGGCTATGCAGGCGGTGCGGTCGGCTGGTATAAAAAGAAGAGCATCGAGCTGCTTGCGTCGGTGACCGCATCATTTTACCCGAGCTGGGATGATGCCATGTGGCGCAGATATACCGATATGTTTTCGCTCGATACACGCAAAACGCCCGAGCAGCTGTCGGAAGGCATGCGGGTCAAGCTCAGTCTTGCGCTTGCTCTTTCGCACGGTGCGCGTCTTCTGATACTCGATGAGCCGACGAGCGGACTCGATCCGATATCGCGCGAGGAGCTGCTTGACGTGCTTCTCGACCTTGCAGGGGAGGGAAAGACCGTTTTTTTCTCGACGCATATTGTCTCCGACCTTGAGAAATGTGCCGATGATATTCTGTTTATCCGTGACGGCAGGATAGCTCTCGACGGCGAGCTGCACGACATTGAGCGCAGCTATTCGATAATCGACGAATCTGCCGCATCTCCGGCGCTTCGCGATGCCGCGCTCGGACGCAGGCGCGAACGCGACGGCGCGACCCTTTTGGTGCCGTCTGCTCTCGCATCATCGGAGCTGCAGGCGCAGACAGGTACCGCCGCGCCGTCGCTTGAGGATATAATCATTCACCTCGAAAACGGCATTGAATCGGACAATGGCGGTGCAGATACCGACAGCGGCAATGCCGCACAAACACTCAGCTGCGAAAAAGAAGATATCGGAGCAGTCAAAAATAGTGCTGCTGAAAATGCATATGCCGTGACTGACGGGAAGAAGGGGGCGATAGATGATGGAGCATACAAGATCAAATACCGCCGCATTGCTTCTCAAGGAGCTGCGGCTGTCCACCTCGCCGCTGACCGTTATATTTCTTGCGTTTACACTGATGGTATTCATACCCGGATATCCGGTACTCGTGTCGGCTTTTTTTGTGTGCCTCGGAATATTTCAGTCGTTTCAGCTCGCGCGTGAAACGGGGGATATCATTTATACGGCGCTCCTGCCGGTAAGAAAGCGTGATGTACCGCGTGCAAAGCTGCTGAGTGCCTCATTCTTCCAGCTTATCTCGGTGCTGCTCGCATCGGTATTTACGGTGATACGTCTGTGCTTTATGTCCGCTCTGCCGCCCTATGCCGATAACCCGCTCATGCCCGCATGCCCGACGCTCATCGCCTTTATGCTGATTGTTTATGCGGAGTTTAATTATATTTTTGTACGCGGATTTTTCCGTACGGCATACCGCCTCGGCGCCACGTTTGTGCGATTTATTGTCGCCGCGATGCTTACCGTCTGCATTTACGAGGCTCTGCCTCATCTTCCCGGACTCGGTTTTCTTGCTGCGACCGACGCACCCGGGATAGCGCGTCAGCTCGTCCTGCTTGCCGTCGCCGCCGTGCTTTACGCAGTCGTAACAGATGCCTCTTGCCGCAGCGCACAGCACCGCTTCGAGCGTGTCGACCTGTGAGAGAAAAGTCGGTTCAATTTCCGACATTATATTGCAAAAAGAAAAAAGCTATGCTATAATAGCGTCAACTGTTTAGGCTTTGCCGGGCGGCAGAGTCGGCTGCAATCACACACGAAAGGATGCTTTCGCATAGCGGAAGCTATGGTCAAAATATGCAAGTAGTACGCGAGCTGATAGAGCGCTATCTCCCCGGTCACTCCGATGATTTCGTGCTCGAGACTATTCCCGCCGAGGGCGGACACGATACCTATGAGCTTGACTCGCGGGACGGCAAGGTCGTTCTTCGCGGCAACAATGCCGGCTCGGTAGCCGCTGCGCTCGGTTGGTATATCAAGTACACGATGAAGGCGAACATCTCTTGGTGCGGCAAGCGCATTCCCGTATTCGAGGCGGGCGCGCTGCCCATGCCCGAGCCGTATCGCCGTGTTATAGAGCAGGAGTTCCGCGTTTACATGAACTACTGTACTCACTCGTACAGCGCCGCATGGTGGAACTGGGACCGTTGGGAATACGAGATAGATATGATGGCGCTGAACGGCATCAACATGCCTCTTGCCATTACCGGTACGGAGTCTGTATGGTATCACACTCTGCTTGACCTCGGCTTTACCGACGCTGAGGCGAGAGCGTTCATTGCGGGTCCCGCATTCCAGGCATGGCAGCTCATGACCAATCTTGAGGGTCACGGCGGACCTATCCCGATGAGCTGGATAGAGGAGCACGAAGCGCTCGGTAAGAAGATACTCGAGCGCGAGCTTGCATTCGGCATGAAGCCGATACAGCAGGGCTATTCGGGCTTTGTTCCGAATTTGATGAAGGAGAAGTTCCCCGAGGGCAAATTCCTTGTCAAAAAGACATGGAACAATATCGGCAGAACGACCGAGGTTGACCCGCTTGACCCGCTCTTCAAAAAGATAGGCAAGACCTTCATGAAGAATCAGCAGCAGATATTCGGAACCTACGGATATTATGCATGCGACCCGTTCCATGAGGGCGAGCCTCCCGTCGAGGGTGAGCAGTACCTGAATGATGTGGGCAGGGTAATATCCGAGCTGTATGCCGAGTATGATGAGAATTATACATGGGTAATGCAGGCATGGTCCATCCGTCACGATATCGTTGTCGCCGTACCGAGGGAGCATCTGCTCATCCTCGACCTTGACTGTGAGTTCCCGGTTCGCCACGAGGGCTATTGGGGCTATCGCTATGTTGTCGGCAGACTCCATAATTTCGGTGCGCGCATGAGCTCCATTCACGGAGATATGCACCGTGCTGCCGCAAACGGCTTTAATATGGCTAAGGAATCCGCACCCGCAGCGGTCGGAACCGGTCTCTTTATGGAGGGTATCGGTCAGAACCCGGCATTCTACGATCTCAGTCTCGAGATGCTCACACGCAGCGATTCTGTTGATCCGTATGAGTGGATAGATGCATATATCGAGCGCCGCTACGGTGTGAGCGGTGATGCCGCGAAGAATGCAAAGGCGGCATGGAAGCTCCTGCTCGACCATGTATACGTTCCCGGTACCGATTATGTCGAGCGCGGAACGGTGCTCTGCACACGTCCGTGTCTGCGCCTGCGCGGAACAGGTCCCTGCGACAGCTTCGAGATTCACTACGACAACAGCATCATGCTTCAGATAATCGACCTGCTGCGCGAGACCGATTCCGAGACAGAGGGCTATCTCTATGACATGAACGACTTCTGCCGTCAGCTGCTTTCCAACTACGCGCAGAAGCTCTATGCAGAGGTCAGCACAGCATATATCGAGCGCCGCTACGACGATTTCAGAGCACGCTCGCGCGATTTCATCGCACTGCTCGGCGATATCGACCGCATGCTCGCCGTACGTCCCGAATGGACTATTCAAAAGTGGATAGCGGACGCGCGCGCACACGGAACGACCGACGCAGAGCGCGATCTCTACGAGTATAACGCAAGAATTCAGATAACCATCTGGGGCAACGAGCAGAACAGCCTGCTCTTCGACTATGCGTGGAAGGAATGGGCAGGGCTTATCGGCTCCTACCATATCCCGCGCTGGGAGAAGTTCTTTGCCATGCTTGATGAAAAGGCAAAGGAGGGCTTTGACTATCCCGCATACGAGGATACTCTCCCGGTCTTTGAAAATCGTATCATCTGGCATGCCGACGATTTTTATACCAAGCTCGGAGATTGGGAGGCTGCGTGGGTAGCAAGCACCGAGCCTATCGAGCTGCCCGAGGTCGAGCCTGACTATGTTTTCGAGATGATCGACCGCTATAAGGACAAGATATAATATTTCGGAACACATGATATCTAAGTGATGCTTCGGACCTGCCGCGCCGGATCGCGGCGGGTCCGTTTTTCATATTTAGGCTGTCGTTTTTTTCGATTGTTTCTTGTCGAAAAAAAGTCCTTGACAAAAACGACGAGGTATGCTATCATATACAGGTACGTGATATGCGCCCCATTAGCTCAGCCGGTAGAGCACTTGACTTTTAATCAAGGGGTCCGGAGTTCGAATCTCCGATGGAGCACCAAAAAGCGGCAGACGCCTTTCGGTGCCTGCCGCTTTTTGGTGCTGTTTGCAGCTTGCACGGTATGTCAGTTATAAAGCTGCAGGCGTTCTTTTAATATACTGTCTCTCAACGTACCTCCTACGAATAAGTGCGCTTGCCGCAGCAGATGATCTTCGGATCAATATAATATTGAGGTAAAAATATATTAAATAACTGCAAATTATTGAATTTTACTATTTACAAAACGAGCTTTTTCATGTAAAATCATCATAGCTGCGTATGCAAACCTATCGGCAGGCGTTCCCGACCGCACCGAATGTGCGAGAGGGAGGCATGGCATCCTTGACACTGTAAACAGAATATTTGCGTTGAAAGGCGGAATAACTATGAATAGCAATACACCCAAGTACAAACGTGTTCTCTTAAAGCTCTCCGGCGAGGCGCTCGCATCAGACGGCTCTATCCTTGACTACGGCTTTATAAAGCGCGTCGGAGAAAATATCCGCAGCTGTCTCGACGAGGGAGTTCAGGTATCAATCGTTGTCGGCGCGGGAAACATCTGGCGCGGCAGAATGGGCGCCGATATGGATAGAACCCGTGCGGATCACATGGGTATGCTTGCTACCACGATAAATGCGCTTGCCATATCAGATGTGCTTGAGCATCTCGGTATTACCACCCGCGTAATGACCGCTATTGCCATGCACGAGATAGCCGAGCCTTATATCCGCAATCGCGCCGTTCACCATCTCGAAAAGGGCAAGGTGGTTATCTACGGCTGCGGACTCGGCAGACCCTTCTTTTCTACCGATACCGCCGCTGTGCATTATGCCGTTGAGACGAACTGCGATGCCGTTCTTATGGCGAAGAATATCGACGCTGTTTACACCGCCGACCCACGCAAGGATCCGAATGCCGAGCGTCTTGCATCTATTTCGCATATGTATATGCTCGAGCATCAGCTTACCGTTATCGACTCCACCGCCGCAACTCTTGCCAAGGATAATGACCTGCCGATAGTTATTTTCGGTCTCGACGATCCCGATAATATTCTGCGCGTTGTAAACGGCGCTGCAATCGGAACCGAGATATCCGGTTGACAGATATAAATAATCACATATTTTAAATAATTGAGGAGAAAATTGAAATGAAACTTGATACCAAAGAATTTGAAGCAAGAATGAAAAAGTCTATATCCGTATACGAGGAAGATCTCGACGGTATTCGTGTAGGCAGAGCAAATCCCTCGCTTCTTGCCAAGATAAATGTTGATTACTACGGCAGCCCCACGCCCATAAACAACGTAGCGGAGGTCAAGGTCACCGATGCTCGCACTATCGTAATTCAGCCGTGGGAGGCCAAACTCCTTAAGGATATCGGCAAGGCTATCCAGGCATCCGATCTCGGTATTACCCCTATCGACGACGGCAAGGTCATCCGTCTCTGCTTCCCCGCGCTCAACGAGGAGCGCCGCCGCGAGGTCACAAAGCAGACCGAGAAGCTCGGCGAGGAGGCAAAGCAGTAGTAAATATAGATGCGCGTCCATGTTTTCAGTTCTGTGTTGATAG
>ERZ827496.2568-NODE-2568-length-17741-cov-2.446738_pt1 | contig 17741 bp, 13 predicted proteins | sample MGYA00519769_ERZ827496 | MGnify/ENA primary metagenome ERZ827496 (study PRJEB31778, sample SAMEA3449327) | human gut metagenome | biome: human gut; feature: human-associated habitat; material: faeces | place: United Kingdom | collected 2010/2012 ...
TTCTCGAAGCCTTGCAAACCGGGTTTCGTCTCTTCTTCGAAAAGTTGTTCGTAAGAAGGATTGTGTACGATTTCGGTCACGCCCGAAATGCCGTACTTGCTTAAATCAATCTTTGACATACCTTTACTATATTTAGTTAATACTACTTTTCACACGTTTGTGAAAAAATTTACTTTCTCTTTTCCCCTCAATTTCGAGCGACAAAGATACGAATTATTTATATTGTTAACCAAATAACAGTGTTAAAATATTAAAAAAAATTAGAATTCCGCCGCCGCAACGAGTACACCTGATTACGGATGCTCCGGCTCGATATGATTTTGCTGCCGTTCAGCTATTTCCCGTCTACCGAAAATCCTCTCAATCAGCAGGGTCAGGGGAACGCCGAGCAATGCCCCGAGCGAATTGGCAGCAAAATCGACCCAGTCGGTACTCCGTGCAAAGAATTCGCCCTGCACCAGCTCAATGAATCCGGAAAATACGATACACGGAACCGCCACCCATATCCGATTCTGTCGGGAGGGACGCAACCATAAGGTCAGCCACACCACCTGCCCCAGATAAAATCCGAAATGGATCAACTTATCGTAATACGGGATCCGGGTCAACCACCCCATCGGAGGAAGATCCTTGCTCGGAGCAAGAGATCCATACAGAATTCCCGCTGTCCACACGAAAAAAAGGACCATGGCAATTACTGTGCGTCTCTCTTTTTTCATAATTTTGTTGCAATTATACAGATAGAGTCTTCGTTCGGCCTGCGCTGCAAAGCTACAAATAATCGCGACACAACCAAACGGTCTCTAAAGATTCCGATCTACACCCGTATGGCTGGCATTTATATCCATATACCCTTTTGCAAAAGCAAGTGTTACTACTGTGATTTTTACTCCTGCACATTGCTTGCCAAAAAACAGGAGCTTCTGACCGCCGTTGGAGACGAACTCGACCACCGGGCCGACTTTCTGCAAGGGGAAACGATCGAAACGATCTATATCGGAGGAGGTACACCGTCGCTATGCACGCCGTCTGAAATAGGAACTCTGTTGGAAAAAATTTTCCGACGTTACCCCCGCGTCTCCCTAAAAGAGATCACGGTCGAGGCCAATCCAGACGATCTCACCTTCGACTACCTGCGGGATCTCCGCGCCACAGGAGTCGACCGGCTGAGTATCGGCGTACAGTCCTTTATCGACCGCGATCTGCGCTGGATGCATCGCAGACACGACGCCACGTCAGCCATCCGGGCCATCGACAACGCCCACACCGCCGGCTTCGACAACCTGACGATCGATCTGATCTACGGCATTCCACAAATGAGTCTTGATGAATGGGCCTACAACCTGCGACAGGCATTCGAACTCGACATCACCCACTTGTCTGCCTACCATCTTACATTGGAAGAGGGCACAGTTTTCGGGCGCTGGCTCCGCTCCGGGAAGCTGCACGAAATCGACTCCGAATCGAGCCGTTCCGCATACCTGCTGCTGCACGACATGGCTACCGAGGCCGGATTCGAACACTACGAAATCTCCAACTTCGCCCGGCCGGGATTCCGTGCCCGCCACAACAGCAGCTACTGGGACGGCACCCACTACCTCGGAGTCGGTCCATCGGCCCACTCCTACGACGGAATACAACGGACCTGGAACAGAGCCGATCTTCGCCAATATCTGCTTCTCGAACCGCACAACCGACACTTTGACTCGGAAACACTCTCCGACCGCGACCTGTACAACGAATTCATAATGACCTCCCTGCGCCGCATCGAAGGAGTAGATGCCGAAATACTGGAGCACCGTTTCGGGGCACGAAAATTGCACTATTTCACCCAACACGCCCAAAAATTCATCGACGAAGGCTTGCTGATGCGTCAACAAAATATGTTTTATATTCCTGCTATTCACTACCTGATCTCAGACTCCATAATCTCCGATTTGTTCGATGTCATATAGAATTAAGGTCTAACCGACGGAGAAAAACCGTATATTTGCATCGAGCTACAAATACGAAATACAACAGACACTTAAAGACCGATAGAATATGTCAAAAAACGAAGAACTAAAAATGGTTCCGGACTATTTGTTCGAAGTCAGCTGGGAGGTGTGCAACAAGGTCGGCGGCATCCACACGGTGATTGCGACCAAAGTGCTGACACTGTCCCGTGAGCTGGGCGATCGGTACATTCTGATCGGCCCCGATGTTCATCGAGAAGACGTAAATCTCGAATTCGAGGAGGATCCCGAACTTCTGAAAGATTGGAAACAATCGCTCTTGGCCAACGACAACATCCGTGTGAAGATCGGACGCTGGAAGGTTAAGGGCAATCCCATAACGGTACTGGTCGATTTCAGCCAGTTCATCTCCAGCAAAGACGACATTCTAAAATATCTGTGGGAAAGCTACCGCGTCGACTCGATCAGCGGGCAGTGGGACTACATCGAACCCGTACTCTTCGGAACCGCTGCAGGAAAGGTAATCGAAAGCTACGTCAACTATTTCTGCTCGGCAGCCAACCGGATCGTAGCACATTTCCACGAATGGATGACAGCGAGCGGCGGCTTGTATCTGCTCAACCACTCTCCGTATGTTGCGACGGTCTTCACGACCCATGCAACGGTTATGGGTCGCTGCATCGCCGGTAACGGGTTGCCGCTCTACAGCGACATGACCCGTCTGAATGCCGACGAACAGGCCCGCCGGTTCAATGTTGTGGCCAAACATTCGTTGGAAAAGATCGCAGCCGGCAACATGGACTGCTTTGCAACGGTCAGCAACCTCACGGCACGTGAATGTCGCTACCTGCTCGGCAAGGAGGTCGACATCGTCACGCCGAACGGATTCGAAGACGACTTCGTCTGGGAACAACCCGAATTTGATCAAAAACGAGCCGAGGCCCGTCAGATGATGATCAAGGAAGCCTGTTTAGGCATTCATTACGATACCGAACCCATGATCGTCGGGACGAGCGGCCGATACGAGTTCAAGAACAAGGGACTGGATATCTTCATCGACTCGTTGCTGGCTCTGTCACAATCGTCCGACATCAAACGGCCCGTATTGGCCTATCTGACCGTACCCGCCGGCAACAAGGGTCCGAGAAAAGATCTTCAGGCTCACTTGGCCGATCCCAACAATCCGATCGACCCGAACGTACTGCGCAATACGACCCATTACCTCGAAAATCCGGACTGGGACCCGATCATCAACCGCATCAAGAATACGCGATTGGTCGATCCATCGTCACCGGTACAGGTCATCTTCGTTCCCTCGTACCTCAACCAAACCGACGGAATATTCAACAAGAGCTACTATGAACTGCTGTGTGGTGTGGACGTTACGGTATTCCCCTCGTATTATGAACCTTGGGGCTACACACCGCTGGAAAGCATCGCCTTCTCCGTACCGACGATCACCACAACGCTGACCGGATTCGGGCTGTGGGTCGACAGCAAGCTCAAGAAACATGAAGGCGTAGCGGTGATCTCCCGTAACGACACGAACGACGCTGAGGTCGTAGCCCACATCTCCGAGGTCCTGCAAAAGTACCTGACCATGCCCGCCGAGGAGTATGCGAACTACCGCTCTTCGGCCCACGACATCTCGAAGATCGCTCTTTGGGAGAATCTGATCGAATACTACTACGAGGCCTACCGGAAGGCCCACGATCGGGCAATCAGCCGAAACAACCGGGCAGCCTACGAAGGAGCCCACAACGAGACCACCAGCTTCGTCAAGCCACAGCCGACCAACTCGCCGTCATGGACACGGATTATGGTCAAACGTCAGCTTCCCGAGCAGCTTCACCCGCTCGAAGAGCTTTCGAAGAACCTGTGGTGGTGCTGGACGCTGGAGGCCTACGAGCTGTTCGAGTACATCGATCGCGAACTTTGGGTCAAATGCGAAAAGAATCCGATCGATTTTCTCGACAGATTGACCCACTCGCGTATCCTCGCACTGGAGAAAGACGAACTCTTCTTGGGAAAACTGGATGCGGTCTATACGCGGTTCAAGAACTACATGAAGGAGAAAAAACATGCTTCGGGACCCAGTATCGCCTACTTCAGCATGGAGTACGGTCTGCACAGTTCGCTGAAGATCTACTCGGGAGGATTGGGCATTCTGGCCGGCGACTACCTGAAAGAGGCCAGCGACAAAAACGTTCCGATGGTTGCCGTGGGTCTGCTCTACCGCTATGGCTACTTCACCCAAAAGCTGTCGAATTCGGGAGCGCAGGAAGCCAGCTACGAGGCACAAAACTTCTCGAAACTGCCTATCTCTCCAGTACTTGATGATAACGGAAACTGGATGGACATTCAGGTCGCCCTGCCGGGACGTATCGTTACGGCCCGCATCTGGCGGTGCGATGTCGGACGAACCGAACTCTACCTGCTGGATACGGATCACGAACTGAATCAGGACGAAGACCGTTCAATCACCTACCACCTCTACGGAGGCGACTGGGAGAACCGACTGAAACAGGAGATGCTGTTAGGTATCGGCGGTATCCGTGCTCTGAAAGCGCTGAACATCAGACAGGATATCTACCACTGCAACGAGGGTCACGCCGCATTCATCGGCATCGAAAGAATCCGCAACCTGATCCACAACTACAAACTCTCCTTCGACGATGCCATCGAAGTGGTGCGCTCATCGTCGCTCTTCACGACACACACGCCCGTTCCTGCCGGACACGATGCCTTCCCGGAATCGATGATCCGTCAGTACATGTCCCACTATCCGGACCGTTTGGGCATCACGTGGGAGCAGTTCATCAGTCTGGGACGTGCCTGTCCGGGCGATTCGAACGAAAAGTTCTCGATGAGTTTTCTGGCCTGCAACCTCTCTCAGGAGGTCAACGGCGTCAGCTGGTTGCACGGCGAGGTCAGCAAGGATATCTTCAAAAACATGTGGCCCGGTTACTTCAAAGACGAACTCCACATCGGCTATGTGACCAACGGAGTCCACTTCCCCACGTGGTGTGCAGCCAACCTGCGCCGACTCTATGCGAAATACTTCAGCGAAGGATTCACGCAGAAAGAGTACGACATTGAGGCATGGCAAAAGGTTCGCCAGATCAGCAACCGCGAGTTGTGGGATGCACGTTTGGTACTGAAAAACAAACTGATCAACCACATCAAACAACGCGTAAGCGATCCGAAGCAGTTCCGTTTCGACTCTCCGCGCCAGATGATCCGCATCAAAGAGTCGCTGAATCCGGATGTACTGACGATCGGCTTTGCCCGCCGTTTCGCCACCTACAAACGGGCAAACCTGCTCTTTACAAACCTCGACCGACTGGATAAAATCGTCAACAACCCGCAATGTCCGGTACAGTTCATCTTCGCCGGAAAGGCTCACCCGAACGACAAACCGGGTCAGGATCTGATCAAACACGTCGTCGAAGTGGCCGCCATGCCGCAGTTCGTCGGCAAGATCATCTTCTTGCAGAACTACGATATGGAGCTCGCCCGACGCATGGTACAGGGCGTAGACGTATGGCTCAACACCCCGACCCGTCCGTTGGAGGCTTCGGGAACGAGTGGAGAGAAGGCGGTCATGAACGGTGTGATGCACTTCAGCGTCCTGGACGGCTGGTGGGTCGAAGGTTACAAAGAGGGCGGCGGATGGATGCTGCCGATGGAGCGTACGTTCGAGGACCAGAATTTCCAGAACGAGATGGATGCCGAAATGATCTACAACACCATCGAGGAGCAGATCGTTCCGAAGTACTACAAACGGGACGAAGAGAACATCCCGAACGAATGGGTGGAATCGATCAAGACCTGCATCGCAGACATCGCCTCGCACTTCACGACCAACCGAATGCTGAACGACTATCAGGAACGGTTCTATTCGAAACTGCATGAGCGGAACCTCAAGCTCAGAGCCGACGACTTCAAACTGACGCACGAGATTGTCGCATGGAAAAGACGGGTCAGCGAGCATTGGGACAAGGTACATGTAGTCAACGTCAAGCAGGCCGATACCGGAAAGGGTTCCATACTGATGGGACACAGCTACAACGTTGAGGTCACTGTCGATATTGACGGATTGTCTCCGGAGGATATCGGCGTCGAAATGATCCTCTCCGATCAGATCACCGAAGGCAACGTACACGTAATTGCCAAGGTCGAGCTGAAGTACATACGCAAAGAGAACTCCATCGCCTATTTTTCAGGGAAGACCACACCGGAAGCGACCGGTTCGTTCGATATGGCGATCCGGGTATTCCCGAAAAACTCGAACCTGCCGCACCGTATGGATTTTGCCTTGGTCAAATGGGCATAATCGGTTAGGTCGATCGTTCGAATAACCCCTTTACGAAGGACGCTTCTCCACACAAAAGAGGCGTCTTTTTGCTATAAAAAACCCCCGCCACGAACGGGACAAAAATTAACGTTTTTTTATTTTGAAATGATATAATTTTTCGATAGATTTACACGTACGATTAGAAAATCTCTTCAAGTATGGCTGTTTTACATTTTGACAAAAACGAATTAGGTAATCTGGAGTATTCACTTCAACGTGAAATGCTCAGTACCAACCGTGCCGGCGGCTATATGAGCACCACGATCGTGTGCTGCAATACGCGGAAATACCACGGTCTGATGGTGTGCCCCAAAAACGAAGACGACGAAAACAACTACGTGCTGCTCTCATCGGTCGACGAAACCATTGTCCAACACGAACAGTCCTTCAATCTGGCAATCCACCGTTTTCCCGGCGTATACGAACCTCGCGGACATAAATACATTACGGACTTTACCTACACCCCCTGCCCGGCCATCACCTATCGGGTCGGAGGCGTCATCCTGAAAAAAGAGCTGCTCTGGATCCACTCCAGAACCCAGCTACTGATTCGATACACGCTACTGAATGCCCGTTCGCACACCCTGTTGCGTCTGAGGCCATTCCTTGCCTTCCGTGACCGGCACGCCCTGAGCAAGGCCAACTTCTATGCCGACGGACACAGCTACCCGATTGCCAACGGAGTCAAGAACCGGCTCTACGAAGGATTCCCGTGGCTGCACCTCCAGACCAATGTGCCTTCGGAGTTCATTGCCGCTCCCGACTGGTACTACTCGTTCGAATACGCAGAGGAGATCGATCGGGGATATCCCGGCCACGAAGATCTCTTGACAACAGGCTACTTCGAGATGGAGATCAAAAAGGGACAAAGCATCATCTCCTCTGGATCGACCGAAGAGATCGATCCGAAAGAGCTGGATCAGGTATTCGAAGAGGAGCTGGCACGCCGGTCGAAAAAGATCGACTTTCTCTCCTGCCTCCGCCACTCGGCACGGCAATTCATCGTTCGACACGGCGACAAAACCGAAGTCGTAGCGGGTTATCCGTGGTTCGGTCGGTGGGGACGCGATACCTTCATTGCGCTGCCGGGCATCACCTTAACGCAAGGAGACAAGGAGTCGTGCCGCGATGTGCTCGATACAATGGTTCGCGAGATGAAAGACGGTATGTTTCCCAACATGGGCAATGCCTACAACTCGGTAGATGCCCCGCTGTGGTTCTTCTGGACCCTGCAAAACTTCGAAAAGGCCGCAGGCGGAGCGAAAAAGATATGGCACATGTATGGGAATGCGATGAAAGATATCCTGAACTCCTACATGAAAGGCGGCGACTACGTGCAGGTTAGGGAGAACGGTCTGGTTTGGGCCGCACACCCGAATTACGCCATGACGTGGATGGATGCCGTTGTCGACGGTCATCCGGTAACTGGGCGTGAAGGCTATCAGGTCGAGATCAATGCTCTGTGGTATAATGCCGTGTGCTACACGATCGAGTTGGCCCGGAAAAACGGAGAGAAAGATTTCGTAGCAAAATGGAAGTCGTTCCCCGAACGGATCAAAGAGTCGTTCCTACGCCTGTTCTGGTACGAGAAAGAGGAGTTCCTCGCCGACTATGTCAACGACGGAGGTCAAAATACGGATATCCGACCCAATCAGATCATCGCTTGTGCCATGCCCTACGGCATGCTCAGCGACATACAGAAACAGAAGGTGATCGATAAGGTCCGCCGCCATCTGCTGACCCCGCACGGGCTGCGAACACTCTCTCCGCGTAATCCGATGTACCACGGTCACTACACCGGAGACCAACCCTCCCGCGACCGGGCCTATCACCAAGGAACTGCATGGCCGTGGCTACTGGAACACTACGTCAAGGCCAATTTCGACCTCTACGGCAAGGATTTTATCAACGAAGCCACCGAGATCCTGCAGAACTTCGAAGAAGACATCAGCGTAATCGGAATCGCGTCGATCAACGAAATTTATGACGGAGATCCACCACACAATCCTCGTGGTGCGATCTCGCAGGCATGGAGTGTCGGAGCAATTTTGCGTATCGATCAGATGATCAAAGCGTACTCCAAATTGAAATAGATATTTATTGTATAACATATAAAAAACACGAAGGCACATGAAGGTATTGATGTTCGGATGGGAATTTCCCCCCCACATTGCAGGAGGTCTCGGCACGGCATGTTACGGACTGACACGCGGACTCGCCAAACAGGGTACGGAGGTCATTTTCGTCGTACCGAAAGCCTATGGTGATGAAGATAAACGTTTCGTGCACGTTGTCAATGCGAGCGACATCGAAATTCCGGCAGGGGAAGTCATCGATGCCGAGATGCGGGACAAGTTGACCTTTATCCATATAGACTCCAATCTGATTCCGTACGTATCCCCCGAGGAGTTCGACGAACAGGCACAGGAGATTCACTCGCAAGAGACCAGATACACGGTACGCGACGCATGGAAGGAGCGTTATGCCTTTTCCGGAAAGTACGGACCGAACCTGATGGAGGAGGTCGCTCGTTTTGCCATGGTTGCAGGACAGATTGCCCGCGATATGGCGGGGCAGTTCGATGTCATCCACGCACACGACTGGCTGACCTACTACGCAGGCATAGCGGCCAAACGAATCTCCGGGAAACCGTTAGTGGTACACATGCACGCGACAGAATTCGACCGGAGCGGCGAACACATCAATCAGGAGGTCTACAACATCGAACGGGCCGGCATGGAGGCCGCAGACCGCGTGATCGCCGTGAGCAACCTGACGCGCAACATCGTGATCGAGAAATACGGGATTCCGGCGGACAAAGTCGTGACCGTGCACAATGCGGTGCGTTTCGACAAGCGGGATTCCGGGGAGAGCGAACGGAACGTGGAGGATAAGATTGTGACGTTTCTCGGGAGGATCACCTACCAGAAAGGTCCCGACTATTTCGTCGAGGCGGCGGCCAAAGTGCTCAAACGGTTGCCGAACGTCCGTTTCGTCATGGCGGGCAGCGGCGATATGTTGGTCCATGTGATCCGGCGCGTCGCCAAGCTGGGGATTGCCGACCGGTTCCATTTTACCGGGTTTCTGCGCGGGGACGAAGTGCAAAAGATGTTCGGTATGAGCGATGTGTATGTGATGCCGTCGGTGTCGGAACCGTTCGGAATTTCGCCGCTGGAAGCGATGAAGTCGAACGTCCCGGTGATCATTTCGAAACAGTCGGGAGTGGCCGAAGTGCTCGACTACGCGATCAAGGTCGATTATTGGGATGTGGACGCGATGGCGGACGCGATTTACGGCCTGTTGAAATATCCGTCGCTGGCGGCGATGTCGGCCGAAAAGGGGAAAAGCGAAGTGATTAATCTGAAATGGGACAACGCGGCCGGCGAAGTGCTCGATGTTTACCGCAGTTTGGTCGGATAAGGGACGGACTATAAAATACGAGGTTATGAAAACAATCTGCATCTATTTTCAGGTACATCAGCCGATGAGACTGAAAAAGTACCGTTTTTTCAATATGGGTAAGGACCACGAGTACCTGGACGATTACGCCAATCGTGCGATCATGCAGAAAGTGGCGCGGGAATGCTACCTGCCGATGAACGAGCTGTTAGCCGGACTGATCCGCAAAAACGGCAAAAAGTTCAAAGTCAGTTTTTCGATTTCCGGGATCGCGGTCGAACAGTTCAGGATGTATGCGCCCGAAGTGCTGGACAGCTTCCAGGCGTTGGCGCGTACGGGCTGCGTCGAGTTCTTGGCCGAAACGTATTCGCATTCGCTGGCGGCGCTGGCCGACCGGGACGAATTCGTGGCTCAGGTGAAGCAGCACTGTGCGTTGATGGAGAAGGAATTCGGCGTAAAGCCCACGGCTTTTCGCAATACCGAACTGATCTATTCGGATCATATCGGCGAAGTGGTCGCTTCGATGGGGTTCCGCACGATGTTGGCCGAAGGCGCCAAGCACGTTCTGGGATGGAAAAGTCCGAATTACGTCTATGCCAATGCGATCGACCAGAAGCTGCACCTGCTGCTGCGGAATTTCAAGCTGAGCGACGATATCGCGTTCCGTTTTTCCGACCGGGGATGGTCGCAGTGGCCGCTGACGGCCGAGAAATACGTGAGCTGGCTGAACAATCCGGAACTTCCGGGCGAGGTGATCAACCTGTTTATGGACTACGAGACGTTCGGGGAGCATCAGAAGGCCGACAGCGGGATCTTTGAATTCATGAAACACCTGCCGAATGCGGCGCTGGCGACCGGGTCGCTGAAGTTCGCCACGCCGACCGAGGTATCCAAAAAGTTCCAGCCGGTGGCTATCTTGCACGCTCCCTACCCGATTTCGTGGGCCGACGAGGAGCGGGACATCACGGCCTGGCTCGGCAACGAACTCCAGAACGAAGCGTTCAAAAAACTTTATGCGTTGAAAGATAAGATCCGGGCGATCAATCATCCCGATTTTTACCATGCGTGGAATTTCATGCAAGTGTCGGATCATTTTTATTACATGGCGACGAAATGGTTCTCGGACGGCGACGTTCACAGCTATTTCAACCCGTACGAGTCGCCTTACGAAGCGTTCATCAATTACATGAACGTGCTGAGCGATTTCGAGATCGAGGTCGACCGGAAATATAAGGAAACGATGCAGGAATCGGTTCCCGCCTGACGGGCGGGAACGCTGTTCTGCAAAGCGGGCCGGGTTTCGAAACCCGGCCCGCTTTGTTTCGGAGATACTATAAATGCCGGGAAAATCGTTTTATATTGTGAGAAAATTAATCTATTTTTGTAACTTTAAAAAAGTCACGGGTTTCGTGCTTCGGCCCGGCCGTGACGACCGTATTGATAATACGAGAAGAAACTGTATGAAAAAGATTCTTTCGGTCATTACCCTGACCGTGTTGATCGCATCTTGCGGACAGGATCGCAAAGCGCGTGTCCAGGGCTCTTTCCCGGACTGTCTCACGATACCGTGTTGCTGGAAATGGTTACGACGCAGGGACGCCGGATCGTGGATTCGACCGTTATCGACCAAGGGGGCGATTTCCGTTTTCGGGTGAAGCTGCCCGAGAAAGGCCCCGTATTTTACAACCTGCTTTGCGACGGCAGTGCGATTCCGCTGATCGTGACGCCCGGAGACCGGATCGAGGTCAACTCGCTGTGCGACCTGGCCCGGAACTACACGGTCGAAGGCTCCGAGGAGGCGCAGTTGCTCAAGCAGTTCAATACGCAGTACGGCAACGGCGTCGCGACGCTCGATTCGCTGTCGAAGATTTACCGGAATACGCCCGTGGTGGCGGATACCGAAAAGCGGCGGAAAAACCTGCTGGATCAGTACCTGGCGGAGTATTACCGGATCAAGCGCGAGCACATCGCTTTCATTATGGCCCATCCTTCGTCGATGGCTGCCGTTTATGCGCTGTACCAACGGTTGCCGGACGACCCGTGGCTGTTCAATGAAAAAACCGATCTGATCTATTACCGGATCGTCGCGGATTCGTCGTCGGTGCGCTATCCCGATGCTTCGCGCGTGAAGGTGCTTCAAAAAGAGATCGAAGAGCGGAAAAAGGTGCTCGAACTGGCCGACCGGATACAGAACCAGTCGGGGAACGCGCTGAATTATCCGGAAATCGACTTGCAGGATGTGTACGGCAAGGATCAGAAGTTGTCTTCGCTGGACGGAAAAACAATCCTCGTCAGTTTCTGGTCGACCCGAGATTCCCGCTATCCGGTGCAAAACGCCGAAATGAGGGAGCTGTATAAAACTTATAAAGACCGAGGACTGGCCATCTATCAGGTATCGCTGGACGACGAGAAAGCCGACTGGGTGACGGTGGTGCAGGATCAGAAGCTCCCGTGGATCAACGTGTTCGATCCGCGCGGCGCGGCCATGAGCTATAACGTCCAGGCCGTGCCGTCGAACGTGCTGATCAGTTCCGACGGTGCGATCGTGGCTCGTAACCTTTTCGGGGATCAACTGAAAAATAAAGTCGCCGAACTGGTCAGGTAATGTACTATTTCGCATCGGATATCCATTTGGGCCTCAAGGTGGGGCAGACGCACGCCACGCGCGAGCGGTTGTTCGTCCGCTGGCTCGACGAAGTGTCTGCGGATGCCGAGGCGATTTTTCTGGTGGGCGATGTTTTCGATTTCTGGTACGAGTATCGGCGCGTCGTGCCGAAAGGGTTCACGCGGCTGCTGGGAAAACTGTCGGAACTGACCGACCGAGGGGTCGCCGTCCATTTTTTTCCCGGTAACCACGACCTCTGGGCGTTCGACTACTTGCAGACCGAGTGCGGGGTGGTACTGCACCGAGCCGATTACGAAATTCTCGCGTTGGCCGGGAAACGGGTTTTCATCGGACACGGCGATGTGTTCGGCAAGCGGGGGCGCGGGGGACGGCTGCTGAGCCGGGTGTTTCGCAGCCGGGCGATCCAGTGGGTTTTCTCGACATTCGTCCATCCGAATGCGGCGATGCGTTTCGGCCACTGGTGGAGCGGTTCGAACCGTAAGGCGAAACCGATCCGGCATGCGTTCCGCGGCGCAGAAGAGCCGATCGTGCGTTTCGCCTCCGATTTCCTGAAAGAACATCCGGGGATCGACCTGTTCGTTTGCGGGCATATTCATTGCGCGGAGATCGTTCCGCTCGCGGGCGGCAGCCGGATCGCATTCCTCGGCGAGTGGATCGACCGCCCCACTTACGGCAAACTGGATCAAAACGGATTTACGCTGAACAGCTATCCGACAACATCATAACGACATGCAACAATATCTCGACCTGCTCCGCCATATCAAGACCTGCGGCACCGTGAAAGGCGACCGCACGGGTACCGGTACGATCAGCACGTTCGGCTATCAGATGCGTTTCGACCTCGGAGCGGGGTTTCCGGCGCTGACGACCAAAAAGCTGCACTTGCGTTCGATTATTCATGAGCTGCTGTGGTTCCTGCGCGGCGATACCAACATCCGCTATCTGCACGACAACAACGTGACGATTTGGGACGAATGGGCCGATGCCAACGGCGACCTCGGACCTATTTACGGATACCAGTGGCGCAGTTGGCCCGCGCCGGACGGCAGCCATATCGACCAGATCGCGCAGGTGGTCGACCAGATCCGCAGCAATCCGGACTCGCGCCGGCTGATCGTCAGCGCGTGGAACGTGGCCGAGATCGATAGGATGGCGCTGCCGCCGTGCCATGCGCTGTTCCAGTTCTACGTGGCGGACGGCAAACTCTCCTGTCAGCTTTACCAGCGCAGCGCGGACGTTTTTCTCGGCGTGCCGTTCAATATCGCTTCGTATGCGCTGTTGACGATGATGATCGCGCAGGCGACCGGCCTGCGGCCCGGCGAGTTCGTGCATACGCTCGGCGATGCGCACATCTACCTGAATCATACCGAACAGGTCGACCTGCAACTGGCGCGCACGCCGCGACCGTTGCCGGTGATGAAGATCAACCCCGACGTCAAATCGGTCTTCGACTTCCGCTACGAGGATTTTTCGCTCGAAGGCTACGATCCCTGGCCGTCTATTAAAGCGCCGATCGCCGTATGATCTCGATTATCGTGGCCGTAGCGCGCAACGGGGTGATCGGGGATCGCAACCGGCTGATCTGGCATATTTCGGAAGATTTACGCCGGTTCAAGGCGATTACTACCGGGCATCCGGTGATTATGGGACGCAAGACTTTCGAATCGCTCGGGCGTCCGCTGCCGAACCGGATCAACGTCGTGGTGACCCGGCAGACCGGTTACCGCGCCGAAGGGTGCGTCGTCGCCGGTTCGTTGGAGGATGCGATCCGGCGTTTCGATCCGTCCGAAGAGATTTTCGTGATCGGCGGCGCGCAGATTTATGCCCAGGCGTTGCCGCTGGCCGACCGCTTTTACCTGACGCGGGTGGAGGCCGATTACGAAGGCGATACCCTTTTCCCGGCGTGGAATCCGGCCGATTGGACGCCGGTACGCGAGGAACGTCGCGAACGCGGCGAAAAGTTCGAACATCCTTTCGTTTTTTTGGATTACGTCCGCCGTTAGGTTTCCGGCATTCAGGATGCCGGTTCGGACGGAGTATTGGAATCCGGGACTTCCGTGTCCGGATTTTTTTTGCTGTGCGAAATGATCATCAGCTTGTCGTTCAGATAAAGCTTGCTGCGGCCGTTCGGAATAAAGAAGGTGTCGTCGCGCTTGACGGTCACGACCAGTTCGTCTTCCGGCAGCGGCAGGTCCATCAGCCGGTCGCCTTTGACCAGCATGTCGGCGGTCACGTCGATTTCGGACAGGGTGGATTTGATCTCCGCCGGCAATTCTTCGAAGTTGAATTTCCGGCTTTTGGGAGCCGTGTCGTCCGTCAGTTTCAGTTTTTTAGCCATGAAGTTCACCGTCGTGCCCTGTACGACCAGCGAGACGATCGTGATGAAGAATACGATGTTGAAGATCAGCGATGCGTTTTCGATACCCGCCGTGAGCGGATAAGTGGCGAAAATGATCGGTACGGCGCCGCGCAGACCGACCCACGACACGTAGGATTTGGCGCGGGTACTCATTTTGCGGAACGGAAGCAGGCATAAGAATACGGTCGCCGGGCGGGCCAGGAAGATCATTACGACCGAGATCAGCAGCCCGATCGCCATTACCGGGATCAGTTCTTTCGGATTGACGAGCAGTCCGAGCGTGAGGAACATGACCAACTGCGACAGCCAGGCGATGACGTCGAAAAAGGTCGCTGTGCTGCGATGATGCGGCATTTTGTTGTTGCCGACGACCAGCCCGGCGATGTAAACGGCCAAATAGCCGTTGCCCTGAATCAGATTCGTGAACGAAAAGATAAAGAAGACGCAGGCCAGCAGCAACACGGGGTAAAAGGAGCGGTTGTCGATGTTCAGCCGGTTGATCAGCAGCAACGAGACGCGTCCGAGCACGTATCCGGCGACGGCCCCGATCGAGATCTGCAACAGCAGGATCGAAACCGACTCGCCGAAACTCATTTCGCCGACCTGGATGATCTGGATGAACAGGATCGTCAGGATGTTGGCCATCGGGTCGTTGCTGCCGCTTTCGAATTCCAGCAGCGGACGCATGTTCTCTTTGAGTTTCAGTCCTTTCGATCGCAATATCGAGAATACCGAGGCCGAATCGGTCGACGACATTACGGCGGCCAGCAGCAGCGATTCGTAAAGCGTCAGCGAAAAACTTGGGAAAAGGTAATCCGTAATCAGGTAGATGGCTCCTCCGGTGATGGCGGTGGTCAGCATGACGCCCAACGTAGCGAGGATGATTCCCTGTCCGAGAACCGGGCGGATCTCTTTGAACTTGGTGTCCATGCCCCCGGAAAACAGAATGACGCTCAGTGCGATCATTCCGATGAACTGGGCGATCGTCGGGCTGTTGAACTGGATGCCTACGCCGTCGCTGCCGAATGCCATCCCCACGCCGAGAAAAAGTAGCAACATCGGCACGCCGAACTTGTAACCGGCTTTTCCCGCGACAATACTCACAAACAATAAAACCGCTCCCACCAACAGGATATTCCCGGCATCCAGCACCATCTTTCTCGAAAGTTAGAATAATTACAGAAAACGTCTCATCTGCTCAAAGATACGAATTTTTGTCGTGCATCGCAAGATTTATGCCTTAAGAAAGTCTTTTCGGAACAAAATAAAGATTTATCGGGGAGCGGTTTCGGGAATGAAAAAACGTCGCGTTCGGGCGCAAAAGCAGGAAGTTTGGGAGGAGATTTGCCGCCGGTCGGCGCGGTTTCGGCAGACGGGGCGAAAGTAGTGTGGAACGGATTTTGAAATAGATTCGGTTGTAGTATTTATAGAATTCGAAAACCTTATTAAATAGCAAAGAGTATGAAAAAATTAATTTACGTTTTGATTGCCGTTTTTGCACTGACCTCTTGTCGGGAGGATCCGGATCTGGGAGATCTGAGCAGTGATTTTCTGGTGTTTACCAATTACGACGGCAAGGCGGATTTCAACCGTTTCACCCGTTATTATATGCCCGACAGTGTGATGGTGATCGGCGATACGAAAGATCCGGAATACTGGACGGGCAGCAAGGCCGCCGATATCCTGAAAGCCTATGAGGATAACATGCAGGCCTGCGGTTATGTCCGTACGGACGATAAATCGGAAGCCGACGTCGGTTTGCAGATCAGCTACGTGCAGAGCGTCGCCTATTTCGTGGATTACCGCAATCCTTATTGGTGGAACGAATATCCCGGTTATTGGCTTCCCGGCTACTGGGGCGATTGGGGATACTGGTATTACCCTTATCCGGTCGTGTACAGTTACAGCGTCGGTTCGCTGCTGACCGAGATGGTCGACCTGAGTACGTCGCCCAGCGCCGACCGAAAACTGACCGTCGTCTGGAACAGCTTCCTGAGCGGATTGCTGAGCGGATCGGACGCGTTCAACATGGAACTGACCGTAAGGGCTATCAATCAGTCGTTCGTGCAGTCCCCCTATCTGGTCAGAAGTGCCGCAGTCGGGGAATAAGTTCCGTTTCAACCCATGTAGAATTTAAAAACAGCAGAATATCATGAAAAACATAAAAAGCAAATTAACGGGATGGGCAGCGGTTGCCGTTGCGGCGTTGTTGCTGCCGTCCGTCGGTCGTGCTCAGGGCAACGACAACATCTATCTGAATATCGACTGGCAGTACAACGTGCCGCTCGGAGCCAGCTTCGCCGATAAATCGAGCGGCTGGGGAATGAACTTCGAGGGCGGTTATTATTTCCCGAATAATTTCGGCGTGGGTGCGTTCATCGCTTACCATACCAACAACGAGTACATTCCGAGGCAGACTTTTCCGGTCGGCGAGACTTCGACGGTGACTACCGACCAGCAGCATTCGGTCTTCCAGTTGCCGTTCGGCGTTACGGGCCGCTATCGCTTTACGCAGGGGCGCGTGCTGGAACCCTACGTGGCGGTGAAGGTGGGGGCCAACTATGCCCGGGTCTCTTCCTATTTTTACGTGCTCGAGGCCTATGAGAAGACTTGGGGATTCTTTGTTTCCCCGGAGTTGGGCCTGAACGTCTGCCCGTTCAACCAGAACCGGATCGGAGTCCATGTGGCCGCGTATTACAGTTATGCGACCAACAAGTGCACGACGCTCAATTTCAAAATGGACCAACTGAGTAATTTCGGTCTCCGGGTGGGTTTGTCATTCTGACACTTACCGCATATTCTTCACGAAAAATTCCCGGAGATTTATGTGTCGGAGATTTGTGGGATTAGGGATGCTTTTTTTGTGCTTCTGTATGGAGTTACTTATTGGGAGAAATGTTTATGCATCACAGCTGCAATCAGGTATAAACGATAAAACTGCACTGACTTCAAGTGTTGTCTGGCAGTTTGCAGATCAGTACGACTACGGCGAAATTGATGAGACATTAAAAGAACTCTTTCCCAAGGAAAGGCTGGATTTTAAAG
>ERZ827496.2573-NODE-2573-length-17705-cov-3.702153_pt1 | contig 17705 bp, 16 predicted proteins | sample MGYA00519769_ERZ827496 | MGnify/ENA primary metagenome ERZ827496 (study PRJEB31778, sample SAMEA3449327) | human gut metagenome | biome: human gut; feature: human-associated habitat; material: faeces | place: United Kingdom | collected 2010/2012 ...
GTGCCGACAATACTTGTCTGGAGACGGACCGGGAAGATAGGTCAATGCCAACACAAGGGATTCGCTCAGGCGAATCCCTTGCTTAATGCCTCCTTAGCTCAACGGTAGAGCATCCGGCTGTTAACCGGAGGGTTGTAGGTTCGAATCCTACAGGAGGCGCCAGAGATATTGCCGTCACCAACCGTGGCGGCATTCTTTGAATATGGGCCTTTAGCTCAGTTGGTTAGAGCAACCGGCTCATAACCGGTCGGTCCCGGGTTCAAGTCCCTGAAGGCCCACCATTTTTTGTTCATATAGGGGAATAGCTCAGTTGGTAGAGCGACGGTCTCCAAAACCGTAGGCCGAGGGTTCGAAGCCTTCTTCCCCTGCCAAAAACGTGAGGTTCACTAGGATTTTTCTAATTCTAGTGAACCTCTTTTTCTATTTTGCGGCAACCTTTCCCCCTCTAGGTCTATGAATTCTTGGTTAGGTCTATGAATCTCTAACTTTAGAACCGTAAGGAGGAACCCCAGATGCGTATAACACTAACCGAGACCGCCGCCGCCAAGACCCTGCCGCAATTAATCAATGAGTTTATTAATCGTAAAAAGGCGGATGGATTACGAGACAGAACCCTAAGGGATTACTACAGAGAACTATCTAAATTCGCCGCCACTACCCCCAGCCTAGACGAAAACGACCTTCGCCACGCTGTAGTGAACTATTTCGCCGCCATTCCTGATACTTCTGCCGCCATTTACAATAAGCCTTATAGTTGCCTAAAATCCTTCTTCAACTGGTGCGTGGATAATGAGTATCTTACCTTTAATCCCATAGTAAAAGAAAAGCTAAAGAAACGTGGGGACGATAGCGACATAAACGCTGCTAGTATAGATGACGTGAAACGCCTCTTAAAGGCCTGTAATCGTTCTTCGTTCACTGGGTTGAGAAATTACACTATGATACTTCTAATGGTTGATACAGGCATTAGAACGAGTGAAATAACACGTCTGACGCCAAATGACTATGCAGAACCTATCCAGTTGAATTTAGAAAAGAAAAATGATACAATATAGAAATAGATTAATAAAGTTCGTTCGCCAAAGGCAGCGATAAGCCCAGATGTTCAGGAAGCAATTGATAAAGTCCATGAGTTGCAGCGGAGTAATTAGCGATTGCGTTTTTATAAAAGAACTCCACGACATTAGAAACACGCCGATGAACTTACTGGCCTTATAGGTGATGCTGCTTGGGATAAATATGAAGCAATGGCAGATGCCTTTATTAAGAAAGAAATAGATATGGTTGATGTCGTTGGTCTTGTAAGCACTAAAGGCAACCTGATTAAGTTTCAGCATTCTACAGGTTTATTTGCAATATTCAGTGATAAAGGAACAATATCTACATTGTTTATTCCTCAAAAAGAAATATGCGGAATGGAACCAGAAGAATACTGGTTAGACCAAATTAGAAAATTCACGAGGTAAAATAATGAATTATCCAGCCATTAGACAATGCCCAGTGTGCGGCAAGTATAGATTTGAGGTAGAGTTTGAAGAATGTCCTATTTGCAGTTGGATGAACGATGTTACGCAAGAAGAAAATCCCGACGCAAAAGGGCTAGCAAACATTATGTCTTTAAACGAATGCCGCAAGGCGTATGCGGAAGGTAAAGAATTTTACTAAGGCCGCAATTAAATAATTATAAGCAAGGAGAGTCTAACAGCGATTTGTTAGACTCTCTTTCTATATTGTCGTTTTGGCGGGGGTTAGACACTAAACAACAACTGACTCTTTGGGGCGGCGGCAATCGGCGGCCGCAACAACTATTAAATGGAGGTTTTTATTATGGCAGAAGATATGAATAACAATAACAATAATGAAAACGGTGCTGAAAATAATCAGCAGCAAGAGAATACACCCAAAACCTATACTGAGGAAGAGGTCTTAGCACTTATCCAGTCCGAAGCGGACAAGCGAGTGAGTCAAGCACTCAAGACTCAGCAAAAGAAATATGAAAAACAATTATCCCTTAGTAAGCTTGATTGACAACAAAAATGAAAATGCATATACTTGTTCATAGAACATAGAAAAATCAACGATTTCAATAGGCCTAATAGAAAAAGGTTAGATTCCCTCTCCAAAACCGTAGGCCGAGGGTTCGAAGCCTTCTTCCCCTGCCAAAGCGCCGCAGACATCTGTCTGCGGCGCTTTTGACATTTGCAGCCGTCATCCTGATCCGCTTCGCCTATGCCTGCATGATTTATTACTGGGCTGGCATGCGGGCCTTTCTATCACGAAATTTGCGGATCTGACCTGCTGAAGTCCGGCGCATCTGTCTTTGCTTAGCTTTCGGCGCTCTGCACAGCTGCACCGGTGAATTGCTTCTGTCCATTCACCGTGTCCATGCTTCCGCGGATGCAGAGATTACTTGCATTGCATACCAATCGTGTATATTTTTGGGTGATTGCATCTCCGCGACGTTCACATCGCCGTCAAATGGTGGTTATTTAGTCATTACTTTGTATATTTTTTAGATTGACCGGAGCTTTAAAAAGTTGTAGTATGGATACATCTAGATGATAGATGTCATTTTAGAATCCACGTTTAAGGAGGAACACACATGACAAACAAACCCATTGCGATCATTGGTGCCGGTAACGGCGGACAGACCACGGCTGCCTGGCTTGCCAATCAGGGTTATAAGACCCGAATCTTTGATGTGATGGAGGATACCGTTGCAAAACTCAATGAGCTGGGCGGCGTGAATATTTATGGCAATACTGATTACCCCGGCTTCGGCAAGATAGAGTTTGCGACTACCGATATGGAGAAGGCGATTGAGGGCTGTGAGCTCATCCTTCTGATTCTCCCGGAGAACTATCACGATTCCATCGCTGTAAAGATGGCTCCTTATCTCAAGGACGGTCAGATCGTCGTGCTCAATCCGGCTTCCGGCCTGGGCGCGATCTCCTTCAAAAAGACGCTCACCGATGCCGGCTGCACGGCTGACGTGACGCTGGCCGTGACCTGCACACTGCTGTTTGCCGCGCGCATTAAAGAGACGGGCGATGTTCTTGTCACCGGCCAGAAGACGGAGCTGAGCATTGTTGCGTTCCCCGGCAACCGCAAGCAGATCGTTGAGGACGCGATGTATCCCGTGTTCAGCCAGCATATCTTTGCCAACAACATCATTGATACGGCCATGGAAAACCTCAACCTGGCGTTCCATCCGGGCCCGACGCTGTTGTACACGTCTCTCATTGAGCGCGGCATCACTTTCGATTACTACAACTCGATGACGCCGAGCCAGATCAAGCTCATCAAGGCCATCGATAAGGAGCGCATGGAGCTGTGCAGCATTTACCATGTGGACACGCCGAATGTCGAGGACAGCTTCGCACGTATGTACAGCTATGAGGGCGATCTCTACGATATGCTGCACAATGCTGAATGCTACAAGGGCATCAAGGGACCGAAATCTCTGAAGGTGCGCTATCTGCTTGAGGACATTCCGTACAACCTGCGTTCTCTGCAGGCTTTGGGCCAGATCGCCAAGATCAAGACGCCGGTCATCGACGCAGTTTGCACGCTTGGTGAGGCGCTTGTCGGCGGCGACATGGACGAGGGCTATACGCTCAAGACGCTGGGCCTGAGCGAAGATATGACGGTCGACGAGTTCCTGAAGCTCGTCAATGGCTGATACGGAATTCATCTTTCATCAGGAGGTATAAGAGCATGACAAACAAACCTATTGCCATTATCGGCGCCGGCAACGGCGGCCAGACGACGGCTGCATGGCTGTCCAATCAGGGCTATCAGACCCGAATTTTCGACGTGATGGAAGACACGGTCGCAAAGCTCAATGAGCTCGGCGGTGTCAACATCTACGGCAACACCGACTTTCCCGGTTTCGGCAAGATCCAGTTTGCGACGACGGATATCGCCAAGGCCATTGACGGCTGCGAAGTGATTTTTATCATTCTGCCGGAGATTTACCACGTCTCCATCGCGCAGAAGCTTGCGCCGCACCTTGTCGACGGCCAGATCGTCGTCATCGACCCGGTCTCCGGTCTGGGCATCCTTGCGTTTAAGAAGGCGCTGGCCGATGCCGGCTGCAAGGCGGATATTTCTCTCGCTGCGACCAGCACGCTGCTGTTTGCTGCGCGCATTCAGACCACCGGCGACGTCTTTGTCACCGGCCAGAAGACGGAGCTGAGCATTGTTGCCATCCCCAACAGCAAGCGCGAGATCATCAAGGAGGCCATCTATCCGGTCTTCAGCCAGCACCACTTCATTGATAACAGCATCCAGCTTGCGCTCGACAACCTCAACCTGATCTTCCATCCGGGTCCGACGCTGCTGTACACCGCCCAGATCGAAAAGGGTGAGAAGTTCAACTACTACAATGACATGGTCCCCAGCCAGATCACGCTCATGAAGGCGCTTGATCAGGAGAGAATGGCGATCTGCGCGGCGTATGGCATCAAGCTTCCGGACGCAGAGGCGGCTTTCGCGCTGGAGTACAGCTATGAAGGCGACCTCTACACGATGCTCAAGAACGCCGAGTGTTACAAGGGCATCATGGGCCCCAACAGCCTGCAGGTGCGCTACCTGCTCGAGGATGTGCCGTTCAGCCTGCGCTCTGTGCAGATCCTCGGCAAGATCGCCAAGGTTCCGACCCCGGTGATCGATTCTGTCTGCACGATCGGCGAGGCGCTCGTCGGTGATGTGATGGCGGAAGGCTATACTATGGAGGCGCTTGGCTTGAGCGAGGATATCGGCTTCGACGAATTCGTTGCGCTCTGCAACGGCTGAGTTGAAAGCATGAAAAAAGCACGGCCGGAGTCAGACACCGACCGTGCTTTTTGTTATCGTTTTCGTGGGCTTCAGCCGGCGGAAGAGTCGTTCGTTTTCAGCCAGCGCTTTTTGTAGAAGAACAGCAGCAGAGAGGCCAGAACGACCAGACCGCCGCCGATAAAGGTGCGCACGGTCGGAATCTGGTGCAGGATGAAAAAGCCCAGCAGCGCGCTGAAGAGAATGCCCATGAGGTTATAGATGCTCAGCTCACCGGCGGGGGCGTAGTGGTAAGACAGCGTCATCAGGATCTGGCCGAGCGCTGCCGTGACGCCGATCATGATGAGGTAGAACAGATCCGGACCGCTCGGCACGACGAAGGTCGGGATCATGCAGATGCCGGACACGATCGTGCTGAACGTGCAGAAGAACATGACCACGCTGTAAGCGTTGACACGCCCAGAAAAGTAGGACAGCAGCGGATAGCACACGGCGTCGCACAGCGAGGTGCAGAATGCAGCCAGCAGCGGCAGAAACGCGGAATCAAACCGCGGGTTTGCCGCGATGTATGCACCTGTGAAGGCGATCAGCATGGCCGGGATGTGCATCTTCGTCAGCCGCTCATGCAGAAACACGACCGAAACGATCGAGATCGTGAACATGGAGATGCGGTTCATGATGCTGACATCCGCCTGAAGCGCGTTTCTGGACGCGTAGAACAGCAGCATGACGGCAAGCAGTCCGAAGAGCGAACGCGCGAACATCTGCGGCCAGTATTTGCGCTCACCGAAGAGCGGCTGGTGGTTCTTGATGAGGATGAAGCTTGCCACGAAGATGCCGATCAGGTTGCGGAAAAACGTCTGCTCCCACAAGGGTATCTCCGGCGAGTTCAGAGCCGCAAAAATCATCATAAAAGAAAAAGACAGCGTAGACAGCAGGGCGAGGATCACGCCCTTGGTCCGCTGCGTTTCACTGATTTTCAGTTGTGCCATGTTCTGGGGCCTCCTTATAAAACGAGCTGAAATTCAGTATAGCGCTGTTTTGCGACACAGTCAATTGTGCAATATCATAAATATTTTGTTGTTGAAGATGTAAAAAGCAGGCATGAATAAATGTACATATTCAACAAAAATATATACAATTCTTGAAGGAATTTCGTCTGTAGGATTTGTGCCCTTTTTATTGACACATATAGACGCCTGTGCTAAAATTCTTTTATTGTTTGGCACGCTAAAGCGCTGCATTATTTTGGATGCGCGCCACGTGTGCCGAACATACCCTACAGGGCAAAGATAGAGAGTCAGAATTCGCAAGTTAGAAAGGGGAACCTACGTGAACTCAACCACGATCCTCATCCTGGTGGCAACGGTCGCAGTCATCGCACTTACACTGATTCCGACCTACATCATCTCCGGACGCAAAAAGACCACTCAGGCCGACTGGGAGGTCGCAGACCGCAGCCTTCCGCTTTATGTCGTCATCGGCACGCAGTTTGCCAGCGCAATGGGCGGCGGCATTCTGGTGGCGCATGTCGGCAATGCGTATACCCGCGGCATCGGCCATTTCATCTATGGCGTGCTGGCGTCGCTGCCGTTCATCATCATTATGGTGCTCGCCAAGTGGCTGCGCCGCAACAACTTCACCACCATTCCCGATGTGCTCGCGCACTTCACGAACGGAAATAAGCTCATCCGTATCGTCGCCGGTGTTATGACGGTCTTTGTGCCGTTCGGCTGGGTGACCTCCCAGATCACGGCCTTCGGCAATATCTACTCCAACCTGACCGGCATTGACTACACGCTGCTGTGCGTGCTGTTTGCCGTGTTTGCGCTGGCGTTCGTCATGCCGTCCGGTCTGAAGACCGTCGCATGGACGGACTTCATCTTCTCCTGCTTCATGATCGTCATGTGCATCGTCTGCGTTGTGTTCGTCACGGTCATGGGCGGCGGCGTCTCCAATATCGTCAGCAACCTCAACACGATCGACCCGTCCATGCTCAGCTTCTCGAGCTCCATCACCGATAATATCGGTGTGGCGACCTGCATGCTCTGGATTTTTGCTGTTCTGCCCGGCGGCATGACCAACCAGATCTACTTCCAGCGCGTCTGCGCCATCAAGGAAGAGAAGCAGGTCAACAAGTCCCTCATTCTCTCCGCAGCCCTGTCCCTGCTGAGCTTTGTCTGGGCTGTCTACATGGGCCTCTCGCTCCGCTCTCTCAACATTGCAGAGATCGCCAACGGCCCCACGGCGTGGTTCATGGGCAAGCTGCCCACCGGCGTCATGGCGCTGTTTGCAGCGCTCGTCTTTGCAACGCTGATGTCCACGACTTCCTCTGGCGTGCAGACTTCCGTCACCAACATCACCCGCGATATCATCTCCACCATCAACCCGAACATCCCCGACCGCAAGATGGTCACGATCTCGCGTGTGCTGTCGGCCGTGCTCATGGCCATCGCGCTGCTGATGTGCCTCGTCTGGACGGACACGCTCAACTGGCTGACCAATACCTACGCCTATTCTGCGGCGGCGCTGGCCTGCCCGGTGTTCCTCAGCTACGGCCTGCGCAATAAGCACTTCATCACGACGCCCGGTATCGTTGCCGGCATGGTGTTCGGTCTGGTCGGCTGCGCGGGCGCGCAGATCATGAAGACCTCCCTGAACTTCGCGTTTATCGGCATTCTTGTTTCTGCCGTTGCTATGGTGATCGTGAGCGCCGCCACGAAGAAGAAGGGCACGATCGTCGCGGACGCCGAGTAATGCGCCCCCGGCAGATCTGCTGATCCGAAACAAAACAGAGCCCCCGCTTCCTGATGTGTGTCAGTCGGCGGGGGCTTTGCGTGCGTTCCGGCGGCCGATTGCCGAAGAATGCGCATTGCGGCGGGGGGAAAAACGTATTTTTTTCGCCATGTATCGCGGTGTTTACAGTTCTTTGATATATTTCTCATACGCGTGTGATAAAATACAACAATGAAATTCAGCAGCCTGGAAAGGTGATCGGTCATGAGACAACGGTTTGCAAAATGGATGATGGGCAGAAACGGAATGGACGCGCTCAACCGCCTCCTGTCCGTGCTGACGCTGATCTTGCTGGTCGTCAGCATGTTCGTGCATGGATACGCATCGCGCATTCTGTGGTCGCTGGCCGTACTCGGTTTGATCGTGACCTATTTCCGGATGTTTTCGCGCAATGTCTACCGCCGCCAGCAGGAAAACGGCGCATATCTGCGCCAGCGCTACAAGGTGACGAGCGCGTGGCGCGGCGCGGTCGACCGCTGGCATCAGCGGCGTGACTACCGCTTTTTTAAATGCCCCTCGTGCCGGACGCGTCTGCGTGTGCCGCGCGGCAAGGGCAAGATCAACATCGTCTGCCGCAAGTGCGGCACATCCTTCCAGCGCAAGACCTGAGGCAGCGGCTGATGTTTGGATATGTGATCGCAAATCTCGAGGGCCTGACCCAGCCGCAGAAGGATCGCTATAAGGGCTGCTACTGCGGGCTGTGCCGGGTGCTCAAGCAGCGGCACGGGTTTTCCGGCCGTCTGACGCTGACGTATGACATGACGTTTCTGGTGCTGCTGCTCTCGGCGCTGTATGAGGCGGATGAGGAGCGCGGCATGGAGCTGTGTCCCGCGCATCCGCTGCGCAAGCATTTTTACTGGCAGACGCGCTACACGGACTACGCCGCCGACATGAACGTCGTGCTGGCGTATTACAATTGCCGCGATGACTGGCAGGATGACGGCAGCGCTTTGAAGTATTGGGAGTCCGAGGCACTCAGCCGTCAATGTGCAGCTGCGCGTGTGCGCTGGCCGCGCCAGTGTGCCGCGATCGAGCAGTGCATGGCACAGCTGGGCGAGATCGAACAGGCCGACACCGGCGATATGGACGCTGCGGCGAACTGCTTCGGGCGGCTGATGGGCGAGCTGTTTGTGACAGGAGAGCTCTGGGATGCCCGCCTGAGACCGTTCGGCGAGGCGCTGGGACGGTTTATCTACCTGCTTGACGCGGTGATCGACCTGCCGGAGGATCGCCGCCATGGGCGCTACAATCCGCTGCGCGCGCTGCCGCAGGACGCGGATCTGCATGCGCTGCTGCGGATGCTGCTCGGCGAATGCTCGGCAGCGTTTGAGGCGCTGCCGGTCTTGCAGGATGTCGAGCTGCTGCGCAACATTCTATACTCCGGCGTGTGGCTGCGGTATGACGCGGCCATGAAAAAACATAAGATCGGGAGGAGCGCCGAATGAGAGACCCATACGAAGTCCTCGGTGTGTCCAGAAACGCGAGCGAAGAGGAGATCAAGGCGGCTTACCGCCGTCTGGCCAAGAAATATCATCCGGACCTGAACCCGGACGATCCGCGCGCGACGGAAAAAATGAACGAAGTCAACGCGGCCTATGACGCGATCAAAAACGGGACTGCCAATGCCTACGGTGCGTCCGGCGGCTATGGTCAGGCGGGCGGCTACGGTGCATATGGCGGCTGGGGCGCGCAGCGCGATCCCGGCATCCGACCGGAATATCAGGCGGCGGCGAACTACATCCACGTCGGCCATTTTGCCGAGGCGCTGCAGGCGCTCTCCGGCGTGCCGCTGGCCGAGCGCGATGCCAACTGGTACGCGATCAGCGCCATGGCGAACTGCGGCGCAGGCAACCGCGTGCAGGCACTTGCGGATGCGCGCCGTGCGGCTGCGATGGATCCGTCCAACCCGGATATCCAGCGGCTGCTGCGCCAGATCGAGAGCGGCGGCACGGCCTACGCGACCTATAGCGCAGGGTATCCGAACAGCGGCTTCGGTACAGGAAGCTGGTGTGCGGACATGTGTCTGCTGAACCTGTGCTGCAACCCCTGCTTTTCCCCCTGCTGCTGATCCATGTGACGACCCCGGCGGAACGAGCGCTGTTCCGCCGGGGCTTTTTGCGCTCAGACGCCGGGAAATGTTTTCAGATACCGCTCCGTGAAGGCGCTCAGCGCGTCAAAGTCCATGCACGGGCGATAGACGGCCTCCAGCTCATTGTGCAGCAGAGCCGCCATGCGCAGATGCTCGACGGCGCGCTCGAGGGCGAGCTGCTGCTGGCGGGCATCGCTGCGCATGGCGCGGCGCAGCGTGCGCTGCCGCTCCGGATCGGGCAGAACATCGAGCCGGATATGGCGCTGCGACAGACCGTCCGGCACATCCTCGGCCGTCCCGGCGAGAAAGCCGACGCCGCGCGACGGGACGAGCACGGCCTGTGTGCGCGAGGGGATGAGTGCATCCGGACAGGAGATGACGTCCAGACCGCACCGGACGGCGTGCGCGCGCACGGTGTGCAGAAATTCTTCTGCCAGACCGCATCCGTCGTCGAGCAGGTACACGCGCGCGCAGTGTGCGGCGACGGTGTCCGGAAAGAAAATTTTCCCCTCAGACGTGACGGCGCTCAGAAACAGACGGTCGCACCGGCCGGGTTTCGCATCCTTGGGCGGCGTGCCGAACTCGCGCGTGCAGACGCTTCTGGCGCGCCGGCGCGCAGCCTCGCGGTCCTCGGGGAAGACCAGCCCCGGCGTCGCGCGCGGATCGAGCGCGGCGGCCGCCGTCAGGTACTGCTGTGCGCGCAGACGAAACATGGCGCAGTCGGCATTCAGGGCGCGGATGCGCGCCGGATCGAGCGCCTCCGTGCGGCAAAATGCGCCGAGATCGAGATATTCGCCGCTCGCGCCGAAGAGCGCGGGCTCGACGGTGTGCGGCGCCGTGCCGTCAAAGAAGCCGGCGTGCTTTTGCGGGAAATACACGCCGTCGAGCGAGGCCGGGTCGCCCGCGCAGTGCAGCCAGACGACCGAGAGCCCGGCGGCGCGCCCCGCGTCGCCGACGCGGCGCAGGAAGGTGGACTTGCCGCAGCCCGGCCCGCCCTTGAGGATACAGAAATAGCGCTCCGGCGGCCGGAGGAACTGCCGGTGCAGCGCGTAGTAGCCCGCGCCGGTCATGGCGCTGAGAAAGTAGCGTGTTTCCAGTGCGTTGTTCATGGCGAAACCTCACATTTTCATGGTTGCTACAGCGTATGCAGCCGGCGCGGCCGTTGACAATTTCGCCCCGGGATGCTATCCTTTTTTCATCCTGACAACGGAGAGTTTCTATGATCAAGACGATATTATTTGATTTTGACGGCACGCTCTTTGACACCGGTGAGGGCATCCTGCGCAGCGTGCAGTATGCGCTTGAGGGCTTCGGCATCCACGAGACGGACACGGCGCGCCTGCGCAAGTTTGTCGGCCCGCCGCTGCTCGACTCGTTCTCGGAGCTGTATGCCATGACGCCCGAACAGGCGCAGGCGGCGGTCGCACGCTACCGGGAGCGGTATCTGCCTGTCGGCATCTATGAGTGCACGCTCTATCCCGGTATTCCGGAATTGCTCGAGCGGCTGCGTGCGCACGGTTTTCGCGTCGCGGTTGCGACCGGGAAGCCCACGCCGATGGCGCGCTCGATCCTGCAGCGGTTCGATCTCGAGCGGCTCTTTGACTGCGTGATCGGCTGCGAATACGACGGCACGCGCAGCACGAAGGCCGAGGTCGTTGCGGCCGCGCTCGCCGAGACGCAGACCGCACCCGAGGCGGCGCTCATGGTCGGCGACCGGAAGTATGACGTCACCGGCGCCGCTGCCTGCGGTGTGCCGTGCCTCGGCGTGTATTATGGCTATGCAGAGCCGGGTGAGCTGGAGGCCGCCGGCGCGGCGGCAGTGGTGCAGACCGTCACAGAGCTGGGTGAGCGGCTGCTGCACTGGAACGAGGCATGATACGAAAACTCCCTGCGGGATCTGAACCCGCAGGGAGTTTTTCGCTTTTTGTCAGGACACGGCTTTCCCGAGCACGCGCAGGGGAAAGGCGTCCGAGATCTCCAGATCGTGATAGGCCGGGTTGAGCGAGTGCAGCCAAACGCGCCCTCCGTCGCGCCGGAGCTGTTTGAGATAGGCGCTGCCGTCGTAGAGAAACACGCCGATCTCGCCGGGCGCGAGCGTCGGCTGCTGGTGCACCCAGACGGTCTGCCCGTCGTGAAAGCGCGGCTCCATGCTGTCACCCGCAACGCGCACGCCGAAGTTCGCCTCCTCCGGCACTTCCGGACCGACCGTCTGCATCTCATAGCTCTCGCCGTCGAGAAACTGCCCCGTCCCGGCCGAGACGGCCAGCGAGTACAGCGGCAGGCTGCGCAGCGCGGGCACTTCGGGCGCGGCGGCAAAGCGCTTGCTCTCGCGCAGCAGCGCGATGTATTCCAGCGCGCGGCGGCGTCCCTCCGCATTCAGCCCCGCAAGCAGACCGCCGGCATCTCCGCCGGAGAACGTGCCCGCGATATCATCTACGTCCAGCACGCGGCAGAGCGTCAGAAACTGCTGCGCGTTTGGAAGCGTGGCGTCATTTTCCCACTTTGAAACCGCCTGATTCGACACCGGCATCCCGGCCTCAGCCATGGCCTCAGCCAGCGCCTGCTGGCGCATACCGTGTGCGCGGCGCAGGGAAGCGATCGTTTCGCCAAAGGTTTTGTACATATGCAGCACCTCAAGCACAATATATCGCATCCGACGAAAAAACACAAGAAGAATATCCGAAAAAGAGAAGAAAACGCTTTAAATATCCTGTAAAGAGATTTATAATAAAGGTAATCTCTTTGCGGGAGAACGTGAACATGGAACGCATGATCTTACATTCGGATATCAACGCCTGCTATGCGAGCATCGAGCTGCTGCGCCATCCGGAGCTGCGCGGCCGGCCGGTGGCGGTCGGCGGAGAGCAGGAGCTGCGCCACGGCATCATTTTAGCCAAGGATCAGATGGCGCGCGCCGCCGGTGTGCGCACGGGCATGACGCTCTGGGCGGCGCGGCAGCAGTGCCCGGAGCTGACGATCCTGCCGCCGGATTTTGACCTGTACTACGATTATTCACGCCGTGTGCGGCAGGTGTATGCCGACTTCACCGACCGGTGCGAGCCGTTCGGCATGGATGAGTGCTGGCTGGACATGACCGGCTGCATCGGCCATGAGGACGCGCTGCAGACGGCGCAGGCGGTGCGGCAGCGCGTGCTCGATGCCACGGGGCTGACGGTGAGCGTCGGCGTGTCATGGTGCAAGGTGATCGCAAAGCTCGGCTCTGATTACCGCAAGCCGAACGCCGTGACGGTCATTGACCGCGCGCGTTTTGCCGACATGGTCTGGCCGCTGCCGGTGGGCAGCCTGCTCTTTGCCGGGCGCAGCTCGGTGCGGCAGCTCGAGCGGCTGGGCATCCGCACGGTCGGCGCGCTTGCGGCGGCGGATGCGGATATGCTCCGGCAGCGCTTCGGCAAGAGCGGGGTGCAGCTGCACGCCTATGCCAACGGCTATGATCCCGCGCCGGTGCACCGGGTGGAGGATCTGCCGCCGCCGAAGTCCATCGGCAACAGCGCCACCGCACCGCGCGACCTGATCTGCGAGGCGGATGCGCGCGCGGCGCTGCTGTCGCTTTCCGAGAGCGTGGGTGCGCGTCTGCGGCTGGAGGGGTATCAGTGCCGCACGGTGGAGCTGAGCGTGCGCACGGCAGAGCTGCGCTGGTGCAGCCACCGCATGGCGCTGCGCCATCCGACGGATCTGACGAGCGAGGTGCTGGATGCGGCGCTGGCGCTGTGCGAGCAGGCGCACCTGTGGCCCGAGCCGCTGCGAAGCATCGGCGTGCGCGCGCTGGATCTCCAGCCCGCGTGTGCACCGCACCAGATGGACCTGTTCGAGGACGCGGAGCGCCGCGCACGTCAGCGCCGGCTCGATATCACGCTCGACAATCTGCGCGCCCGCTACGGCAAGACCTGTGTCCTGCGCGGCCGCGCCTGCTTTGACCCGGCGCTCGGCCTTGTCCAGCGCGAGGAGCACGCATTTTTGCGCAAATAAAAAGCACGCACCGTCACGAACACGGTGCGTGCTGATTTTTTTGCTCAGAAGCCGAGCTTCATGCCGCCGGCGATCTTGTTGACCGTGGCATCGGAGGCCGCCTCGTACTGGCGCAGCGCCTCGTTGACGGCTGCCAGCACCAGATCCTCGAGCATCTCGACATCATCGGGATCGACCGCCTCGGGCTTGATCTCGATCTTGGTGACCTCACGGTTGCCGTTGACAACGGCCGTGACCATGCCGCCGCCGGCCTTCGCCGTGAATTCTTTTTCCTCCAGCTCCTTCTGCATCCGCAGGAAGTCCTGCTGCATCTTCTGCGCCTGCTTCATCATGTTGGCCTGATTCATGCCGCCATAACCGCCGCGAAAACCGCCTCTTGCCATGTTTGTATCCTCCTGTGAATCAAAAAAATTTTTATCGGATCGTTACGTTCGGGAAGCGTGTCAGCTCCTCGATCTGCCGCTGCTTGATCTGGGTCGCCGTGTCCATCGGCTGCATGACCACGCGGACGTTTTGCCCGGTCAGTGTCTGCACGGCCAGACGGAATTTCTCCGCGATCTCGGGCTTGTTGAACATCGGGTAAGCCGGGGCTTTGTTCAGGTGCAGGGTCAGCGTGCCGTCAGCCAGCTCACCGGCAGCCTGCAGCGGATCAAGCAGAAAGTGATAGATGCCGACCGGCAGCTCGCGCTCCATGTATGCGCACAGCGCCTGCCAGTCAAACGTGCCCGCTTCTGCGGGCGCAGCCTCCGGCGCGGGCGTGGACACCGGCTCCGGGATCGGCTCGGGGTCGGGCTCGGACTTCGGAACAAGTTCCGGGGTCGGCTCCGGAATGGGAGCGGGAACGGTCTCCGGCGGCTCCCATGGGGGAACGTCGTCGAATACCGGCTTCGGCTCAGGCTTCGCCTTCGGCGCGGAGACCGGCGGTGCGGGCGGCTCCCAAGGGGGGACGTCGTCGAATACCGGTTTCGGCTCGGGCTTCGCCTTCGGCGCGGAGACCGGCGGTGCGGGCGGCTCCCATGGAGGAACGTCGTCGAATACCGGTTTCGGATCGGGCTTCGCCTTCGGCGCGGAGACCGGCGGTGCGGGCGGTTCCCACGGGGGAACGTCGTCGAATACCGGCTTCGGCTCGGGCTTCGCCTTCGGCGCGGGCGCGGGGATCGCCCCGCTGTATACGGCCTGTTCGAGCTTGTCCATGCGTGCGCACAGCGTCGGCACATCGTCGCACAGCTCCGGCCGGCAGAGCCGGATCAGGCACAACTCCGCCGCGATGCGCGGGTTGGGCTGCGACGCCATCGCACCGAGCGTCTGCTGGATGCTCTGAAGGTTTGCCAGCAGCTGCGCGGACGAAAACGCACCGGAGAGCTCCTCAAGCGTGACCGGGTCATATGCGCCGGAGAGCAGCTCCCGGCCGCCGCGCGGCGCAACGGCCTGCATGAGCAGGTCGCGCTGGAGCATGCTCAGCTCGTCGAGCAGGGCAGAGGGGTCTTTCCCATCCTGCCAGAGCGCACGGAACTGTTCGAGCGCGCCTGCGGTGTCGCCGGCGGCAATGCTTCGCAAAAGCTGCGCCGTGCGCAGGTTTCCGGCAAGACCGATGGCGGAGATGACCGCGTCGGTCGAGATACATTCGTTTCCGCAGCACTGGTCGAGCAGCGTGAGCGCGTCGCGCATACCGCCGTCCGCCATGCGGGCGAGCAGCGCGGCCGCATCCGGCTGTAGGTTCAGATGCTCCTGCTGCGCGACGAAGTTCAGGCGCGCGGTGATCGTGTCGACCGGGATGCGCTTGAAGCTGTGCCGCTGGCAGCGGGACAGGATCGTTGCCGGGACTTTGTGCAGCTCCGTTGTTGCGAGGATGAACATGAGGTGCTCCGGCGGCTCTTCAAGGATCTTCAGCAGAGCATTGAACGCCGAGTTGCTGAGCATGTGCACCTCGTCGACGATATACACGCGCTTGCGCACGCTGGCGGGGGAAAACACTGCCTCGTCACGCAGGGCGCGCACATTGTCGACGCCGTTGTTGGACGCGGCGTCCAGCTCGACCACGTCGAGGATCGACCCGTCGTCGATGCCGCGGCAGGCGGCGCATTGGTTGCACGGATTGCCGTTGACCGGATGCTCGCAGTTGACCGCCTTGGCCAGAATTTTGGCGCAGGTGGTCTTGCCGGTCCCGCGCGTGCCGATGAACAGGTAGGCGTGGGACAAGCGTCCGGTCTCGACCTGCTTTTTCAGCGTCTCGGTAATATGCTCCTGACCGACAACGTCGTCAAACGTTTTCGGCCGGTATTTGCGATAGAGCGCCTGATACATCATTTGCGCGCGTCACCTCCGGGAACGGAAAACATAAAAAACGTGACCATTGACAAGACTGCACACCCACCTTTGAATAGACGACATGCCCGTTACCACAGCAGCCAGCTCGGGCTCGGCGCCCCCACGGCACACGGAGTGACCTGCTTAATGCTGCTCGGTTCCCCGCCTGACATGGTTCACAAGGCTCCGTTGCGCGGGACCGAACCTTCAACGCCGCTTACTGCGGGCAGACGACACATCGACCTATCCGGGGGCGGGAATTCATCCCTGCTATAGCGGATTGCAGGTACAGGACACCGCTGGCTCCCCGACTAGTGCAGCCTTGTCAATGGCCACGTGCAAGTATTCTACTACAAAAGCGGCGATTGCGCAAGAGCGGGAAGCAATTTTCTTTTTCGGGACTTTTTCGCACAAAAATGCGCCGGAAGAAAAAAAGGTCTTTACAAATGTGAAAAATGTGCTATAATGAACAAGCCTTGTGGGGGCGTAGCTCAGCTGGGAGAGCGTTCGGTTCGCATCCGAGAGGTCAAGGGTTCGAATCCCTCCGTCTCCACCAAACTTCAGAAATCCTCCCCGTGACCGTTGGGTCATGGGGGGGATTTCCTATTATTCAAAGAAAAGGAACAAGATCACGCATCCGCTGATGGGAGGAATTCGCATGAAAGCACAGATCATCGCCGCACTGCTTTTTCTGGTTCTGGGCATCGTGTTTGCCTGCGGAAAAGGCACATTTTTGATCGCGGGCTATAATACGCTGCCGGAGGAGAAAAAGGCACGGTATGATGCGCGCAAGATCCTGAGAGACATGAGCCGGATGATGTTTTCCTGCGTGGGCTGCATGGCGGTCGGGATCCTCGGCTCGATCGTGGACGCACCTTGGCTTGTGGTGCTCGGCATCGTCCTGACGGTTCTGGTCATCGCGTTCTTTCTGATCCGCATCAACTGGGAGAGCAAGCGGTAACACCTGCTGCACAAAAAGTCACCCCCGCGCTTATCGCAATGACAAGCGCGGGGGTTTTTGCATGCATGAGCGGCCGGTTTTTTGTTGGCATCAGCGTAAAGGTACGCGAGCGGCGTCATTCCTTTTCGCTGAGTCCGCGCTCAAAGCGGAACTTGGCCTTTTTCTCCGGCACCTCAACGGGATATTCCCCCGTGAAGCAGCCGGTGCAGAAGCCCTCGCCGTACTCGGCCAGCTTTGTTACGCTGTCGGTGCTGAGATATCCGAGGGAGTCGACGCCGATGATCTGCGCGATCTCCGGGATCGTGTGGCTGCATGCGATCAGGTTCTCGCGGGAGTCGACGTCCGTCCCGAAATAGCAGGGGTTGAGAAACGGCGGCGCGGACACACGCATATGAACCTCCGTCGCGCCGGCCTCGCGGACGAGCTTTACGATGTGGGCGCAGGTGGTGCCGCGGACGATGGAGTCGTCGATCAGTACCACGCGCTTGCCGCGGATGGTAGAGGAGATGGTGTTGAGCTTGATGTTGACGGATTTCTCCCGCTGGCTCTGCTCCGGCTGGATAAAGGTGCGGGCGATATACTTGTTTTTGATGAAGCCTACGCCGTACGGGATGCCGGACTGCTTGGAATAGCCGAGGGCGGCGTCCAGGCCGGAGTCCGGAACGCCGATGACCACGTCCGCCTGAACGGGGTGCTCCAGCGCCAGAAAGGCCCCGGCGCGCTGCCGCGCGGTGTGGACGCAGCTGCCGTCTATGACGCAGTCCGGACGGGCGAAGTAGATGTACTCAA
>ERZ827496.2592-NODE-2592-length-17583-cov-19.838259_pt1 | contig 17583 bp, 31 predicted proteins | sample MGYA00519769_ERZ827496 | MGnify/ENA primary metagenome ERZ827496 (study PRJEB31778, sample SAMEA3449327) | human gut metagenome | biome: human gut; feature: human-associated habitat; material: faeces | place: United Kingdom | collected 2010/2012 ...
CAACATAACCGTGTTCCATTCCATAATCACTAATAGCATTTCCATAATATTTTTTTTCCATTTTCTTTTTAGCCCCAATTAAGTTATAATAAGGACGTATATATATTTGGGGCTTTACCTCCATATACTATAATTAATATATATACGCTTTTTGAATGATCTTACTTTTTAAAGTTGTCAACTATAGAAGTAAGATCTTTTTTTATGTCTTTTTTTTGTATGCCTCCTTTTCTTTACACTGTAATTATACCATAGTATCATTGTGTTTACAACCTTTTTTTTCACTTTTTGTTCACGAATCGTGAATATAATAGCGGATATTTTCGTACTACACCGTGTTTTTGTCTACAAATCGTGAACAATTTACAAAATACAAAATATACAAAATACAAAATTTTTCGCCAATTACAAAATACAAAATACAAAATTTATTTTATTTCTTGACATTTTTTTCTTTTTGGAACACTTAAAATCTGCTTTAAATAAAGTATATTGTTAATTTTTTGTTCACAAATGAGTATTTAAGCAAAAAAAGCAATAAAAAAACCCATCAAACTACATTAGAACTTGATAGGTAAATGAAACTAGTAATAATAGTGTATATATCTTATTCTTATAGGGTTTGGAAGGCTATGTGGAGGACGTAGCTCCTCTTTTCTTCTTTCCCCCGAGGTCAAAGCCCCTCTTTATCTCCCTCGAACCTCTTTCCTATTATATATATGCCGAGGGACTTAGATATATCACTTTTTCAAAGATCAATCGTTTTAAAATATGCAAAATTACCTATAATATAGGCTCTGTACGGCTATTACAGAACCTTAAACCATACAATCTTCAAGATATAGAATTAATAAAGAATTTCTAAAGGAGTATGAAATGAAATATCTGCCTATTCATTCCAGTAGTAGTATATGACTACGTGATGACAATTTATGAACCAACTTAAACCAATTTTGTGTGTAAACATTATGGAACTTATCGTGTTTATTACGCATATTTGATTGTATGGACGTTTCTATATCTCTGAATTTACTTGTTTTGTTTCTTTTCCCCCGACCTCTGTTGCGATATAAAGCTTGTGCAACCAATCTATGTACCCTCATACATTTTTGTTTTCCGTTGGTTGTCAACCCTACACGCAAATATCCTTTTTCGTTCTTTCTTGGCTTCATTAATTTACCAGTTTTGTTATTTCTTACTTCCCCATAATTGCTTACAGAGTATATTCCGTCAAAACCTTCAATTAATTTCCACTCAACTTTTATATCAGAGGCATTCTCTTTTGACTTTGATATTTTATAATTTGCCATGCGTTCACTGTAAGTTCTTCTTGAAGCACGCATGATTTGCTTAAACTTACTGTAATTGCCATGGGCCTTTAAATTATTAATCATATCCTCTCTAGTTCGTACCTCTGTAATTTCCATCTTTTCCCTTTCTCCAATATTGCACTTACACCGTTATAATATCCTCAGGTCTCCCCGAGGCACTCAATTCTGAGTAAGTAGAAGTAAAAAAATGTCTCGTTAGAAAGTGGCAATATTTGGTCTTTTTAGGTACTTCCTAACTACATATATTATACCATTTTTAAGTGCGGACGTGTTAAAAAAATACGATAAAAAAAGGCTATTTGTTGTTAGCCTCTTTCTTTTCTCTTTCTAAATCTTGCAAGATCAATTGTCTTACGTAATCTGCCTTGCTTGGCACTGAATTTAACTTTTCTAGAATCTCTTTATTGTTCTTTGTAACGTATTTCAAGCAAATTTGACTTACGTTCTTTTTAGCATACTTATTGTTTGCTCTTAATCTTGCTTCACTGCTTTTTGCCATAGTTTACACCCCCTCTATTCCATAACATCAATGATATTTGACTTCGGCTGCCAAATACCTCGAACAAAAATAGCTTCTTCGTCCTCTGCTTCAACTTTATCGGTTTCGATAGTGGTTTCGTGGACGTTATTTCTGTAATATTCCACGTATTTTCCTAAATATTCAGGATTATCACAATACCTTCCGTTATGTCCGTAAACATAGCCATGTTCTTTTTCCCATTGTTCCTTAGTCATTTTCTTTTCCTCCTACTTTCTATTGCTTAATAACAGTTCTTTTCTTCCCATTCTGCGATTTCGTCTGCATCATCAATGATTTCGCCATCTTCGCAAACTAGCATTGTTTCTCTTGACCCATAATCGACAATCTGATAATTGTTAGGCAGTTCATCTGCCCATAAATCCACACCAAATAATTCAACATTGAAATCGTCTTTATATAATACGTTTGCTACTGCTTCTACGATTCCTGAATTTGTAAAACTGTGATACCCAATATGTACTTGCTTCATGTTATGCCCTCCTAAGTACCTAAGTACTTTTCTTTACACACATAGTATATCATACCATGATACCTATGTAAATAATTAATTTAATAAATTTTTAAATCCTTTTGCATAATAAAAAAGGCTATAAACATATTTATCGTTTTAAACGTGTTTTTAGCCTTTTCTTTATTTACCCTAACAAATACTCATCTCAATCTGTTTTGCTTGTTAGAATCACTTCTAGATGTGTTTAAATTGATTTTAAGAAGTTTTTCTTCTTTTTCTTCGCAAATTGTAGTCTTTATCAATCAAAATCTGAAATATCATTGTTCTGTCAACTAGATATTCAATTCCATCACTATTGAAACCAACGATCTTACACCACCACCTATTAAAAGTGTAAGGTTTGGTCAATACAATTTGCACTAATTCAGCTTCATCAAATAAAGCAGCCATAGCTACGTCACCTGCTCTTAGACCAATATTGCCATGGTAGTTAAACCATCCTCCGCAGGTTTCTTTAAAGTGCTCGTATTCTGTATCTCTTTTAGGCATTATACAATCCTTAAATAATTCCCATCTGAGTTAATAATGCACATTTTACTTCTTTTGCTTCTTGCCAATCTAATTGCTTGATATGCCACTTAACATTTTCTCTATTGATTGTTAAAATTTGCTCTGCCTTTGCCATTCCGTACTCATGTCCTGTATCAATCATTACATGGCATGGCAAATCTGTTCTTTTTAAATTGCTAGTAATTGGAATTACATTTACTGTTTTACTCCCTTTATTCTGAACATCGTTTGAAATAACGATACAAGGTCTCCTCTTATAAAGAATTGTATTACTATATTTTGGCAAATCACACCAATAAATGTTATTGTTTAGGATTTCCATAATGATAACCTCCTATCCTTCCTAATTTATCCTCTAAATTTCTGTTATGATGCTTCAACCCGTATATTTTCTATCTCTCTCGATTAAAGCCTGTTTAATTAATACCATATCGTCATATGCTTCATATAATCCGTTCTCTTTCAGAGCTTTTTCTTCGGTTGAATAAACACCTAATACATTACTTTCTTCTCCTAAAGAATCGTTTATGTAATGTATGCTTCCATCTACACTTGGACTAATTAATACTTGATTTACATTTAATAATGCTTTTCTATCTTGACTTCTAATCCACATACCTAGTACCCCTTCGCTAATCTTTCTTTATTGATCTCATTCTTGCGAATATATTCGTTATAGATTTCACCAAACGAATATCCTAAATGCAATCCTAATGCGATTACGTAAGCTAATACGTTATCATCTCGTGTTAAACTGATTACACAACTAAACGCATATGCCTGTCCTCGTCTTGATAACATCCTGTACCAAACTTGATTTCGTACATTAAAGCGAAATGAAGGACATCTGCGTATTCTTCAAATACCTTGGCCTTGTCTGTTGGTTCTTGCGTAAATTTCCACCAACACCAATCTGATTTCTGAGCGTGCATCAATTCGCCTAATTCATCAAACAATGCACTTTCTAGTTGAGTTTTAGAAACATAGTCAACATTATGTTTCTAAAATACTTCCGCATCATATGCTTTCTGTCTTTCAAGCATATCTTTAATTAATTCTGTACTTGTCATTTGGTTCTCCTTTTATAGCACAATGTTTTCAATCAATGCTCTTTTTTCAAGAACTGATAAATACAATCCCATGTATTTTTGTTGCTCTCTTAATAATTCAAGTGGGCAATCATGCTTAGTTACTTCTTTGCCTAACATTTCTTCTACTTCAATTTTGTTACAGAAATTCTTCAATTTCTCATATCTGATTTTTACTTGGTGATATTCTGCAATAAATCTTTCTTTGTAATCCTCAGAGTTCATTAACTCTACTGTTTCTTTTAATTCCATGTTGTTTTTCTCCTTTTTTTCTTTGATTTTTCTAATCTCAATTGATGATGGATAAAGGTTCAAAACTTCTTGATTAATTTCAAAAGATTCTTGTTTTCTAATCTTATCCATAACTTCTTTTTCTGAATCAGCTTCTACGATTTCTGATAATTTAGCGAATATATTCGCCTTAAATAAATATTTTGCCATGTTTTTACTCCTTTAAAACAAATTGTTTAATAAATCTTCGTGCATATTGTGGATGAATCATACTTCTTTGTGTTTGCACACTGTATTCACCTTTTTTGACCTTAGAAATTACTTTCTTAGGTACAAATTCAATAGGCTCAAAATCTAAGTTGTTTTGTACTTCACAATTAATGAACCAATATTGAGTCGGCTTCTCAAAATAATCTCCGTCCATTCTTCTATTTTTATCAATCATAGAAGGCTTTATGCACCAATAACTTGTTAAGTAATGAGGTTGCGTATATGGATTTTCAATAATCATCTGCAATCCTCTTTTTTCTGCTACAACAACTAACATACTGATTAATTCATATAACTCATGTAGTTCATCATGCAGCTTCATGCTATATTCTAATTTCTTTATATCATCCCAATTTTTCTGTTGCTGGGCTTGTCCTCTAAACCAAAGAGGAACTTTTGCTTCAAACCTTGTACAAGGAAAGAAAGCAATGATTAAATCGTCTTTCTTTATCCCGTCAAATATGGAAGGTTCGTTATGATACCCCCCCCCCGAATCTCTTTGAACAAATCAATAACATAATCAGTTTGATTGAACTCATTTTGAATGTCGTAGTCATAAGCATTGATTCCTAGCTTTCTGAACTCATTCTTGAATGTTCCTGATTGTTCAAATAAACAATGTACTTTCATCTTCTTTTACTCCTATTTAAAACAATGTTTCTTGTTCATACTTTTTATTGTTATATGTGAAAACATTCTTGTTAATACTCTTTTCTTTACTATGTGTTTCATCTTCATCAAATTGAAACATGGGAGAAAACGGACTTGATTTCCTATAAAATCTTTTATCGTAAAAATCTTGTACACTAATACATCCCTCTTGCCTATTTGATGTAAATAATTGGTTACATTTGCAATCCCTGACACCACAATCAAATATTTCTTCATCAAGTTGCTCTTTAGCATATTCATTACCATATCTCTTTATCATTGCAGTGTTATTAAAAGTTGTGCTTTTATTTACTAGCCTATCCCCACAACAACATTTATTCGTTCCAATGTAGTGTAAGTCATTATCTGCGATAGAAAACGGTATGCCATGATCTTGAAAATATTCTATGAATGGTTTATACATTTCTAATCTGATTGAAGGTTTCAAATTTAGAAGTCCCATTTGTGTGAAGTCTTTTTTTTCTAAATTCAACTCATTTAGAATGAATTTTTTACATTGCTCGTTTTGTGGAACTATTTTAATTCCCTCCAACGTAAAGTTATCTGCATCTTTAAACATTTCTACAATTTTCAAGTTTGAGACGCCAGGGATAAATGGTTGTATTCTAATGCCGACTTTAAACCCTCTGTTTTTCAATTCTCTGTAAAATTTGTACCTATTCTCAATACTTGGAACATTTGGCTCAATGTTGGTATGGTTTTCAACGTTAGTGATGCTTAATTGAAATGCGTGCAAATCCGGTCTTATGTCACAATCATAAACAGTGTCGCTTTTTGTCGAAAATAATACGTGTATTCCATATTTATTTGTTACATCAAGCAATTGTTTTGTGATTTTAAGATTTTTCTCGCACGGTTGAAATGGGTCGCTCATCCCCCCCAATGCCATGTAATTCCATTGCTTATTAATGTTTCTAAAAAATTCGTATCATCAACGTTCTTATCATCAAAAACTTTTTTGAGCTTGTTTTTAACTTGAGTAACATTCGCAACTTGTATCTCTTTTCCATATTGCATTATCTTTCTGTTTTCTGCGAAACAATATTTGCACCCAAATGAGCACGTTTTATAAGAATCAATTCTTATTGGTAATCCACAAATTGCAAATTTACTACTTACATTAAGCCCATTAAATTTTTTGATGTCATTCATCTATCGTCACCACCATCAACATATTCTCCAATATAAATTTTTCCATTGATAACATACACATTCTTGTAGTTCTGCTTTGTTACCCCAAGAAAGTCTTTACCAGGCTTTTTAAAAGCTAGTTTTCCATCTCTCGTACAGTATTTGTATTTGTTAGAACTATCATCATCACACTTTTGAACACTGTACATAAGTTCATCATCATATCTTTTCGCAATCATCTAGAATGGCATCCCTTCGTCATTATCATAATGTTCTGGATAAGACTGATAATTTACTTGATTTGTAAATGGAACTGTTTGAGGTTGCTGCATCTGTTGTTGAGGTTGACACGATTGTTGATATGTCTGTTGACTTGCTTGTTGTTGATAAGCTTGTGTTTGTGGCATTGTCGCATTGTTTAAAGCTAATTCTACGTCCATTACATACACGCTAGTCTTATACACTTTCTGATTCTCTTTGTTCGTGTATGAGCTTTTTTGAAGCTTTCCATCAACTGCAATGTGTTGTCCTCTAAATCCATATTGATTAATATGTTCTGCATTTTCTCCCCACGCAGTGCAATCGAAGAAATATTTACGTTCTTGTCCGTCCTTCCCTTTTTCTTTAACTTCAATCGAGAAGTTACATAGGCTTTGTCCTGTAGCAGTTTTCTTTAAAGTGATATCACTACCGATTTCGCCTGATAAAATAACTCTGTTCATTTCTTTTCAACTCCTTTATACAAATTCAACACCTATTGAATTAGGTCTGATTCCTTCTATCATCTGATACATATGTGATTTAGAAATGAAATTCTTTCTAGCACACTCGGCAATTGAGCTATAGACTGTATCGCCTATTCTCACTTTCTTCTTGTTTCTCAACCCCTGAATCTGAGCTAGTTTGATAACTCTTAGGTTTTCGATTTTCATTTCGCCGTCCCAAACGATAGAATCATTCTTTTCTATTTCCCCAACAAAAGCTTTGTAGGCTTCAAACAATACATTCAAGTATCGTTTCCCTTCTTTAAAGTTCACTACAACTCTGTAAATTGATTCCGTTTCCTTTTTAGATTTCATTTCCTTTTGATTTCCTTTTAAATCAACAGAAACAACTCTTAAATAACTTGTAATGTAATATCTGATTCCTGTTTTACTTTCGCCGAGTAATTGGAATTGTTCCACATCTTCACTTGTCACTTTTCTTCTTTCTTCCTCATCCGTTTCAATAGGAAGAAGAATACATCCTTTATACGTTTCCTCGTTTCTCAACATCTTATGGAATTGAGCGTTTGTAATACCCAATTCATTCATTACATCTTTTGCGGTTACGATTCCACGTACAACTGATATATCGTTTTTATCCAACATATAATATTGCACTTGCTACCCCTCCTCTTTTTATCCGTTCATCAAATCGGCTATCCGCAATCTGAGGTTGAAAACACTGCTTTCACCAGTGCCAGCCAAAACTGATTTCCAACCCATTCTTGTGGTTCATGCTTCTTCGACAGACATCTACATACACTGTACAAACTGTATGCCCGAAGTTCCTGTCTCCACATGCGTTTGTTTTACTGTTTCGATGCACCTCACCGTACAATTTTTTATGGACTAGCCAGCTTCGTTCAAAAGGCGAAGCCCTTCTTGTTTGATATTCAAGGCTGCATTAATATCTCGATCATGCTCTGCACCACAGTGTGGACATGTCCATTTACGAATGCTTAAGTCTTTTGTTTCAGAGTTTATACATCCGCAAACGCTGCATGTCTGTGAGGATGGATACCATTTATCTACTTTTTGTAGGTATTTGCACCGTTCTGCCATTTTATAGTCAAGCATTGTGGTGAACATACCCCATCCATTATCAAGAGTAGCCTTGCCATTGCCGAAACCTTTGTTAGCAATTGCTTTCATATCCAAGTCTTCAATCAGTATGACATCATACGTATCTGCAAGATGTGTGCTCAGTTTTTGCAGATAATCAAGTCTTTGATTAGCAATGTGCTCATGCAGATTGTTGACTTTCTGAAGCTGCTTTGAATAGTTATGAGACTTGGTTTCTCCTTTTTTGCTTCCATGCTTGTTTCTTAGCTTTCGCTGCTCTTTCTTCAATTTACTTTGAGCAAGTCGAAACCAGTGTGGCATATCGGCTATATTGCCATTACTGTCTACATACAGTCCATCTGATTTGTAATCTAGACCTAGAGCTTGGTTTTCACTCACGGGTACAGGGACTACATCTTTTTCAATGATGTACGTAATAGAAACATAATACTTTCCATTCTTTTTTGACACCGTAGCCATCTTAAACTCGCAATCTTTTAGAATACGATTATCTGAACATCGCATCCATCCAAGGAAAGGAATCTTAACTCTACGATTCTTTGCATCATAGTCAATACTAGTTTTCTTTGTTGTAGTATAAGACTGTTTGCTTGTTCGTTTGCTGTGGAACTTTGGAAAGTTGGTTTTCTTCTTAAAGAACCCATCAAAAGCTTTATTGACTTGACGACAGGCGTACTTCAAAGCTTGCGAATCCGATTCTTTCAACCATGGAAGATATTCTTTCATGCATGGTAAAAGGTTTTGCATGTCATAATATGATAGATGTTCATTACGACGTTCATATACCTTCTTATTACGAGCTAGCATGTGATTATAAACATATCGGCATGAGCCAATAGTTTTGTCAATTTTCAAAGCCTGTTCTTTGTTTGGATAAATTCTCATTTTTAATGCTTTGACGATTTTCATAGCTCATACCTCCTTTTGTTTTTAATTTTCAACCTCTAATTGCGGTTATTCATCAAATCTCCCAACATCTTCATTCCTTCCTCCTTTTTTGGAGGTGCAGGCAATCGATCGTGTTGTTGATACATTTCCAAACTGATTTGACCTGAATTTAATAACTGTACTTCTTCTTCACAAATCTCTTTATACGCTTGCAAAAATCTATCTCGGTAATATTGCAAGTCTTTTTTATTACTCCACGCAATATCTCTTAACAGATAGCTCCCTCCGAGTGCTTTCTGAATGTTTCTAGGCAGTTTATCGTAGTTTACCTTACTAGTATGAGGGTCACACTTTGCGTTCCTTAAAACGATTTCCCAAGCCTCTCCACACTCTTTAGTTTTTCCAATAGCAGTTTTACTGATTCGTGCTTTTACTTGTGCTACATTTGGAGCAAACTCTCTTGTATCACTTTGAATGATTTGATTAACTGCATTTGCTACAACCAAGTATTCATAATCCTTGAAAGACACTTGCCAAAGTTTTAAATAGGCTTGTGTATCTTCTTGAGTCATATGTTTGTAAGTCATAGGATAATTGATTCTTAGCACTTGTAAGATTCTTTCAGTTTCTTCTAATGTCAAAATGCATACCCCTTTTCTTTTCTCGTCAATTGTCTTTGGCCGCCATTGTTATTGTTCTGCAACTTGTAGAATGTTAACCAATTGTGCATGATGCTCTGATTTACAATAGCAATCTTGGTAACATCACCTAATGCCAATTTATCTAATTCATTTAAAGATAACTTCATTGCTCTAACAGTCAAAGGCTTTCTTGCTTTATTTCTCATTTCAACAAAACCATGCAATGCATCTTGCAAATCTTTGTTTTCTGTATACTCTGCAATAACAGAATTAACACTTTCTTTTTTGTTATTTTTTTCTACATCTTTATTTTTGGGATGTAGTAATTCTTCTTTGGTACTATAAGTATTAATATCTTTAATAGAATTGTTATTTAATAGATTAATATTTTGTTCGGGATTTTTATCTGTAACGGGTTGGGAATTTTTTCCGTACCCTTCGGGAATTTTTTCCGTACCCTCAGTTTTTTTGTCCGTACCCTCAGTTTTTTTGTCCGTACTGATTAATTGATTGTACTTATCTGTTAGTTTGTATAAAGAGAACGTTCCACCTTGTTTAAGAGTTTCATGTTTCATGATTCCTGTTTCACATATCTTTTTCATGCGTCTAGATAACGTGTCTTTCTTCATATTCAAGATAGGTATATCTTCAATAACTCTAGAGTAATTAACCCATGCGTATGTTTTATCACCGACATTCATTTTTATCATTTTAGAGCTACTGTAAAAATCAACGAACCATCTAATAATTAACAAATCATCAACATCAAATCCTAACTCAAGAGCTTTTTCTTGGTTAAAACCTAAAATCGTGTATTTCACTCTTAACACCTCCTAACATTCTGTACCTATGTACTTTGTATGAAATACATAGGCGATACACATAGCACTCCAAATGTCGGCTTTAAATCCATAGAAATAACCAGGCTCTTTTTTTGTACCTTTTCCTTTGTTTGGAGTGTCTTTAGCGAACAAATCAATTAACGCTTGTCTAATAGTTGCGTCTGTCGCTTTCATAGAGTGGCATAGAAGCATTTTTTCTTCACTTCGGTATATTAATGCGGGTTCTATGTCGAAAGCTTCAAATTGCTCTAATAAGCGCCCTATAAAGTAACAAGTTTCAAATGTTGTTTGACCTACAGGCATACCGAAACTTTGTATTCCTTCAATCGCCACATAATCAATTGGATAATTCTCTGCTTTCCAATTTGAGATTTTATCTTGCAAATCTTTGTTTTCTGTATACTCTGCAATAACAGAATTAACTGTTTCTTTTTTTATATTTTTTTCTTTATATTCATTAGTATTTAATTCTTTAGTATTTTGTTTATTAGTACTTTGTTTATTAGTATTTATTTGTGGTTGATTTTCCGTGCACCGAACTTCCGTGCATTGAATATCCGTGCACCGATTTTCCGTACACGGTAATTTGTCATACGGTTTCTCGTAAATATCGTAGATATAGTCAAATCTTCCTGTCTCGTCTTGAACTCTAGTACGCTTTAAATATTTGTGTTCTTCAAGTTCTTTTAGTGCGGTTTGAACTGCTGCTTTATTTTCTTTTACGATTGCAACTAATCCATTTACTGAATAATCCCAATTACTAGGTAAAGAAAGCATCAAGCCAAGAAGTCCTTTTGCTTTTAGTGAGATTTCTTTATCTTGAAAGTGATAATTACTCATCACTGTAAATCCTTTAGCGTTATTTACTCTAATCTTCGCCATACTTCACACCTCCTAACATTCTGTACCTATGTACTTTGTATGAAATACATAGGCGATACACATAGCACTCCAAATGTCGGCTTTAAATCCATAGAAATAACCAGGCTCTTTTTTTGTACCTTTTCCTTTGTTTGGAGTGTCTTTAGCGAACAAATCAATTAACGCTTGTCTAATAGTTGCGTCTGTCGCTTTCATAGAGTGGCATAGAAGCATTTTTTCTTCACTTCGGTATATTAATGCGGGTTCTATGTCGAAAGCTTCAAATTGCTCTAATAAGCGCCCTATAAAGTAACAAGTTTCAAATGTTGTTTGACCTACAGGCATACCGAAACTTTGTATTCCTTCAATCGCCACATAATCAATTGGATAATTCTCTGCTTTCCAATTTGAGATTTTATCTTGCAATTCTTTGTTAGGAATTTTCCCTTTATCTACAACTGCCGATAAATCATTCTCAACTACAACAAATGCACTGTATTCATTTGCTGGGTCAATGCCTAAAATCATCTTATGCACCTCCGATTTCAAACTTAGTGACCTCGATTTTTTTCTTGGTCGCATTCATCTTGGCTTCGATACTTTCATAAGCAGTTTTGAAACGCTTTAAATCAGAATCGACTTTTGCAAGCTTAGTTCTTTCATCAGCTACTTTTTGACAAGCTAATGCTTCAAAGTATTTAATACTAGGAGCTTTTCCGTCATGCTCACGTTCCCATGTGCTGCGTTCTACATAGATAGCATTTGTCATTTTATTTTCAATATCTGCTTTAAGAATGTTCGATTGTTCCTGTAATCTAGCCATCATTTCACCAATTAAGAACATTTGATTCGCAAGGTTTTCTACATTTAATGCCATTTCCATTACTGTTTCTGTATCTGAAATATAAGCATCAACTAAGATTGAAAGTTGTTCTTGAATTTCATCATCTTTCCAATGCTTGATTTTGAATGGGTTGTATTTAAATAACAGTTCATTTTGGCTTAGCATTATATTTCACCTCTGATTCATCAATATGTCCGTAGATGCGTTCTAAATATCTTTTGGCAATTCCTAACATTTTCTCTCTCTTTGGACTCTGGTCTAAAAGATTGTGACATCTTCTACATACCGTAATAATGTTTTTTTCTACCCCAAGTCCGCCTTGTGCTCTTGAACAAATGTGTGCCTCAGGAAATGCGAAGGGAGAACCGCAAAAGATACACATTCTCCCGTCTCTTTCCCATACAGTATCTTTAACTGATTTAGGAATATCTGTAGCTTGGCTACGTTTTGATTTATACAAGACTTACACCTTCGGGTTGTAACCCTTGTGGTTCTTCGGGTTGCGAATATGTTTGTGGTTGTACAGGTGCTTGCTCAACAATGTTTGTAGGTTGTTGGATTGGAGTTTCATCCAATTTCATATCCACATTCATTTCTTCCTCTGAATACATCTGTTGGAAATCGTTAGGGAATGTTTCTCTCAACGCTTGAGTAATGGCGACTTTACGAACCATTGTGCCCATTTTAGACGCCCATTGTGAGTTAAGTTTTCCATCCTTAGTTTTTCCTGCGTATTCTTCAACTGATACTTCAATGTGTGTTGGATGAGAAATGTTCTTTCTAAACACATCTGCCCATCCACCAACAACTTCTTCTCTGTCTTTAAGATAGAAAGCACCTTTACGGTATGTAAGTTCACCGCTTTCGTTATTAATTACGATAATTCCAGCATCTAAACCATCAAACTCTGAATTTCTTTCGGCACGTTTCAAGAAAACATCTTTTGAAACTACCATTTGAGCTGGTGAAGTGTTTCCATACTTGATTAAGTAGCAGTCTTTAATGAATGGATTCAAGCCTTGCGATTTACACAAATTAATGAAATACACAACTTCTTGGTCTGTAATTTGACCATTTCCATTTACTAAGTAATTTCTTACGATAGCTGGAGATAATTTAACTTTTTCTCCGTTGGCAGAAAATTCTACCAATTGATTATCGTTTTTCTTTGCAATATTGTTTTGTAACATAATTAACATTCTCCTTTTTCTACAATTGTCACTTTTACGTTATGTTCACGAATGAACTTATTTAAAATCGGATTAAAAGCCTGTAATTCGCTCATAGAGCCTTCAAATCTAAATACACAATATCTTCTTGGCTCTGTCTGATTTTGAGCCTGAGGGGTTTCAAACGGAGCTTGTGTAGGTACTGCATTTGCTCTTTCCATTTGTGCTTGTTTAGATTGTTCAATCTGAGCATTTACTTTTTCTTGAAGTTTTGCTTTAGCTGCCTTGATTTCGTTGATACGTTCCGTAGCTTTGCTTAAATCCAAAGTCTTACAGAATAATTGGATAACTTGTTCTGCCTGTAATTCATCCTCAGGCAATGAAGCTTCGATAAAAGATAATTGTTCTTCGGCTTTCAAGAACTTGTTATTCAACGATTCTTCAATTTCTTTAGGCTTAACAGACTTATTCAAATATCTTTCTTCAAAAACCAGTTCAAATGGATATTTGTTGTTCGTCATGCTTTCCCATAACTCTTTAATCTGATTACGCTTCAATTCTTTCTCTGCATTATCAATATTATTGATTCCGTTACCTAATTTGTCTGAAGCAGCTTTGATTGTTTTCTCTACTGCCATGATGTCTTTTTTATCCTGTAGCCACTGAGCAAAGACATCATTCTCAACTTGTTTTCGCTTATCAGATACAACTTTCACTAAATTGTTAAGTGAAGCTCTGTCTGTTTTAGCTTGCTTGTAGTTGTTTTCATCTACTACGTAATCGTAAGCTTTCAATCCTTCTTGAATTGCTGGTAATAAATCACTTGCATTTGTGTACACTTTTCCATTTTGTGCACGTACCTCTAAATTAAATTCCATATTTCCATCTCCTCTTTTTCTATATAGACAATGTGATAGGCGGTTCTACATCACCTATGAAGTACCTATCCCATTTTTCTATCATTGCTTGTTTTAGATCGCTCATACTGTCTAAAGCTTCTTCCTTACGATATGAACGCTCAATGATTCGTGCATCACCATCTGCAAACCTTAGTTCTGCACAATAAATAACAAAGTCAAAATCCGTAACAATCAATCCCTCTAATGTTTGGCAATAATAGTTATCAGGAACTGTTTCGTTTCCTTTACTTCCCCATTTCTGCAAACTCTGCGAATTGATTATCTTGGATGTTTTGATTTCTAAGATTCCACGTTCTCCTGTTTCCTTGTTGTAAATTAGTCCATCAGGACTGTATCTCAAGAACTCATGTTCCTTAGATACCAACGTAACGTTATCCATGTATTGAACATCTAATTCAGGATGTTTCGCCTGAAATAATGTTCTTAAACATGGTTCTGCGGTATTCCCATATTCAATAGCATCATTTGTGATTTGTTGTGAACCGAATTTCTTATCGTGCCACAACTGATTTAATGTTTTCCATGGATTCAAATCCATGAAACAAGCTGCATCCGAACCGCCGATTCCACGTCCACGTTTTTTTAACCATTCTTCATGGCTTCCGTATTTTTCAACACTAAACTTTTCAGTGTCTTGATACAGATTCATTTTTCACATCTCCTTTTAATACGTACTTGGCATATGATGTTTTCTCTCCAAACCTATTTTTTGAAGTTTCTGTTTGAGTTTCAATGTCATATCCCAAATCTCTTAAATCCCAAATTCTTGCACCCAAACGAGTGATTCCGTATTCTCTGATAGCTTCTAAAGGAGTGATAGAACCATATTCCTTTAGGTGCTTTATGACTCTTTCTGTTTGAGTCATTTTACAAACCTCTTATGTACCAATTAGCTATCACAATGAAAGCCAAAGAAACCAAGAAACAAATAAGAGAACAAATGTAATTGAATTTAGCAGCACGATTAACCATGTGCGTTTGTTTTTGACTTCTAACGAGCATAGAATATTGAGTTTCGTACTCGTTATTAGCAAAAGAAGGAAGCGTGATACAATCACCTAATTCAACTGCTTTCTTCTTTGCGGTTGATTTAGAACCAGGCTTCTTCGTCTCTTTCTGCTTTGCAGAAGTCGTAGCAGTAATCTTCGTAACTGTACTCATCTTGTTCTTCCTCCTCATCTTCATCAATGTATCTGTTGTCATCTAACTCTCTTAAATCATCTACATTCATCATGTTGTTCACACCTTTCTTTGAACTCAGGAAACATCCTGATAAATAACTTTGTTGGAACTTTCTTTGTATCTATAACTTTGGATAGATTGGACTTTTTGTAAGCCTCCGATTCGCATATAAGATTCAACATCTTGTATGCAGTCTTTTTAGAAACACCAAGTTCCATGATGTCTCTATAGCCTAAGAGAACTTTCATTTCTTTACACATCTTTTCCCAACTTCAAATCCACACATATAAATGGTTTGAAGCATTGAAGATACGTTTACTAAATCTTCCTTAGAACATCCGTTCTTAATTAGCACATCAAAAACTTTTCCTTCCCAATGCACTGAGTCTTGGAATAATCTAATTGAATCTAATCTGTCACTTTCTAATCTTTCACTTGGTTCTGCCATTTTATTCACCCTTTCTTATCGTTTTATGCATTTTTGAATTTATTAATGAAATAAATCTGACCTTTGCCAGTCACTTTTGTTGTCCTTGTAATTCTTGTTGAACCATCAGGATTGCTTATTGTTCGTTCTTTAACTTCAAACAATCCTTTTTCCATTGCCATTTGAGTTGGCATATTTTTTGAAGTACCTTTCTTAATCAAATATCCATCATTTCGCATTCTTTCAAATAATCGTTTTTGACCAATATCTGTACCATTCTGTTTAATCAATTTAGCTAAGTCGCCAATTAGAATTGAAGTATCGCTAGTTGCAACTGCATCTGCAAAGATAGCTTTCGGTTTCATTTCTTCATTTTCGATTTGAAGATTAGCAATTGTTTTATGTGCAATGTCTAATGCACGAGCCATAACCTTTTCAGGACTATTCCAAGCCTTTTCTAATTCGATTAACTTTCTTCGAATTTCTTTTCCTTTTTCATTGCGTTGGAGCATAGCAATTTCTTTCGCCATATCTAGTGTGATTTGGTAGTCTTGTAATTCTCTAACTTGAATGCCACCATTGTTTTGAACCTCCGTACAATTTTGTACGCTGGTATAATCTACATTTTCTTCAAATCCATATTCCGACATTTGCTCAAACCATCTAGAGAATCTTCCTGCAATGTTTAATTCTTTGTGCAATTCTCTAGCCGACAAAGTTAATTTGTCACCGTTTGTAGTTACATTAAATAATTCATTCATTTATTCAATCTCCTTCCTTTCTGTTTATGTGTAGCAAATTGTTAAATTTGAATTGCGTCTTTTTTAGACACTATATGTTTAAAAAAAATAGATACCATTTCTTGAGGCGTTAACGAGTATTTATTAGATATTGCTTCCACCTCATCTTTAGTGAAACTTCTACCATGCTTTTCATTCAATTTCATGGAAAAAGTTTGCTCAGAAATGCCTAAATACTGAGATAATGTTTTGCCTGTATCATTATTTAATACCATTAATGACTTTAATTTTTTCTTATCCATTTTATCACCACCTTTTTTTGAGGTGTCTTTTTTAAGACACTTATAGTATATCACTATTTTATCTTTTTGCAACATGAAATGTGTCTTTTTTAGAAACTTATTAAACTGTAAGTTGAATTTCACGATACATATTTGTTAGAATCAATATATAAGGAGGTCACGATAATTTGACAAAGGTATATGAAAATGGAAACAGGAGAAATGATTAAAAAGCTACGTATACAAAACCATTGGACACAAGAACAATTAGGAGAAAAATTAGGCGTTCAGAAATCTGCGATAGCAAAATATGAAAAAGGAAGAGTTGAAAATTTGAAAAGATCAACAATTCAAAAAATGGCAGAAATTTTTAATGTATCACCACTTGTATTTCTTGGATATGAAGTTGAAGAACGACCAAACAAACAAGACATACGATTAAAGACCATATGTAATAAATTATCTAGCCATAATCTTCTTAATGAATTATTCGACAAAGTATGTGATTTAACTGATAACGATATAGAATCAGTAATAATGTTTGTTGACACCATACGAAAGCAACGAGGAATTGATGAATAATAATCATCTGATAATTAGAGGTAGCACAAAACGTCCGCAACGAAACATGATAAACTTTAAGTGCCTGTAAATAG